>Ga0208009_1000511_pt1 | contig 11128 bp, 7 predicted proteins | sample Wag4_2014_7_16_FD_187364 | JGI IMG/M metagenome (GOLD analysis project Ga0208009, IMG submission 187364) | Fresh water mixed with fracking chemicals microbial communities from Ohio, USA - Utica-2 Time Series FC 2014_7_16 (SPAdes) (version 2) ...
CTTCTCCGCGATCTGGCTGCTGGTGGCGATCGAGCGCAGCTTCGACCGCGTGGCGGCCACGCACGCGCGCCGACCGCTGCGCCGAAAGCTGCTGGTGTACTGGACCGCCCTCACGCTCACGCCGGTGCTGTTGGGTGCGGTGCCGCTGGGCGTGCGCCTGGGACTGTCGATCTCGCAGTTGCCTGACCTGATGCCCGCCTTGGCCGACTTCATCAGCGGCACCACGGGCTTCCTCTCCATCTGGGCGCTGCTGTTCGCCACCTACGCCTTCATTCCAAATCGACGCATGTCGTGGAAGGCAACGCTTGCAGGAGCGCTGGGTGCCGCGCTGGTGATCGTCGCGGGCAAGGCCGCACTCGGCTCCCTCGCCGCTCGGAGCTTCGGGGCCAGCAAGCTCTTCGCCAGCCTCGGACTGCTGCCGGTCCTGATGTTCTGGATCTACCTGATGTGGATGGTGGTGCTGTACGGGCTGCACCTGGCCGTCCTCATCGATTGGACGCTGCCGAGGCTTCGCGTCGGCGCGCTGCGCCACGCACGCTGGGAAGCGATCGACGATCCGGGCCGCCCGCGGGCGATGGGCCGGGCCCGCACGCGGCGGGTCAGGTGATCAGGGCGCGAGGGCCGGCAACGGACGGCCATCGATGGACCACGACTGCGCGGCACGCACCGCCTCCGTCCGCTCGGACTCGGGAACCTGCTCGCGCAGCCAGAGCACGTAGGAACGCTGCACGGAGTCGATGGACCCGAAGCACGACTCGAACAGCGCCTCGGGCGCGGTACCGGGCTTCGCCTCGCGGCATGCCGCAAGGTAGGCCTTGAACTCGGCAGGCCGCTCGAGCATGCACCAGCGCACGAACATGCACGACTGCGCGTAGAAGTCCTCCTGCGCCTGCAGGGCGGTCTGCGTTCCCCCGCCGGAGGGCAACACGCGCGTCGTCACCAGCAGCCGGACCGGCATCAGCCCGTTGGCCAGGAGGGCCGAGCGGAACGTACCGAACCGCTCACCGCGCATCGATGCAGGCCCGCCCGGGCGACGCACGTCGTCGGTTTCGTAGGCGACCGCCAGCCCTTCCGCGAGCCAGAGCGGGTTGAGCCCCTTGGGCGACTGGGCACCACACTCGAACAGCACCTGGTGCGTGGCCTCATGCACCACGACGACCTTCAGGTTGTCGTCGACGGCGGCCTCACGCTGCGCGCGCTGCGACGCCAGCTTGGCGCGGGCCTGATCGACCTCACGCTGCGCCACCGCGGCCTCCTGCCTGCTGAGGCGGCTTGCCCGCATGCGGTTCACGGCCTCCTGCCGAGCCTTGATGGCTTCCTCGTTCTTGGCGATGGTGGCATCGGCCGCGCGCACCGCATCGGTGCTCTCGGGATCGAAGAGCTGCAGCCGACGGCCGGCGGGTTGGTAGTAGCCCAGCGTCGTGGCCAGGGTCTGGCCATCGACCTCACGCGCGAATCGCCGGAACGCACCCTCATCGGAGAAGAGGATGGCCAGATGCCGCATGCCGGTGTCGCTGGCCGGCAGGCCACGCTGCGCCAAGTCAGCCAGCAGCGACGCCCGTGTCCGCTCGAGCGCGTTGAGGGTGTTGGCGATGGCGGTCGGCGGCGCGTCCGAGACGATCAGGAAGTGATCCGACTGATGCCGCTCGGCCTTGGGCATGTAGGACGACAGCGCATCCGGGATCGGCGGCATGGCCTGCGCCGGCGGCGTGTCGGGGTTCGGCGGCGTGGCCGCCGTGGTCGAGGGGTCCTGGGCCACCGCGGCCGCGGTCAGGACAAGGGCGAGCAGCATGATGGCGTTATACGCGCACGGCTTGGATCCATGTTCGCCCCGCCTATCATCGACTTCATGCTTCGTGCATCGCTGCTCCTCTGCTGCCTCCTGCCCAGCGCCGGCTGCTACAAGCACGTCGTCCGCACGTCGGGGGACCCGAGCATGCCGCGCCAGACCTACGACCCGAACGTGGATGACACGCAGCCGGGCTTCTTCGATCAGCTGTTCTGGGGCGATCCGCCCGCGGGGCAGGATCCCGTCGAGTACTACCGACTCAAGCGCGCCGGCAAGGACATCCCCCCGACCAGGGTGCCCCAGCCGCTGCCGACGCCGCCGGCGGCCCCGCAGCCCGCGGGCACCGGAGCCGGCTCGGGCGATCCGACCCCGTGACCCGGCGCGGGCCTGAGTCCGGGCATAGACTTCGCCACCCTCAAGGACGACCTAACCATGGGCATTGAAGCAGCGCTCCCCACCGACAGCATCCTGACGACCCAGCTCCAGCGCGTGGTCAACTGGGCCCGACGCTCCAGCGTGTGGCCCATGCCCTTCGCGACCGCGTGCTGCGGCATCGAACTGATGGCCACCGCGTGCAGCCGGTTCGACCTCGCCCGCTTCGGAGCCGAGGTCATGCGCTTCAGCCCCCGCCAGGCCGACCTCATGATCGTGGCCGGCCGCGTGAGCGTGAAGACGCTGCCCGTGCTGCAGCGCATCTACATGCAGATGGCCGAGCCCAAGTGGGTCATCTCGATGGGTGCCTGCGCCAGCACCGGCGGTGTCTTCGACACCTACGCCGTCGTGCAGGGCGTGGACCAGTTCATCCCCGTCGATGTCTACGTCCCCGGCTGCCCGCCGCGCCCGGAAATGCTCATCGAGGGCATCATGGCGATCCAGCGGATCATCGATGAGGACCAGCTGCCGCGCGACCCCACCGGCAAGCGCCTGCCGTTGAACATCGCGCTCGAGCCGAACTACGTGCCGCGGCCTCAGCCGGTGCCGGTGACCGTCGGGATCTCCTGACGGATCCCGGCCACGAAGGCCGCCACGCGCTCCATGCCCTTGATGATCTGCTCTTCGCTGCACGCGAAGGAGAACCGCACATGGTCGCGTGCGCACTCGCCGAAGTCCTCGCCGGGGACGATCGCCACCGCATGCTCGTCCAGCAGCGCCTCGGCGAAGGCCTGCGCCGAATCGAGCACGCGACCACCCGCCGTGCGACCACCCAGGAGCGAAGCCACCGACGGGAACGTGTAGAAGGCCCCTGAACTCGGCGGTGCGACCAGGCCGGGAATCGAGGCCTGCAGCCGACCGATCAGCTGGGCGCGGCGCGCAAACACCGCCCGCATGCGTTCCACCTCGGCTGCCCCATTGGTCAGGGCTTCGACGATCGCGGGCAGGGCGAAGCTCGCGATGGAGTTGGTCATCTGGCCCTGGAGCTTGATGGCCTCGCGCACGAAGGCGCCCCGGTCACCGGGCGCACACATCCATCCGATGCGCCAGCCGGTCATGGCGTAGGCCTTGCTCATGCCGTTCACCGTGATGGTTCGGTCGGCCAGGCGCGGGTCGCTCCCGATGCTCCAGTGGGCGATGCCGGGCGTGACCTCCGGGTAGAGGAGCTTCTCGTAGATCTCGTCGCTGATCACCGTGACCTGCGGATGCCGCGCCAGCACATCGGCGATGGCACGCATCGAGGCGGCAGGCAACGCGATGCCACAGGGATTCGAAGGCGAATTCAGGATGATCCCCACGGTGCGCGGGGTGATGGCGCGCTCGATCGCCCCAGGCTCGACGACGAGGCCGTGCTGCAGCCGTGCCGGAACCTCGACGCAGCGGGCGCCGGCGAGCTCGACCAGCGGGCGGTAGCTGACCCATGCCGGGGTCGGCACGATGACCTCGTTGCCGGCGCCACGCTCGATGAGCACCTGCAGCGCCAGGTAGATCGCATGCTTCGCCCCGGCCGTGATGGTGACGTGCTCGAACGAGCAGTCGATGCCGTTGTCCGTCCGGTGCTTGTGCGCGATCGCCTCGCGGGCGGCTCGATCACCCGGCGTGGGCGCGTACTTGGTCTGCCCGGCCTCGAGCGCCCGGATCGCGGCACGCTTGATCGGCTCCGGAGTGTCGAAGTCCGGTTCACCTACGCCGAAGCCCACGACATCGACGCCCTTGGCCTTCAGGGCCGCGGCCTTGGCGCTGACGGCCAGCGTCGCACTTTCCTTCATGCCAGAGATGGCGCTGCTCACCTGCATGCGTCCAAGCGTACAGCCGGAAGTGCGCGCGCTGCCCGCTACACTCCGGCCCATGCACTTCGACGCACATGGCCCCGTGCTGGCCGACCTGGAGGCGCGGATCAACGCCATCCGCGACTCGCTTTAACTACCCGACCAAGGCACGCGAGCGCGACGAACTCTCGGCGCGCATGAACGAGGCGGACTTCTGGAACGATCCCAAGCGCGCCCAGTCGGTCATCGCCGAACTGAAGGTCAAGCGCGCCCAGATCGAGCCGCTCGAGGAGGTCGTGAAGGGCCTCGAGGACGCGCAGGTGGGCTACGACATGGCCAAGGAGTCCAACGACGCCGATCTCCTCGCCGAGGTCGACGAGCTGCTCTTCGGCCTCGTCGGCAGGATGGAGAAGGTCGAACTGCAGTCCCTGCTCAGTTCCAAGCACGACCACCGTGGCTGCTTCGTCACCATCCAGGCGGGCGTCGGCGGCACCGAAGCCAACGACTGGGCCGAGATGCTCGAGCGCATGTACCAGTACTACTGGAACACCATGGGCTTCAAGGTCGAGGAGATGAGCAGGACCTACGGCACAGAGGTCGGGATCTCCGAGGTCTCGTACGCGGTCCGTGGCCCCTTCGCCTACGGGTACATGAGCTGCGAGCACGGCTCGCACCGGCTTGCCCGCGTGAGCCCCTTCAACGCCGAAGGCAAGCGCCAGACGAGCTTCTGCACCGTCGACGTCACGCCCGAGTTCGAGGAGAGCGACCTCGAGATCCCCGAGCGCGACCTCGAGATCGTGCCGTTCGTCCGGGCGAGCGGGCCGGGTGGGCAGAACGTGAACAAGGTGGCCACGGCCATCCGCGTCACGCACCTTCCCACGGGCATCCAGGTCGTGGCCAGCACCTATCGCGACCAGCCCCAGAACCGCAAGCAGGCCCTCAGCGTGCTGCGCTCGAAGCTCGAGCAGCTCGAGCAGGAGCGTCGCGATGCCGAGATCCTGGCAGCGAAGGGCGGCAAGGTCGAGCGCGGCTGGGGCACGCAGATCCGTTCGTACGTCTTCTATGACAACCGCGTGAAGGACCACCGCACGAACTACGAGGAGGGCAACCCCCTCCATGTGCTGAACGGCCACCTCGAAGCCTTCGTCGACGCCGAGCTCAAGCGTCGGCGCGCCGAGCGCGAGACCTGACGATGCGTGCCGCGCCCTCCGCACGGCTGGTCTGGCCCTCACTGGCCGTCCTTGCCATCGCGGCGGGCCTCGCCCTGCAGCTTCCGGTCGTGGTCCCCGTCATGGCCCACCGGGACGTGGCGACCCTGCTCGGGCTGGCCATCATGGCCTTCGGTTGCGTGGTGGCGCTGCCGCGCCAACCGGTCTGGAGTCCACCGAACGTGGTGCTCGGCAGCGTGCTGGTGCTGGGCGGGTTCCTGGTGGCACCGCTGTCGGACCAGCCGCTCTCGGCCAGCGTGGCGCTGCTGCTGCTGGGACTGACCGCCTTGGCGTCCTCGCGGGCTCGCTTGGAAGGCAGGGCCTTGGCCGTGCTTCCTGCCGTGCTGCTGGGCACGCTGGCGCTGGTCATGATCCTCGAGCCGTGGCACGATCGACCACTGCGCCACCCTTGGCTCGACTTCGTCGGCGATCTCCCGTGGACGGTCGAACTGGCCCTGTTGCTTGCCGCCGCGGCCGCCATCACGAGGGCGTGGTACTTCGCGGTTCCGCTGTCGCGCGGCATGCCCGGTTGGCTGGGGCTCCTCTGCGCCGCACTCACGGCGGCGCTCGCGATCGGCGGGTGGCAGTTCCTGCAGGACACGGACCTGCGCAACCAGCAAGCCCGCGCCGCGGAACATGAACGAGCCCTGCAGACGCTCGTTCGTTCCGAGTTCGAACTCAACCTGAAGGCCTTCCAGCGCCTCGCCGATCGATGGACGAATCGTGCTGCGCTGCAACCCCGAGCGCTGCAGCAGGACCTCGATGCGTACCGCCGGGACTTCAACGGCGTCGAGGGCCTTGCGATCCTGCGGCCCGACGGCTCACCGCTGGCCGCATCCTGGGGCGAGGCGGCCCTGGCGCTTGGATCCCCCACCGTGTCGACGCTGGTTCAGGAGTGCACGAGTCGCCAAGCCATCCGCACGAGTCCTCCGATCGAGGTCGGCAGCGCGACCCACGGGATCGTGGCGATTCCCCTGCCGCTGGGTCCGGAGGCCGGCACGGGCGTGCTGGTGATCGACCAACTCGTCAACTCCACGCTCTCGGCCATGCTTGGGGGTTTCGTCGGAGCGTTCGAGGTGGAGATCTACGACGGCGGCACGCTGCTCTTCGAAGTCGGAGGCGAGAAGGGTCCCACGATCCTTGCGCCGGGGGCCCAAGGCACCGTGACCGGGCGCCCGTGGACCTTCAAGGCGCGGCCCCACGGCGGAGGCTCCACCACGGAACAGGGCGCGCTGCCCCTGGTGCTCCTGGGCAGTGGATTGCTCAGCGCGCTGCTGGTCGGCACCACGATCCACTTCGCGCAGTCCTCTTCACGCCGGGCCCGTACGGCCCTTGCCGCCCGAGGCCAGCTTGAGGCGCTGCTCGATGCCACGGATCAGGTGGCGATCATCGCCACCGACCTCAGTGGCGACATCACCGTCTTCAATGCCGGCGCGGAAGCGCTCACGGGGCGCCGTGCCGAGGCGGTGATCGGGGCCGACACCCCGCTCTTCATGCTCGCCCCGGATGAGCGCGAGGCGTTGGAGCAGGACCATCCGAACCTCGCCTTCCGGGCCCTGATCGATGCGCTGCGCGGCGACCGCATGCATCTGCACACCTGGTCGGTGCAGCGATCCGACGGGAGCATCCGGCGCGTCTCGATGGCGGCGAGTTCCTGGACCGGCACCGATGGCACGCCGCTGGGCCACCTCATCGTCGCCGTGGACATGACCGACCAGGTGGCCGCGCTCGACGAGGCGACGTCGGCGCGCGAGAACGCCGAGCGCGCCAACGCCGCCAAGAGCCAGTTCCTCGCCAACGTCAGCCATGAGATCCGCACGCCCATGTCGGCCATCCTCGGCTACGCCGATGCCTTGCTCGACCCGGCGACCTCGGACATGGAACGCGACGAGTGCGTGCGCGTGATCCGCCGCAACGGGAACCACCTTCTGGGCATCATCAACGACATCCTCGACATCTCCAAGATCGAGGCCGGCCGCATGACGGTCGAGCGCATCGAGGTCCGGCCCGTGCAGCTGGTCGACGATGTCGTGGCGCTGGTCCGCGGTCGTGCGCTGGCGAAGGGGCTGGAGCTCCGCGTCGAGGCCGAACCCAGTGCCAGCGCGCTCGTGGTGACCGACCCCCTGCGGGTCCGCCAGGTGCTGATGAACCTGGTCGCCAACTCGATCAAGTTCACGGAGTCCGGAACGGTCTCGCTGCGCGCAAGCGTGAAGGGCGACGGGTCATCCAGTGATCTCCTCTTCACCGTGGCCGATACCGGCATCGGCATGAGCCAGGAGCAGGTCTCCCGGCTGTTCCGCAGCTTCGAACAGGGCGATGCCTCCACGAGCCGCAGGTTCGGCGGCACGGGCCTGGGCTTGGCGATCAGCCACAAGCTCGTCGACCTGCTTGGCGGCTCCATCGAGGTGACCAGCGCGCCCGGCTCCGGCAGCACCTTCACCGTTCGCATACCGGTTGGGCTGCCCTGGGCAAGCGCGCAGGCGCAGTCACTCGCGGGATGCCGCATCCTGCTCGCCGAGGATGGGCCCGACAACGCTCGCTTGCTCGCAGCGCTCCTGCGCAAGGCAGGCGCGATCGTGACGATCGCCACCGACGGTGCTGCGGCGATCGAGGCCGTGTCGCACGCGGGACTCGATGGCTTCGACATCGTCCTGATGGACCTCCAGATGCCGGGGGTCGATGGCTACGAGGCCTGTCGTCGCCTGCGCAGGCTCGGCATGGCAGCTCCCATCATCGCCCTGACCGGCAACGCCTTCGAGGAGGATCGCGACCGCTGCCTGGCCATCGGCTTCGATCAGTACGCCGTCAAACCGATCCCCCGTGCACAGCTGCTGCAGTTGTGCGAAGACGCGATGAAGGGGCGCGGCCGACCGCCCCAAGGCGGCGGTTAGACTCCGGCGCCCCCCGGTGGGGTGGCAGAGTGGTCGAATGCGCCAGTCTTGAAAACTGGTAAGCCCTCCGGGGCTTCGCGGGTTCGAATCCCGCCTCCACCGTTACCATGCGATCCTTGCATCGCACGACTGCGGGGCCGAAGCCGCCGCCACGTGCTCGCCCGAACAAGGAGCCGGATGACCGAGACTGAGTCCATCCTGCACCGAGTGGCCGAAGGCGACCAGGACGCCATCAAGGAATGCATGGATCGGTTCGGCGGCCTGGTCTGGTCGCTGGCGCGACGCCTGGCAGGCAACGCCGCCGAAGCCGAGGACGCCGTCCAGGAGATCTTCATCGACGTGTGGCGCAGCGCCGGGCGCTTCGACCCAACGATTGCCAGCGAAACGACGTTCATCGCCATGATCGCGCGCAGGCGGCTCATCGATCGTGGACGCCGTCGTGCGCGACGGCCGGAAGTCGCGGCGATCCCCGAGACGATCGAGTCCGATGCGCCGGGCTTCGATCCTGCCGAGATCGAGGAAGCCGCCCTGGCCGCCATGGCCGCCATGGAACGGCTGCGCCCGGAACAGCGCAAGGTGCTTGAACTCTCGATCCAGTTTGGAAGAAGCCATGAGCAGATCGCCGGCACCACCGGCCTGCCGCTGGGCACCGTGAAGACGCACGCGCGCCGCGGACTGATCCGCCTGCGGGAAATCCTCGCCGAGGAAGGCATCGAGCCGCCGCCGACTGACCAGTAATCAGCGCGCCGGTGTGCGTTGTGGATTCCCCGTGATCGACAACAGCACGTCGCCCTCGGGGCCCTGCCTCCGTAGGATCCCTTCATGCTGATGACCTTGACCGTCGTTGCGGCAGCCTGTGCCGCGGCCGCTCCCGCCAACAACGCCACCGACGCCAACCGAGGCCTCTGTCGGTACCCCGACGTCAGCCAGGACTCGGTCGTGTTCGTGTACGGGAACGATCTCTGGCTGGTGCCCAAGTCAGGCGGCGTCGCCCGGCCCGTCGCGAGCCCGGCGGGCTTCGAGGGATCGCCCCGCTTCAGCCCCGATGGCCAGACCATCGCCTTCCGCGCGAACTACGACCAATCGCTCGACCTGTACACGATCCCCGCCGCGGGCGGCATCCCCGAGCGCGTGACGCATCATCCAGCCCCTGAAGGCCTGTGCGACTGGACGCCCGATGGAAAGGGCCTGGTCTTCATGACCGGCGCCATCGAAGGCCTCGACCGTGCACAGAAGCTCTACACGATTCCCGCCTCGGGCGGCCTGCCGTCGACGTTGCCCGTTCCCTACGGCACCAACGGCGCCATCGACCGCACGGGGACCTGGCTCGCGTACACCCCGCACTCGACCGACAACCGAACCTGGAAGCGCTATCGCGGCGGCATGGCCACCGACGTGTGGCTCATGAACCTGAAGACCGGCGAGAGCCGTCGGATCACCGACTGGGAAGGCACCGACACGCTGCCGATGTGGCACGGCAACAAGGTCTACTACCTGAGCGACCGCGGCGCGACCCAGGGGCACGTGCTCAACGTGTGGAGCTACGACCTCGACACGCGCAAGTCCGCGCAGGTCACCACGCTCGATACCCACGACGTCCGGTGGCCCGCCGTCGGCCCCGATGACGCGGGCAACGGCGAGATGGTCTTCCAGCACGGCGACCGGATCATGCTGCTGAATCTCGGGTCGGGGATCGCCTCGGTCGTCAACATCGACGTCCCGGGTGACCGTGAGTCCCTTCGGACGGCCACGGTCGATGCCGCAAGCACCATCCAGGACGCGAGCATCTCGCCGTCGGGCAAGCGCGTGGCCGTGGTCGCGCGCGGCGACATCTGGTCGGCGCCGGCGGAGAACGGCACGCCACGCAACCTCACGCGCACCGACGGCATCTTCGAGCGCAGCGCGTCGTGGAGCCCCGATGGCAAGACCATCGCCTTCTTCAGCGATGCCACCGGCGAGTACGAGCTCTGGACCATGCCGGCCGATGGCAAGGGCGAGGCCCGCCAGGTCACGAAGGACGGCACCTGCTTCCGCACGAGCATCGCGTGGGCACCCGATTCGAAGCACGTCGTCATCACCGACAAGACCGGTGCCATCGACCTGGTCAAGCTCGAGGATGGCTCCGCCCGGCGCATCGACCGCGATCCCGAAGCGCGGCCCGTCGGCGTGTCGTTCAGCCATGATTCGCGCTGGATGGCCTGGGCGCGCTCCGACGACGACAGCGAGATGGAAGTGATCTTCCTCCTCGACACGACGGATGAGGGCGCGAAGCCCGTGCAGGTCACCAGCGGCTACTTCAACGACGGCGATCCGGTCTTCGACCGCAAGGGACAGTGGCTCGCCTACACCAGCCAGCGCAACTTCGTCCCGACCTACAGCGAGTTCGACACGACGTGGATCTACGGTTCGTCACAGGTGCTGATGGCCGTCCCGCTCAAGAAGGACATGGCGCTTGCGTGGCTCCCCAAGAGCGATGAAGAAGGCCAGAAGGACGAGGCGAAGCCCGCCGCCGGCGGCGAAGGCGGTGCACCCGCCGCCGGGCCTGGTGGCGACGGCAGCCGTCCTGCAGGTCCCCCGCAGGGTGGTCGCCGCCGCCGCGGGGCCGATGCGCCCGAGGTCGGTCTGGATTCCATCATCGACGATGACGACGACAAGAAGGATGACGACGACGACAAGGACGACGACGACAAGGGTGACGACGAGAAGAAGGTTGCACCCGTCGAGGGCGACCCTGCGGGGACTTGGACATGCACGGCCAAGGTCGGTGAGCAGTCGTTCGCGTTCACGCTCGTCGTGGCCATGAAGGACGGCGTCGTCACCGGCACCATCACGTCGCAGAAGGGCAACGGCGACGTGACGGGCACCTTCGACGCCGCCACCGGGATGCTGTCCCTCAAGGGCAGCGTCGACGGCAAGCCCGTCACGCTCGAGCTCAAGCTCGACGGCGATGCCCTTTCGGGCACCGGCACCGAGCAGGGCGAACAGCCGGTCACCGCCGCCGTCACGGGGACCCGTGACGGCGCGAAGGACGGTGAGGGC
>Ga0208009_1000513_pt1 | contig 11122 bp, 9 predicted proteins | sample Wag4_2014_7_16_FD_187364 | JGI IMG/M metagenome (GOLD analysis project Ga0208009, IMG submission 187364) | Fresh water mixed with fracking chemicals microbial communities from Ohio, USA - Utica-2 Time Series FC 2014_7_16 (SPAdes) (version 2) ...
TGCCACACCTCCAGCTCCAGATCACTGGGGCCGCGCTGCCGGCTGCGCAGTTCGTAGGCCGGCCGGCCTGATGCGATCGCCTGGGTCATGCCTGCCCCTCCGACGCCGCGGTGAGCTCCAGGCGGATCGTGGCCGTCTGGGCGCTGAGACCTGCCCGGGTGAGTCGAGTGATCCAGCCCTCGCCGCCGTCATCCCAGCGCAAGGGGGGCACGTAGCGGAGCTGGTAAGTGATGTCGAGCGACTTCTCCCCGCCTCGGCGCCACTGACCTTCGATGAACCCCCGCAGGTGGGCGGCCTCCTCGGGGGTGCCGTTGAAGTCGAAGCTCCATTCGGCGCTGCCGTCGCCACTGCTCCAGCCCCCCTCCATCATCTCAACGCGCACCGCGGCACCAGGCTCGGCCTTGAGCAGGGCCATCGGAAGGAAGCCATCGCCACTGTTCATCCGCCAGGTGAGGCTCTTGATCCCCTTGCCCGAGCTGCTCACCTGCTGGGCCAGCTGGGTAAGGGCTGTCTTCACGTTGTCGGTGCGCTCGATCACCCCAGGGCCTTGGGGTGGTGCAACGCCCGCTCCGCCGCCACTGCCGGGGCTGGTGGAGCCAAACCCCACCTGAACAGTGGTGCCCGTCTCTCCTCCTCCAGCCACCGGCGTTGTCCCACCGTCACCGCCAAAGACGTTTGGCTGATCCACGCCGGTTTCACCAGCTGGAGCTGAGGTTTTCGGAGGCCAGACGCTCAACTCAAGCGCCTTCTCCATCGTGTAGATCTTGCCGTCCTCACTGATCGAGAGCGTGCCTGGCGGCAGGCCCTGGCCTTCGAGGCGATCGCCCTCCTTGTAGACGAACAGGCCCTGATCCAGGCCCATGCGCAGGCACTTCTTCAGCACCTCATCGCCCAGCAGGATCGGCAAAGCCGGATCGCGGTAGTACTCGTTGCGCAGATCCCGCGTGCTCATCACACCCATGCGCTTGAGCGGTGTTTTGTCAGCCATGTAGTTCGGGGCCGGCGGCGCATCCTCCGCCAACACCAATTCGCGAGCTTCCCGCAGCACCCGCTCCACCTGCTTCTGACCCACGCCGGGCTCACTGCTGGCGCTGGTGACCGTGATGGCGGCATGGGTGAGGGGCACCTCGGGCCACTGGCCCCGCTCTGGGTAGAACACATGCCGGTAGCACTGCTGCACCGCCAGGGCGAAACCCTGCTGGGCCTGGCCGTAGCGCTCCTTCACCTGGTCTTGCTGGTGTGACTGCAAGCTCGCAAATAGATCGCCCTGCTGCATCTGCTGCAGCGCCAGGTAGGTGCGGGCTTTTCGCAGCATGTCGTCCACCTGCAGGGCATCAGCGCAGACGAACACCAGGTTGTTGCGGTTCAGGCGCACGTTGGCGTTGTCGCCCTTCTCCTTGAACAGCCGCACCACCAGCTCCGGCAGGTGGATGTTCGTCTGCTCCACGGTGTGGCCTTCCCAGTGGATCACCGCCAGGTAGGGGCCATCTGTGTCGTCGGGGATGTCAGCTGGGCTGGACGGAAACAGCACAGGCTCCAGCCGTTGCTTGGCGAAGATCGTGCCGATCCGCCGGTTCAGCTCCTCACGCACACTCTCCAGATCGAACTGCCCCTCCCGTTTCCTCACCATCTGGTTGAGGTTGGCGTCGGTGAGGAAGCGCAGCTTGCTGGTGCCGCTGTCGTCGAGATACTCCGACTCTTCCTGCAGGAGACGCACCGCCTTATCAACAAAAGCCGGGTCCACCGCCGGGGCATAGAGGCTGTAGTTCAGCTCCAGGCGGCTGAGGCCCTTCAGCGGTTCGTTGAAGGCGAGGGAGTGGAACAGCACTGTGCGTGCTGCCATGGAGCCGTAGGGCTCCATCCCCGTGAACTCCTGGGCATCAAGCCGCTGGGCCAGGGCCCTGCCGCCCTCGGCCGGCGTTGTGGACACGTCCGCCCGGATCGCCGGGATGAAGGCCTGCAAGCCCAGCTTGGTGGAGAGCTCCAGCCGAATCCGCTCATTGCCCGGATCCACGTGGTGGAGGTGGACGGCCGTGACTCCCCGTGGCTGGTCGCGCCAGAGCTGGCCGACGGTCTGCGCGAGCAACCGCAACATGCCCCGCACCCGCTGGAAGTTCTCCAGGGTGGAGGTCTTCTGCATCAGGGTGTCGATCAGTTCCGGATGGAGCGGATAGCCCTTACGCAGATTGGCAGCACGGTCGTCGCTCTGCCCCACAGACGGCAGAGCCTCGGCGGTTCGGCTCCAGATCTCCTGGTAGGCCTGCACCACGTCCTCCACCCGGCTGCGGTCGATCGACTCGAACAGGCGCCGTGTCAACACCTGCACCGTTTCGTCTTCGCTGGTGGGCGTGAGGGCCGTGATCTGCCGGCCCGTGACCGACTGCAGTTCGGCGAAGATCCGATCGATCCGCTGGTTCTCCTCCCCATAGGCATCCACCGCCTGGCCGCCCTTGCCCAGGGCCAGGGTGAACACCAGCACTGCCTGGGGGGAGGAGTTCACCGCCTTGATCAGGTCGGTGAGGAAGGGAGTGAGCTGCTCAGCCGCCTGGCCCGCAGCCGGTCCCTTGATCTTGCGCAGGTAGATCGAAAGCTCATCGATCAGGATCAGAACCGGCCGCTCGCCGATCAGCTCCCGCAGGGTTTCAGCGCCCGGAGGGGCTGCCCCAAGCCGGTCGCTATTGCGGATGCGCTCGTAGCCCGCCGGGCCGGCCAGCTGGACTGCCAGCTCCCCCCAGGGCGTGAAGGCGAGCACGTTGCCCTCCATGCGCCGGCCGTTCATCGGGTCGGCGTTCTCCCCATCGAAGGCCGCAACGGTGACCCTCTGGCTGGGCAGGCGGGCTGGATCGATGAACTCCGCCAGGTTGGGGATCTGATCGGCGGTCGTGAGGATGTGGTTCAGGCCGATCAGGGCGTGCGTCTTGCCCCCGCCGTAGCTGGTGTCGAGCCGCAGGATGCTGCCCAGCTGGCTGCCGGCGCTGGTGAGCCGATCCACCACCGCCAGGAACAGGTCGCGCAGGCCCCTGGTGGGGTGCGTGTTCGCGAAGAACAGGGCCGGGTTCTTGTAGAGCTCCGGCGCCGTGCCCTTCAGCACCTGGCTGAGGTCCGCCGCGAAGTCCTCGTCTCGGATCCGCCCTTCCAGCACGTCGGCCCGGGGCCGGCAGAGCTCGTAGATGGTGGGAGGGCACATGGAGGCGGCTGGTTGGCCCTGACGAGCCAGGGTGCTCGAGGGTGTCGAGCACCATCCTGACTGTTGGACGGGCCCAGGTCATCACACTCGGCTGAAGGCAAGGGATCCGCAACACGCCTTGCAACAACTATGCGGATCCCGCATATCTCGTCGGCAGACCCATGGTTCCGCTGATACATCTCGATGACCGGCACCACCGGCTCCGGGCTGAGGTGGGTGCCTTTGACTGGTTCCCTAAGCACACGAGCAGCCTGCAAACCAATGGAGCATGGGAAACGTTTCAAACGCATAGACCAAATGTCCATGGTCCTCAAGAGGGAAGGTTTTGCGCGACCAGAACCGCAAAAGCACACCGCCTCTGTATATTGAGCTGGGAAAACCTTTCAAGTCCTCAGCCTGGGCTGTGAAGTCCTCGAATCATCTGGTAGGGTATTGAGGTGTTGATAGTGGGGGCCCGGCGAACCGGACCCTCATTTTTTTGCGAAACTCCCTCTCAGGCTTTCTGTTTCTCTCCAACCTTCAAGATGCTGAGCAGTCTCTGGTCCAGAGCCTCAGCCCACTCTTCTGGGTAACGCAACCCTTTGGCCTGCTCACGCAACAGCTCATGCGACGCTTGCCTGAGAGGGTGGTAGAGACTGACCATCAGTGACAACGGCTCACTCCAGGGGTTGTTGGGATCTGGTTCCCCGCGGTCCAGGTCCCAGGCCAGTGCCCGCTGGCACTGAGGCGAAGCCAATGCCCAGTTGAAGATTTCGATCAGGTTCTGGATGTGATGCCAGCCAGTTTTCTTTGCTAATTGGATAATCTCTTTAGAGAAGTCCTTCTGATAGAGGTGCCAATCATGATCCCAGGGCTGCGGTCCTTCTCCTGCTTTGGCCGCTTCGAGATGCTGCCTTTCTTGCCTAAGGTTGCGCATGATCTCTATGCACCTCTGCACTTCTTCAGGAGTCGTCTCCTCCTGTGTTCCAGCGGGAAGACCAAGCAGCGACCTGATGATTCCTCGAATTATCCATCTCAATTCCTGCAGCCAGTCGTGTATACAATTGGCTAGATCAATGATGCGCTCAACCGTCGTCATTTCGCACTCATCTTCATCGAGCATGCCGACGAGTGACCTGCAAATTCCTGAGACGTGATAGCGGAGATCGCGAGAATGCTCGTCGAACCAGGATGCCATATCAGAACACCATTCAGAAGCTTTGGAAAGGCGAGAAGAAGTCATTGGGCAATTACAAGTAGAAGAACGTTTGTTGGATAGGGGGGGTTGCTATTAATCGGCTTAGTCCAAGCCTCCTTTTTCGCGTTTCCGCAAAAACGATCGGTATTGCCGCTCACTATGGGGGCCGTGATGACTGCGGTTGCCGAAAAAGATCGACTCGCCAGTGATCGGGTCCTCAAGGACCGTGCCTTTACAGCGCTGCTTGATGATCAATCCAGCTCGAAGCGCTCGCCTCTTGATCTCGGAGTTGGTCATGGGACGAAAGGGGTGTGTTGATAGCGGGGCGGCTGACTGCCGTGCCACGAACCAACCATAGCCCGCCAATGCATAGACCAGCAAGCAAAAGTGTCCATCCGGACTCTGCCAGCTCTGCTGTAAATAAGGTCCGCTTGGTGTAATCTTGAGCCCCCAGAAGGTGCGCTCTCTATTGTTCAAAGCTCGACCATGCGACATCCAAGAATTATGGTTACCATTGCAGCCTTTAAGCTACCTCGCTTTTTGCTCTAATGTTTACGCTCCTTCGTGCAGGGTGCAGGGTGCAGGGTGCAGGGTGCAGGGTGCAGGGTGCAGGGTGCAGGGTGTTGGTTGTTGGTCGCAGGATCTGGATACAATTTTAAAAAGTCTTGGCAGCGCTTTCGCGCTTTAGCAAGGCATTGCACTTCCTTTCAGGAGATCTGTCCATCTGCTCTTTGCAGCAAAGCTCAGCGTGGTTGATTTGGGCTTGGCTCCAGGGCAATAGATGCCCTCAGCACTTCGAGCGGCTCGGCAAGCTGCAAACGTTTTTCTGATTTCTCCGCGCGCAATTAGGACGAAACAGGTGCGGTGAGATCCCAGTGCACGGTGTGGATCGTCAGGGACTTCCGGCTTGATCGCACCCCGAAGGCTCCATCAGAAGGGACCGCGGCTGGAAGCAGCAGCGGTACCGCTCGCCGGCCCCACTGGCGCCGCGGCCACTGGCACACCGTGCTGCATGGCGAGAAGCGTAAGAGCCGGCGGATGCAGTGGTTCCAGCCGGTGTATGTGGGGCTGACCTGAGCTGGGCTCATCGCTGAACGCCGACTGGCTCACCACCCCCGTAAAGACTGATCTCAATGTTTGCCCCGCTACAGACCAACCCCGCAGAAGCGCCGATGGTGACCTTCCAGAAGGACAGACGATGCAGCGTTCCAGCAGCCAGGCCGTGCTCACCCGCTATCGCCTGATCGACAGTGGCTGTGAACCCCACCGCCAGCTCGATGGCCAGTACGGCAGCCTCGATGAGGCGATCGCCGATGCGATTGCCTGGGTGGAGCCCCTGGCCGATGCCCACCACCACGCCGCCCAGCTGATCGGGGTGGATGTGGCCACCGGCGATGGCAACTGGCGCACCTGCCGCCTGCCGGCGCCGCTGCTCTGCCCCCTGCTCTGCCAGCTCCCCAGCTGAAGCAGCCCGGTCCTGGCTGCCCCTGGGCCCTGCCAACAGAAAACCCCCGCGGCGGGCGGGGGTTCTCCGGAGCCGCCGTGCACTGCCAGCCGGGGCTCTGATGGGCGTCGAGGGCACTGACGCCTTGGCTCAAGGGTGCACCTGGCTTGGCGGAAAGCGCAGTTGATCGCAAGCAACGGTTACGCGGCGGCGGCTGTGTCCCCCTCCGCCGCAGAGTCCAGCGGCAGCAGCTGGATCTGCTTGCGGCCCAGCTTGATCTCGAACTCGTCGCCCGGCTGGAGGCCCAGCTGGTCGGTGTAGGCCTTGCCGATCATCAGGTTGCCGTTGAAGTGCACCTTGGCCATGTAGCTCAGCCCGCGGCCGGGCTTGCCGCGGTACTTGCCGCCATCACCCAGGCTCATGCCCTTGGCCTCCAGCAGCGCTTCATAGAAGGCGGTGAAGTTGAGGCGCTCGTTGCCGTCTTTCTTCTGGCTCACATAGCCGCATTCGCGCACCAGCTCGGACTTGGAGGCATCGGCCAGCTCCTTCACCTTGGCGAGCAGGTCGGATCCGGTGAGCATGGAAGGAGAAGCATTGGTTCACTCCATCCTATGCAATAGCAGCTCAATCTGCAGGCCAAATGCCTATGAAGCAGAGGGCAGAACGGTTGTCGCCGCAGCAGGTTGCAGCCGGCGACTAGGCCGCTCCAGCGGCTCACTGCGATCTGCAGTGATTGGGCACCCGAGGGCCGATGCGCTTGCGAATCCGCTGGCGTTTGCTTTGCCTTGCCGCCGGATCTGCTGCCAGCGCGCTGCGTTGAACCTGCGCGTAATATTGTTCAGGGTTGGCCGGTTGCTGGGCCGCCAGCCAGCGCAACCGCTCCCCCTGCAATCCCGCCGGGCCCTCAATCTGCAGCCCGGCTCCCCAGGAGAACAGCCAACGCTGCAGGTCCTGCCCATTGCTGATCACCCAGGGCGGTAGATCCAGCTCCAGGGGATAGGGGTGACTGGCAGCCAGCTCAGCCCGCAGGCAGCACCCGGGACTGGTGGACGGCCACCAGGGATCTCCTGGCAGGGGCGGTGCCAGGCGCACGCAGCCGGGATGGAAGCGTCCCAGCTCCTGCTGGAGCTCGGCCATCACCGCTGCGGTGCAGCGCAGCTTGACGGTGTGCAGCAGGGCCCTGCGTTCCGCCGCCCTGGCCTGGAGCAGTGCCTGCTGGGCCTGTAGATCGGGCCCCAGCTCCAGGCCGGCGCAGAACTGGCGCAGCCGTTCGGCCCAGCGCAGCGCCTGGCTGTGGCGCAGAGGATCCCGGCCGCGGCTGTCGCGAATCCCCTGCCAGCGCAGCTGGGCCATCGGCAATGCGGCCAGCAGGCCGCAGGCGTGGCCGATATGGTCGTGCTCCAGCAGCAACCACCAGCGCTCGCGGTGGTGCAGCAGCTGCAGGGGCCAGCCGCACAGCTCCACCGCCTGGCCGGGATCGCGGTCAAAGCGGCTGAGCTGCACCCGTTGGTGGGCGGCGATGGCCTGCTCCAGCTGGCTGTGCAATGCCCGCCGCTGGCCCTGCCCCGCGCCGCTGCTCTCGGGGCGGGGCAACGCGATCCCGCAGCTGCTCAGGCGGGCGGCCAGTTCCCTGCTCAGCCCCTCCGCCCCAGGATCACCGTGCTGGCGGCTCTGCCGCTCCAGTAGCCGGTGCACCTCCAGCAGCTGCTGGCGGCTGAGCAGCGCCAGCCCCAGGGTGTAGCCCTGCTTGCCGCTGCAACCCGGCAGCCGGAAGCCATAGGGCGTGAGGGTGGTGGTGATCAGCTCATGCACCTCCCGCGACCGCCAGGGCTCGGCATCGGGGTAGAGGCGGTTGAGGGTGGCGGCCAGGTAGTCATCGATTCGCAGGCCCGGCTGCCGGTCGCCGGGGTGGTGGATCAGGTGGCGCAGCAGTGAGAAGGTGCGCGAGAAGCGCTGCCGCTCCGCCAGCGCCGGCAGGCCGCCCAGCGGCCGGGGTAGGCCGCACGGCCAGGGGGGCGGCTGCACCGGCGGCAATGGCGCGCTGCCACCAGCGCAGCGCTGGCTCCAGCGGCTGGAGAAGCCCTGCTGATCCAGCCACTCCAGATCGACCGCCACCGCCAGGGGATCGCCGTAGCAGCGGCCATGCAGCCTCTCCAGCAGGGCTGCCGCCAGCTGGGCGCTGCCGCCGGCGGGCAGGGGCGAGAGCAGCTGGAGCAGCTCCGGATCGCGGGCGGCTCCCGTCGCTGTCAGTTGGGGATAGCGACTTTGCAGCGCGATGAGGTAGAGGAGCCGCTCGAGATCCAGCAGCCTGGAGTAGCCGTGCAGCGCATAGCCGCCCTCGCGCAGGGCACCGGCCTGGATGCGGGCCTCCAGCTGGCCGTACGCGCTGTGGATGTAGGCCCCCAGGTCGCTCCAGTGGCGCGTTTCCAGCCGCACCACAGCCGCAAACCCCTCCCGCCGCTGCGGTGCACCGGTGGCCTGCAGCAGCTGGGCACAGTGCTCTTCGATTACCGATTCAGCGATGGGGTGCTGCCGCTGGCGGTTCCACTGCAGGCAGAGGTGTGTGGGGGTATCAAGCCACCAGCCCACCCACTCCACCGGGATGGGCAGATCGAGGGCCTGGGTGATCGCCAGCCGGTACTGGCGTCTGGTGTAGGTGGCATCAAGCACCACCGGCTGTCCGGCCTGCAGCGCAGCCCACAGCCGCTCGCGGATGCGCGCCTCGATCGCAGCCCAGGGACTATCGACCCGGCGTGAGCCATAGAGCTCCCAGCGGATCTCGCTGCTGGAGATGTAGACGGGCGCGAGCCCATCACGGCGCTGGATCGCATCGGCAACAAAGCGCGCGGCGGTGGTGCGACCACTGGAGGCCGCGCCGATCATCAGGTGGCAGCGCACTGCAGTGGCAGCAAACCTTCTGCAGTGTTTGCAGCGCTGCAGCCAATGTCAGCCCTGCTGGTGGCGTGGGTGGATTTTCCGTCGTTGTCAGTTGAAGGCTGCGTGTTGCAGCGAATGCGCCGCAGGATTTCGATCCCGACTCCAGCACAACAAGGGCTGGTTTGCGCCATCAACCATCCAACGACCGGCGGTGAACCGCCCCTGTCCATTGGCTTCGGCCCCCTGCAGGCCGACCTGCTCCCTGCGGGCTGGGGAGTGCCGCTGGGGCAACTCCTGGGGCCGGGCCTGGCGCAGGAGCTGGAAGCGGGCGGGGGCGCTGGGCTGCTGCTGGCCTCAGGGCTGCGCGCCGGTGGCCACGGTGATGCTGGGCCAGGCGCTGCTGGCGCAGGCGAGCACGAGCTGTCGCCGCTGCTGGCTGGCAGCTGGCGGCGGATTGCCCTTGGCAGCCGGCCCCTGCTGCTGCTGGCGCACCGCGATCAGCTGGCTGGCCGCGGCGTCCAGACGCCCGGACTGCCCCGGTTTCTCCTGCCCGCATCTGGCGCGGAGCGGCTGGCAGCGGCGCTGGCGCAGCTGGACTGGCTGGAGCTGGAGCTGGAGCCGCAGGGCACAGCCGAAGCCCTGATCGAACGCCTGCGCCAGGGGCGTCTGCTGCTGCCCGCCGCCGGCTCCCTTCTCGATCACGCCCCCTGGCGAGAGGCTGGCCTGGTGGCCCTGCCGCCGCCGGAACCCCTGGCGGAGGAGCTGGAGCTCTGGATCAGGCCGCAGCGGGCGGCAGAGGAGGCGGTGTCCGACCTGGTGGCGCTGCTGCACCAGCGGCTGGCTACCAACAGAAAACCCCCGTAGCTGGCGGGGGGTCTCCGGAGCGACCGGGGCATCACCACACGGAGTATCGCCAGACGGGGCTCTGATGGGCGCCCGAGGCGCTGACGCCGTCTCTGAACGCTGCAGCTGGCCTGACGAGACATGCAGGCCAGCGCAACAAAGGATCATGCAGCGGCTGCGGTGTCGTCGTCTTCCCCAGCGCCGGCGGGCACCAGCTTGATCTGCTTGCGCCCCAGCTTGATCTCGAACTCGTCGCCGGGCTGCAGGTTGAGCATGGCGGTATACGCCTTACCCACCAACAGGTTGCCATTGCCCTGCACCGTGGTCACGTAACTGAGCTTGCGGCCACCCTTGCCACGGCTGCTGGTGTCACTGCCCAGATTGAGACCCTTGGCCTCCAGCAGCGCCTCATAGAAGGCTGTGAAGTTTAGCCGCTCGCTGCCGTCCTTCTTGGTGCTCACGTAGCCGCAGGCACGCACCAGTTCGGACTTGGAGGCATCGCCGAGCTCTTTGACTTTGGCGAGCAGGTCTGATCCGGTGAGCATGGCATGTTCGTTGATGTTGTTTCAAGCATAAGGAGTATGTCGCTGCAGTGAAGTGCTTCCACTCTCGGCCTCTGCGGGGAACTTCCCGACTTGCTTGCGCTCACCCGATGCGGTAGCTGTGGCTCGTGAATCGCGCGCTACTTGAGCAGTTCAGCGCCGCAGCGATTCGCAGGCCTCCCCGTCTCGGTTGCTGTCGAGATAGGTCTGCCCCTGGCGCAGCAACTCCTGGGCACGGGCATAGGAGCCGATCTCCTTGCAGCTGTAGCGGCGGCCGTCAGGGGTTGTGCCATCGGGGATCACTGCAGCGCGGCGGCCCTTGCGGAACTCCCACGGCCGGGCGATGCCGCCCTCCACCTGCCAGACCCCATAGCGGCGCCGGCTGGCGCGGTACTCAGCGTCCAGGTACTCCCTGGCGTTGCAGTCGCCCAGGTACTGGCGGGCGGTAGGCAAAGATCTCACTGTGCCTGTGTTCTCAGGCTGAATGCGATCGCATGGGGCGATGGTGGAATCGGTGATGCGATCCGCGTTAGTGGAGGCGTTCGTCACCGAATGAAAGCAGAAGATGTTGACTGAAAGGATCACACTTTAAATGACGCTTATCTGGTAAGAGCTTGAGAATAAATTCGAGGCGATGAAGCTGTTTCCAGCATTATCCACAATCGAGCTTGGGTAAAAATAGACTCCGTATTTATTTGTTCCCGTGGAGAGCCTGATCGCGGGATCTATCGTTAGAACGTCACCGCTGATTGCATGGTTTGCTCTGATTGCGGCGCCTTTTTGTTGGTAGTTGGCGTCCAGTTGATAAAGCTTGACAGGGTTTCGCCTGCTGCCAAAGTTGATAATCTCGTCGAAGTCAAAGCCAATGTTTTGGCTATCTGTGATGCGTGAGCTCCATGTCTGAAGCTGTGGCGGAGTGATGTCAGAATTCAGGGGAGTGTTATTAGTAACAGCACGAGCGGTAAACGTGGCGAGGTCATTACCAGCAACGTCCTGAATGACGCCTGATGTGTTGTCAGCGGTTGTGGCGTCGGTGTAGGCAAGGGTGACGC
>Ga0208009_1000527_pt1 | contig 10969 bp, 15 predicted proteins | sample Wag4_2014_7_16_FD_187364 | JGI IMG/M metagenome (GOLD analysis project Ga0208009, IMG submission 187364) | Fresh water mixed with fracking chemicals microbial communities from Ohio, USA - Utica-2 Time Series FC 2014_7_16 (SPAdes) (version 2) ...
TTCGCCTTTGTGCAGAACTACTTGCGCAAGAGTCACATTGTCGTCTGTCATTTCTGGGCCTCTAAAAATCTGGCGATACAGAGCACTTCATCCATTGCATCGTTGCGCAACACGCCATGGTCATCATGTACACCCGCAGGCGGAATGATGGCTTCTTGAACTTGCTTACTCAGCGATGACAGTGGCATGAACAACTGATCTGCATTACGAGTGGACGCGAGAACTCCGTTATCTACTTCGTACACAATGTTGTTAAACGAAACGGTGAATTTTCCTTGCCGGCACAATTTCTCTGCTTGTTCTTGCCTGCGCAATACCGTCTCAAATGTTTGAATACGGTCACGTAGATAAGCCGCTTCTTCGTATCGCTGAGCCTCGGAATGAGCATTCATTTTTTCAAACAAAGCGTCGCGCACGAAACTGCTCGTGCCGGTAAGTGCATCCGCAGCTTGTTGCACAGCATTGGCATATGACTCTGGTTCCGCGGTTCCCGAACATGGACATTGCGCAAGGCCAAGGCGCGCCGCAGAGCACACAGGCGCACCTTCAGGGGCAACGTAGTTGCGACCCATTCGTACCGTGCAGCGACGGAGCGGAATGACCGACTCAATTGCATCCACCACCTCTGTGGCCATATTGCGCGTGGAGATTGGTCCGATACAAATTCCTTTTGCTGACGGCGTCTTTGACACCATCAGTCGAGGCCACTCTTCTTCGGTGGTTAAGCGCACATAGCAATACTTTGCCGTGCGCGTACCAGCGTGGTTGTAGCGCGGACGAAGCCTGCCGATGATGCGCAACTCCAATACCTCAGCAGTTAACAAGTCAGGCGTTTGAATGAACTCAATCCCTTGCATCAGTTTCAGCAATGAGCTCACTTTGGTTCGCGATTCATTTGTACTGAAGTAACTGCGCACACGCGAACGCAAATTGCTGGCTTTACCCACATACAACACTTCGCCTTGTGCATCGGTAAACATGTACACGCCAGTTGTTCGCGGCAATGCCTCGGTCAGCTTCAACTTCTTTGCTTGAGGATGTGAGCCAATCTTGGGTAACGCAATGAGGTCATTCAGGTCGTACACACCAAAACCCGCTGCACGCTCGATGAGGTAATGCAACAGGTCCCCTGTCGCCAGTACGTCATTCATAGCGCGGTGAGCAGGCTGATGTTTTAGGCCAAGGCTTTCTGCCAACGTAGAGAGCTTGCAGTTTGGTACTTCGTTGCGCACCAGACGTCTGGCAAGTGAAACCGTATCCACCACCTTGTTGGTAAGTCGTGGTCGACCATCTCGTTCGAGTGATGATTGAATGAAACCCATGTCGAATCGTGCATTGTGCGCGACGATTACCGAGTCGCCAATGAATTCGACCAAGTCATCGAGCACATCTTCAATTGGTGGTGCATTCATCACCATGATGTCGGTGATTCCCGTGAGCATCACGATGAAAGACGGAATGGCGCAACCCGGGTTCACCAAGGTGTTGAAGCGCGCTATCTCTTCTCCGCCTTGATACTTCACTGCACCAATTTCGGTGATTCCGCCAACGTCGGCAGACGATCCTGCAGTTTCTAAGTCGAGTACGCAAAACACCACATTGGACAATGCTGGGCTTGCATCATCGAGTGAGAGTTGCATGATTTACCGAGTGTAATTCTCGATTCGAGTGCACAAATGATCCAGATCCGCTCGGTCATGGCTGACCACTACGGCACTTACCTTCAGGCGATCCAGGTGTTCGCGAATGAGATTACGCACTCCCTCGCGTGACTCTTCATCGATGGCTGAAAGTGGCTCATCGAGCAAAACTGCTTGAGGGGCACCTACAAGAGCCCGCACAATGGCCACTCGCTGACTTTGCCCTCCAGACAGTGTTGGAGCCAACTGTTCGGCAACATGTACGACATCAAATTGCTCCATCATTTCGTTAGCCATCTTCCGTGCAGTAGATCGCTTCATACCCCGCATCACCAACGGAAACGCCGCGTTATCAAGTGCGGTCATAAACGGAAACAGCGAATGATCCTGAAACACCATGCCAATGTTTCGTAACTCGGGCTGCACGAACTGGTGCTTGGCGGGCGCATCGACAACTACCCCATTCACATGTAGTTCGCCTTCGCCAAGCGGACATAAGCCGGCAACTGTTCGCAAGAGCGAAGTTTTCCCTATTCCGTTCGCACCGAAAACACCCACAGTCTCGTTACCAACTTCAAGCGAGAACCGACGCAAAAAGTTTCCAACTGAAACGGTGCCATGCAAGGAAATCATTGAGACGCCCCACCAATCCAGCGATCACGAAGTCCCACGAGCACACCAACACAAATGGCGACCAACAGGAAACTCAGCGCATAAGCACCCTCTGGGTTGCTCTCAAGCATGGTGTACACCGCAAGCGGGGCCGTTTGTGTTCGACTTTGAATGTTGCCCGCGAACGTAATGGTCGCACCAAACTCGCCTAATGCCCTTGCCCACGCGAGCATGAGGCCCGCAACAAGCGATGGCTTCAACAGCGGCAGCGTGACCCGCATAAACCGAGTGAGGTCTTTGGCCCCCATTACCGCTGCGGCTTCTTCGTATTTAGTGTCGATCGACCTGAGTCCGCCCTCAAGGGCAAGAACTAAAAACGGAAGTGCCACGAATGTTTCGGCGATGATCACTCCCGAAAGCGAATACGTGAGTTGAACGCCAAAGAGACTGTCGAGCACGCCTCCAAGCAAGCCTCTTGTCTTTCCATAAGCACCCAACAATGCAACGCCGCCTACAACTGGCGGCAGCACCATGGGCAACAGCACCAATGCGCGAACGAATCGACGGCCAGCAAATTGCATTCGCGCCAGGCACCATGCGAGCGGCAAGCCCAGCACAAGCGCCAGCAAGGTTGCACATACTGACGCATACAACGAAATTCGCAATGCATCGCGTGTGGCGACATCGGTCAATTGGGTCCACAGGGTTGACCAAGCAACTCGCTTCAATAGTCCGACAATTGGCAATGCAAGAAACAGAACTCCGATTAATGCCCCCATGCGCACAAAGCGCGGTGTACGCGAACTGACCTGGTTCATTTATGGGGCCAAGAATCCAAATGTCTTCAGAACTTTTTGTCCTGCAGGTGAAAGAACATATTGAACAAATGCTTCAGCTTGTTTGGAATTCTTGCTTCCACGCACAACACCAATTCCATACATTGCTTTCACATTCTTTCCACCAGGAATGCTGATTACCGAAACTGATTTCTTCGCCGATAATGCATCTGTTGCATACACAATTGCCGCATCGGCATCCCCTGTAGACACCGCGTTCAATGTTGCCGTTGCATCAACACCACGTGTAATTTTTGACTCGGAAATCACCACGCCATAACGCGACAGAACTGTTGTCGCATACACGCCACATGGCACAGTCTTCGCGCAGAGTGACACGATCGATGCCTTTGCCAAATCTGCAACTGACGAAATACCCAAGGGATTGGACGGCTTCACAATCAATTGCATGGAGTTGCGTGCGAATACTTTTGGTGACTTCACCACATTTCCCGAAGCGAGCAATTTGTCAAAACTGGTCAAATCTGCGGCGGCGAACACATCAGTTGGCGCACCAGATTGAATTTGTGAAACCAAACTGGCCGAGGACGCGAAATTGAACCGAACCTTGATGGAGGGATTCGCCTTTTCGAACTGTCTACCGATCTCGACGTATGCATTGGCAAGTGATGCGGCAGCCGAAACCGTGATGGTGATCTTCTTGGCTTCAACATGCCCGGCATGTGCAGGTGTGGCAACCGTAGAAACAAATACTGGCAAAACGACTATCAGCGCTCGCGCTTTGGCTAAAATAGTCACAGTGAGACTATATACGCCTTCGGTCCTCGACCACATAGTTCTCGCTCTCCTCTGCGAAAAGCCTCAGCATGGTTTCGCCATTGCAAAAGAACTCAACGCAGACGAATCGCTTGTCACCGTGATGAAGGTGCGTCGCCCCTTGGTATATCGATCGATCAATAGCCTTGAGACTGCTGGGCTCATTAGGCAATCAAAAACCGAAGCTGGTGATCAAGGCTCTGAACGAACGGTGTACTCCCCAACTGCTCGTGGCAAGGCAACCTCTGCAGAGTGGCTAGAGAGCATCGTGGAACATCCGAGAGATGCCCGCATTGAACTTCTTGCAAAGTTCGTCCTTCGAAGCCGCACAAACATGTCCAACAAAGGTCTGGCCAAACGCCAACGCGACATATTTTCTGTTTTTGCTCAAGAGTTTAAGGCGAAGGAAAAAGTTGCCGAACCAAATACCAAACTGGTTGCACGTTGGCGATACGAATCCATTCACGCCATGATCCGCTTGCTCGATTCGGTGATTGCTGGCTAATTGCCTAGAGTTTGAATAAAGGAGAAGCACATGATTCACGAAGTAATTGCGAAATGGCATCTTCATATGGAAGGCCAGTTACCGGGTGGACTTGATGAACTACTCGACGACGACGTGGTATTCATTTCTCCAATCGTGTTCACTCCACAAGAAGGCAAGGCCATCACCAAGTTGTACTTGCAGGCTGCAGGTCAAACACTGCCAGGAGAAAAGAAAGCGCCAGGCTCACCTACCAGTGACGACAAATCATTCCGCTACATCAAAGAGGTTCTCAGTGGCAGCACGGCAGTGCTGGAATTTGAAACCTATGTTGAAGGCAAGTATGTAAATGGCATTGACATGATTACCTGCAACGAAGCAGGCAAAATCACCGAATTCAAAGTGATGATTCGACCTCTGCAAGCAGTCAATCTTGTTCACAAGCAAATGGGCGAAATGCTCGAACGCATGAAGCAATAGCGAAGTAGTCTTGCCCTATGAGCCCACATGATGAAGACCACTCCAGTCACCGCATCGGTTTACTCCGTGCCATGGTGCTGGGTGCCAACGATGGCATTATCAGCACTGCATGCCTCGTTCTCGGTGTAGCTGCAGCAACAGCAGAACGCTCAACAATTCTTACGGCGGGCATGGCAGGCCTTGTTGCCGGTGCTGCAAGTATGGCGCTTGGTGAATACGTCTCAGTCAGTTCGCAGCGCGACTCCGAGCAGTCAGACATTGCCAAAGAAAAATGGGAACTCGAACACACTCCAGATATCGAGTTGGCTGAACTAGCGGGCATCTACCGCAAGAAAGGTTTGCCGCAGGCACTCGCAAACGAAGTTGCCGTCGAACTGACGAAGCATGATGCACTCAAGACCCACCTCGCCGAAGAGCTTGGCATTCATGAAGCAACACGAGCTCGCCCAGTGCAAGCAAGTGTTGGCTCGGCAGTATCGTTTGCTGTTGGTGCCGCAATTCCACTTATTGCAGTTTCGCTCTTTACCGAGGCCATGCGATTTACTGGCACCATTGCTGTAGTTGTGCTCACACTTATTGCTCTGGGCGTTTCAAGTTCAAAATACGGTGGAGCAAAACCTGCTCGACCAGTTCTTCGCGCAGTGGTGGGAGGACTCATCGCCATTGCCGTCACTATGGCTGTTGGCAAGTTGTTCGGCGCTGCTGTCGCCTAAACGCGCTTTAGTGAAACTACGCACACTGTTCCGCTGACTAGCGAAACAGTATCCGCATCACATTCAAGAATCGAGTCATGGCACTTGAGGTCAATAGTCAATTCCCCGCTCTTCACCTGCGCGCTTCCACCAACTGCAACAACGATGCTTGCACTATTCAATAATCCAGCATCAGAAACAATTGCCATTTCGCCATCGGCTTCTTTTCTTCGCACCATCAAGTTGATGTCCATGATTGGCCCATCCGTTAGCGTTGCTTCGGTAATCGCATCGCCACGGAACTGAACCACTTGCATTGGCAAGCATTGCAGTTTCTTGCGGTCAACAGACAACAACATGCCGGCACCTTCAACTACTGCTAGTGAACGATTTACGCACTCAATACGTGAGAAGGGTCCGTCTTCGTTTACGGGAGCCATGGCAAGACGCCACGACCATTCACCTGATTCATTTCGATCGCTTGCAATTTCGTAGCTTGTGCCACGACCATTGGCCCACGGCATTGGAGCATGTTCACTGCTTCGTTGAATTCGCACTCAGGCAAACTACACCGCCTATGGTTTGGTCATGGAACACACACCAAAAACCGAATGGGCGCGTCCAGTTGTCTACTTCGAAATTGAAGCACGAGACGAAAACGTCTTGATCCCCTTCTACAAGGAAATGTTCAATTGGGATATTGGTGGTGGTCCAATTCATCGCATTCCAACGGGAATCGGCGGACCAGAAAATGGAATCGGTGGCCACATTCGCAAAGGCAAGCGTGGCGGCATTGCGTTATACATCCAAGTGAAAAATGTTGAGCGGTCGCTATTGCAAGCGGTTGAACTTGGTGGCACCAAAACCATGGATCCGTATCAAATTCCTGGTGGTGCATTGATTGCCGGAATCACCGACCCTGAAGGAAACTCTCTTACGCTCGTGCAGCAGTAGTTGCTAAAACAGCGAGAACACTTCGTGGGTAGTAGATCCACTGGCTATGCACGACAACCACTCTGCACTTATTCCCGCATACTTCCGGTATCCGGCATCGGCCTGGCTTGCTTCACCAAACAGCGTGACCACAATGAACTTTCCCTTTGCATCAACAGCGACAGTTCGGCGAGCTATGCCTGGGCGATTGAGATAACACCACTCCTGCATTTGTTCGTCGAGAGAGTGAAACTTTTCCACAGAGACTCCACTCGAAAGGGTGAATGTTTCAACTTCAATTACAGCCATATGCCCATGTTAAAGGACTGGTAGTCACGCCCCGGGCGACGCTCTTTCGTTAGTGTTTGAAGGTCATGGCAACGAATCAAAAATTGTCCGGAACGCTATTCGTTATGGCTTCCAGCATGGGATTTGCCGTTGTACCAACGATTACACGGACCGCTTACGACGAAGGGGCGAACGCACTCGGCGTCATGACCCCACGATTTGCCATTGCCGCAATACTGATTACCGCTATCCGCTTATTGTTTGGCAAAAAGGAAGGCTGGCCTAACGTCAAATTAATGATTGCCATGTTCTTCATTGGCGCAATCGGCGTTACCGCAGTGTCACTCCTCTACTTCATTGCAATTGGCCAAATTGATTCCAGCTTGGCAATTGTGCTGTGGTACGCGTATCCAGTTCTTGTCTTGCTCATCGCTTGGGTGTTCGAGAAGAAGCGTCCGTCAGCCACCATTGTGATTCCTCTGATATTGACACTCACAGGCATTGCCATTTCGGCAGGCCAAGTGAAAGGTGGCAACACCACAGCAATTGTGCTGGTCGTGAGTTCGTCGATGATTTTCGCGGTGTACATCACCGTGCTCTCCAAAGTGACACAGAAGATGGGATTGTTAACAGGCGCATCAATTCTTAACGCAGGAACTGCCACTGGCTACATCGTGGTTGGACTGTTTTCGACCAGTGCGTTCGCTCCTGTATTCCCGACTACCGGAAAGGTTTGGATGCTTATTGCGGGAGCCGCAATTGTTGGCACAACTCTCCCATTCCTCTGCTCCCTCGCTGCCCTTCAACGAATTCCAACAGGCATGTATTCGATCATCACCACCCTTGAACCCGTGTGGCACATCATTATGGGAGTCATCTTCTTAGGCGAAGTAATGACGAATAACCGCATCATTGGCGCCAGCCTTACCGTGGGCGGATTGTTGCTGTTCTCTGCACTTGAAGTGCGAAACAAAGACACGTCAACACCTGTGACGATCTAGGACATTAGTTTTGATCGTTTCCGGCAACCAGAGACGAATGAAGGATCAAAAAGCCAACACCGAAGCAATTGTGGTGGAATTACGACGCTCCATCGGCTTTGACACCGCACTCAGCGACCGAAATGACCTCCTTGGCGTTGTTGTCTACACGCTTGATACGAAAGTCCCCTATCGGAAATCTCCAGCAAAAGTTGAAAAGTCAGAATAAGAAATCAGACAGATTTTTTTCCTGACTTCTTATTCTTGATTAAATGTTTACGCCTATTCTCCATCCAGCCTGATACTTCTTTCACCGAATACGGCATAACGTGATAAATCGATAAGTATCCAATGAGCCATAGCAATCCCGTGATCGCTTCACCTTCCGCTTGTTTGGCAGTGAGTCCAAATTCAGACTGCATTTGTGCGCCAACAAGTGCCAAAATCTGGGACGTCATTCGCTGTAAATCCGAAGCAAGATCTGGATTGTCGCGAACATGGATGTAGATACGAAATGCCAGCACTACGTTGTTGTTTAATTTTGAAAACGAAAAAATCTCTGAGCTGGTCAGTGACGCCATTCGTGAAACGAGCAGATGCTCAAGAACAGCAACCCACAGATTGTCAGTGTTTCCAAAAAAATGGTTGACGTACATTTTGTCAACCTCAGCGCGCTCTGTAATTTTTCTGGCCGAGATTTTATGAATTTGACTTTCTGAATTAAGAAGATCTATCGCTGCATCAATGATTTTTGAACGACTTTCTTCAGCAGACACATACTCCGTTCCACGTTTAGGCCCAGAACTAACTGCCGAATTCCCCACTACTCTTGTCCGCCATCAGTGATGTTCCAATTATTTGGTGAACTGGTAAGAACTGCTCGAGCAGTTGCACTGCTCGCTGAATACTTCTTCGTTCCCACTGCAAATGTGAGGTTTGGCTTAACCGGACGGCTCGCCCAGCCAGACAGCAAAAGGCTGTAATTCGCATTGGAAAAATCTGTGGCGCTGGACAAGAACAAGTGGAAAGTAGTGACAGACGAGATATTCCAATCGCCAATATTTTGGTCAAATCTGTACGCACTCTCAAACATTCTTTCCATATTTGTTACTCTAGACGTATTCCACGAACCAATGTTTTGATTAAACACAAATGCACCACGGAACATCTTGTGCATCGACTCAACTAGAGACGTGTTCCATCCACCTATATTTTGATTGAACGCGTTTGCATTTTGGAACACACCCTCCATCGAAACAACCTTTGAGGTATCCCATCCACCAATGTTTTGATTAAATTGTCTTGCCTCTTCAAACATGTACCTCATATAAGTCAATCGCGATGTGTTCCATGAACTCACATCTTGATTGAAAGGTGATATGTAGAACATCCAACTCATATTGGTCACTTTGGAAGTATTCCAAGAGTTCAAAGGACATGTCGTTACACCTGAAGCGCATCCGTTATTAAATGATGTCGCCCGGGAGAACATGCTCTCCATTGTCGTAACATTGGAAACATTCCAATTGTCGATATTTTGATTAAACGCATAGGCATACCAAAACATATGAGACATGCTTGTGACATTTGATGTATTCCACAAATTCAAACTCTGATTAAACTGCAGGGCAACGTGGAACATCCACGTCATATTCGTCACTCTTGATGTATCCCATAAGTTTATGTTTTGATTGAAGCTTGACGCACCAACAAACATGTACCCGAGATCTGTCACATTCGCTGGAATATATGAAGGGACGACAGTCAGATTTTGAGCGGAGTAGAACGCCGAATTCAAACTCGTAAGCCCTAAAGTTCCCCAACTTGAAACACCGGTGAGCAGCGGGCTTCCGTTTGAATGACTGAGACTTGAACTGCCGTACTGGCTAAGAGCTCCATAGATCTTGACGGTAAAAATGTCATCGGTCGCATATGTGTGTTGCAAGAGCCCAGAAGAACGAGTTGTTTGAGTTGCAGAATTGTCGCCCCAGTCAACTGCAACATTTACCGTGCCTGAAAGTGGCAGCGAGAATAGGTTTGAAGCAACTTTTGATGTGTCAACTGTCAGAATCATTGGCTCGCTTGGTACCGCACTTAATGAAGCCGAAGAATATGGACCTGTTCCTTCAGCACTTGACGCCGCAACTTTAAAGTAATAGGTCGTTCCATTCGTGAGACCTGTTGCAGTGCAAGTCAACACAACCCCCAGATTTGAGCAACCAGTCGCATTTGTGTATGTTCCAGAGACTGTTGTGGCTCGCGTGACGCTATAGCCAGAAACCGTCGTGCCATTACTTGTTGGCGCAGACCAAGAGATTTTCACTTGACCATCCCCCATGGCAACGGTTGGAGCCGCTGGAGCAAGTGGTGTATTCAGTGGAACGGTTGTTGTGGTCGTAGTCGTTGTGGTCGGTGGAACAGTCGTAGTCGTCGTAGTCGTCGTAGTCGTCGTAGTCGTAGTCGTCGTAGTCGTCGTAGTCGTAGTCGTCGTCGTCGGTGGAACAGTCGTCGTTGTGGTCGTAGTCGATGTGGTCGGTGGAACAGTCGTCGTTGTGGTCGTAGTCGATGTGGTCGGTGGAACAGTCGTCGTCGTTGAGGTAGAAGTCGATGTTGTCGGTGGAACAGTCGTCGTCGTTGAGGTAGAAGTCGATGTGGTCGGTGGAACAGTCGTCGTCGTTGAGGTAGAAGTCGATGTGGTCGGTGGAACAGTCGTCGTCGTTGAGGTAGAAGTCGATGTTGTCGGTGGAACAGTCGTCGTTGTAACCAACGATCGAGGAACCACAGTGGTAGAAGTACGTGGCAACGTAGTCGAAGTTGACGTCGTCGAAGTTGCGGAAGCGGTCGTTGAGACCGTCGGTAATCTCACCGAACTTGTTGTTTGAGCTGCAGCTTCTACGGCCTGAGATGTTGTTTCCGACTTAGCCGTTTCTTTTGGTTTCTCATAGGCAGTATCGACCCGATAATTCGGATTGTTCAAACTACGTTCTGTCGGAGGTGGTAATGCAGGATTTGCGCGACTTTGAAGTTCCTTTGGAAGTTCTGCAACCACTGAATTAAGATTCAGTGGTTCTGTGGAAATACTCTTCGTGCGTGTTCCATCGTTAGAAATTTCAGTTTTTTCTACAACGCCGCTTGCTGAAGCTTGAAGCAATGAAACACTTCCGGCGGTTAGATCAACTGAAGCCTTTAGCACTGGAGTGCTTTCATCCACTTTCTGTTGCACAATCTCACCTGTCGGGAGCGCAAT
>Ga0208009_1000535_pt1 | contig 10895 bp, 10 predicted proteins | sample Wag4_2014_7_16_FD_187364 | JGI IMG/M metagenome (GOLD analysis project Ga0208009, IMG submission 187364) | Fresh water mixed with fracking chemicals microbial communities from Ohio, USA - Utica-2 Time Series FC 2014_7_16 (SPAdes) (version 2) ...
GCTTTGTCTCAGTTTATTGTGGCCGCCGGTCGAATAACTGGATCTAGATCTTGGATTATTGATCGATCAAATCTATTAGAGGAAGAATCAATCATCTCTGCAACTGTCGGGAAAATATATGCAGAAAATACTCCACCGGCGGAGATACTTGTAGACAATCTCCCATTAGATTCAAAACTGCTGGAGGAGTGGTTGACCACTAAACGTGGCAAAAGTGTTTCAATGTTTCAACCATTACGAGGTGAAAAATTTGATTTGGTGCAGATGGTTAAACGTAACGCCAATCAAGCACTAATTCAATATCTAAGCAAACGAGCTAATGACGCAGCAGTTAGTGGAAGTGCATTGGCCCAGATTGCAGAACAGCTTGAGCTGCCTGAACTGCCTTTACGGATTGAGTGCTTTGATATATCCAACATTCAAGGGACGAGCATGGTGGCATCAATGGTCGTTTTCGAAGATGGTCAACCTAAGAAGAGTGATTATCGAAGGTTTTCAATTTCTGATGAATCTGAATTCGATGACACAAAAGCTATGCACCATGTAATAACACGAAGGTTTAAGAGGTATTTAGAGGAGAAAGATATTGATATTGCTGAAGCCACTGCAGCTGGTGGGAGTAGACCAAAGTTTGCATACCCTCCGCAATTAGTTGTAGTAGACGGTGGCAAGGGGCAGGTTAATGCTGCTGCCAAGGCATTATCTGAATTGGGCATAACTGATGTAGCTCTGTGCGGTTTAGCCAAAAGGTTGGAAGAGGTATGGCTGCCTCACAACAGTGAACCAATAATTTTCCCAAGACACAGTGAAGCTCTCTACCTCTTGCAAAAAATCAGGGATGAGGCTCATAGATTTGCCATCAATTTCCACAGGAGCAAGAGATCAAAAGTAATGTTGGAATCATTGTTGGATGAAATATCAGGCCTGGGTGAAATTCGCAGAAAGTCTCTTTTATCTCATTTTGGATCGGTGAGTGCTTTAAGAGCTTCAACCCAGCAGGAAATCGCTAATGTGCCAGGAATTGGAGAAAAGATGGCCAAATCAATTTTTGATCAATTAGCCAATCGCCCTGTCGCCACAAAAGTTGATGTTCAAAGTGGAGAAATTTTGGATGCTTGACATGTATAGCAAGATATTGCCATGAAGGGTGATACAGAAATTCTAGTGATCACTGGCATGAGTGGCGCTGGTAGATCAACTGTTGCTCATACCTTAGAAGACTTGGGTTGGTATGTAGTTGATAACCTACCACCAGCACTTCTGGGTAATTTGATTGACCTGGTAAATGTTTCAGTAAAGAAAGTAGCAGTTGTTATCGATGTTCGTGGTCGTGCCTTCTTTGATGATTTGACCAAATCTCTTGCTGAATTAGCAGATCAAGGTGTATCACGAAAGATCTTGTTTGTGGATGCTGCCGATGATGCACTGGTTCGAAGATTTGAATCCACGAGAAGACCACACCCGCTCCAAGGTGCTGAGCGAATTTTGGATGGAATTTCAAAGGAAAGAGAGAGATTGCGTGAAGTGAGAGATTCGTCAGATATCGTGATTGATTCTTCGGCGCTGAATATTCATCAGTTGGAAAAAAAGATTAATGATTATTTCCATGAGGATTCTGAGTCTGATCTAAGAGTTAACATTCTCTCCTTTGGATATAAATATGGGATACCAGTTGATGCAGATTTAGTTATGGATTGCAGATTCATAGCCAATCCGCATTGGATACCTGAGCTACGCCCATTAACAGGCAAAGACAAGGCAGTTAGTGATGAAGTTTTGAAAAGCGCTAATGTTCAGGAATTTCTGGAGAAATACCAATCTTTATTTGAAACTATGGCTTTAGGTTTTATTTCAGAGGGACGAAAATTCCTGACCCTAGCTATTGGATGTACTGGCGGCAAACACAGATCTGTAGCGATTACAGAGGAGTTAGTTTCTAAACTTTCTAGGGGAAAAAGTTTGTCCAAATTCAAGATTGAAACCCATGCAATTCATCGGGATCTAGGTCGAGAAATTTAGATGGCTTCCAATCCAAAAGTTGTTTGTTTAGGTGGCGGACATGGATTGGCTGCTACTTTGGCAGCAATGCGCACCCTAACAACGCAAGTAACCGCAGTAGTAACAGTTGCAGATAACGGAGGTTCTTCGGGTCGATTGCGCGCGGAGTTCAACTCGCTACCACCAGGTGATTTGCGCATGGCACTAGCTGCACTTTGTGCAGATGATGAGTGGGGTCGAAGTTGGGCGCAGATCATGCAGTACCGGTTTACCAGTGCTGGACAAATGGATAATCACGCAGTTGGAAACCTTCTTTTGACCGCACTGTGGGATCGAGATCAAGATCCGGTGAAAGGTTTAGACCGTGTTGGACAATTGTTGAAAGTGGTGGGCAGAGTTCTACCCATGGCACTTGAGCCATTAGATATTGAAGGTAAATTTACAAGTAACCAGATAACCAAATTGGTTAGAGGACAAATCGAAGTTGCCGCCGCCACGGGCGAGGTAAGTGAATTACGGTTAATTCCAAACAAACCTAAAGCTACGCCAGAGGTGATGACTGCCTTAAAAGAAGCTGAATGGATAACTTTTGGTCCTGGATCATGGTTATCTAGTGTGATGCCCCACTTTCTATTGGGTGAACAAGCAGCGCAAATTCAATCTACCGCGGCCAAAAAGATTATGATTTTTAATCTTCCGGATAAAACAACATCAGATGAATTTGCAGGTTTTTCACTTGAAGCTCATCTACAGCTGGTCTTAGATCACCTTCCTGATCTTAAATTTGATGTAGCACTTATTGATAAATCTCTTGATGGAAAGGAACCTGGCTTTGTGGATTTAGTTTCACGATGTGGAGGTCGAGTATTGGCATTTGACTTAGCAGATGCGAAGGAGAATTTCCACCATGATAGGGATAAATTAAGTTCCGCTTTCGCCCACATTTTTGGTTAATACCTGCTTAGATAACCCCATCGATATTTTGAAGGAGTAAATATGGCAATGACTGAAGCGGTTAAAGATGAGTTAGGCAGGCTTTCGATAACCAAACCCTGTTGTCGCAAAGCGGAGGTGTCAGCACTTCTTAGATTTGCAGGTGGTCTTCATATTGCAGCTGGAAAAATCATTATTGAGGTTGAATTGGATACTGCTCAAAGTGCCCGCAGACTGAGAAAAGATATCTCAGAAATTTTTGGCCACGATAGTGAGCTATCGGTTGTTTCATCAAGTGGGATTCGAAAGGGAAGTCGTTACATAGTAAGAGTTTTAGCTGATGGAGATGCATTGGCTCGGCAAACTGGTTTAGTGGACGGGAACAACCGACCAATTAGGGGTTTACCACCGCAGGTGGTGTCAGCGGCAATTTGTGATGCTGAAGCAGCATGGCGTGGTGCGTTTTTAGCACATGGTTCATTAACAGAGCCGGGTAGATCCTCAGCATTAGAGATTACATGCCCAGGACCAGAGGCCGCACTTGCTTTAGTTGGTGCAGCGCGCAGATTAGGAATCACCGCAAAAGCTAGAGAGGTAAGAAGTGTTGACCGAGTTGTTATTAGAGATGGAGATGCGATCGGCGCACTCCTAACCAGACTTGGTGCGCATGAAACAGTATTGGCTTGGGAAGAAAGAAGAATGCGAAGAGAGGTTCGTGCAACTGCAAATCGCTTAGCTAATTTTGATGATGCAAATTTGCGTCGTTCCGCTAGAGCGGCCGTTGCAGCATCAGCCAGAGTGCAAAGAGCTATGGAAATTCTTGGACCAGAGATTCCAGATCATCTTAAGGAGGCGGGAGAGTTGCGAGTTAATCACGGGCAAGCAAGTCTTGAAGAACTCGGATCACTGGCTACTCCACCTATGACGAAGGATGCAATAGCAGGTCGGATTAGAAGATTACTGGCCATGGCTGATAAGCGAGCCCGTGAACTTGGGGTACCAGATACTGAAGCAAGTATCAGCCCTGATTTACTAAATTAATTTATAATTGTTAACTGGTAAGATTCGAACATCCCACAGGGTTGTGGATTTGTAGGTTGAGTAAAGAAATCAAGCGAGGACAGTGATGATTAAAGTTGGCGTGAATGGTTTTGGAAGAATTGGAAGAAATTTCCTACGAGCATCCTTGGAATCAGGTGCTGATTTTGAAATTGTGGCAGTAAATGACCTCACCGATAATGCAACACTTGCTCATCTACTCAAATATGATTCAATTTTAGGTCGCCTCAAACAACCAGTCACGTTTACTGCTACCACAATAACCGTAGCAGGCAAAACTATTACCGTAAGTGCCGAAAGGGATCCAGCTAACATTCCTTGGGGCAAACTTGGGGTAGATGTTGTAGTTGAATCTACTGGCATTTTCACAAAAGCAGCCGATGCCAATAAACATATAGTTGCAGGAGCAAAAAAGGTAATTATCTCTGCACCAGCAACAGATGAGGACATCACAATAGTGATGGGCGTTAATCATGAAAAATATGATTCAAGCAAACACAACATAATTTCTAACGCTTCATGCACAACTAATTGCTTAGCTCCAATGGCCAAAGTTTTGAATGACGAATTCGGGATTGTCCGTGGTTTGATGACAACCATCCATGCCTATACAAATGATCAAGTTATTCTGGACTTCCCACACAAAGATCTACGTAGATCTCGTGCGGCCGCTCTTTCGATCATTCCTACATCTACAGGTGCGGCCAAAGCCATCTCTTTGGTGTTGCCTGAATTAAAGGGCAAATTAGATGGTTACGCATTACGAGTACCAGTGCCAACAGGTTCTGCCACGGATTTAACTGTTGAACTGGCCAAAGAGGTAACAGTTGCCCAGATCAATGCCGCCCTAAAGAGTGCGAGTGAGGGATCTTTAAAGGGCTATCTCACATATACAGAAGATCCAATTGTTTCTGCAGATATTGTGACTGATCCGAGCTCTTGCATCGTGGATGCAGGATTAACAAAGGTTATTGGAACAACTGTGAAAGTTGTTGGTTGGTATGACAATGAATGGGGTTATTCAAATCGCCTGGTTGATCTGATTAAATACATCGGTAAATCTCTCTAATATAAATGGGGATTAGAACTCTCGCTCAACTTCCATTTGCAGGTAAGCAAGTAATACTTCGATGTGATCTGAACGTGCCTATCAAGAATGGCGTTATTAGTGATGATGGTCGAATTCGAGCATCGCTAAGTACAATAAAACTACTACTGGACAATGAGTGTTCGATTGTCATTATCGCCCATCTGGGCAGACCAAAGGGTGAAATCAAGAAGGAGCTTTCTCTAGAACCAGTTGCAAAGAGATTAGGTACTTTGCTTGATAAAGAAGTGAGATTTAGTAGCGAGATTCTTGGGTTACGAGCAACCACTGATCTACTTAAAGCAGGTGAAATCTTGATGTTGGAAAATATTCGTTTTCTTGAATCAGAGACAAGCAAAGTGCAGCAAGAACGCGAATTGCTTGCGAAAGAACTGGCAACCTACGGTGAAGTTTATGTAGGGGATGGCTTTGGAGCAGTGCATCGTAAGCATGCTTCAGTCTTTGAATTAGCTTCGTTACTGCCGCATGCAGCCGGCAATTTAGTTGTTGCAGAGGTAGATGTTCTAGAGAAGTTAACGAAGAGTCCTGATCGACCTTATGCAGTGGTGCTTGGAGGGGCAAAAGTTTCTGACAAGATTGCAGTAATTTCAAATCTTTTAGATCAGGTTGATGTAATTGCAATTGGCGGAGGCATGGTCTTTACATTTTTAGCAGCACAGGGCAAGGAGGTTGGTAAATCTTTAGTTGAATTAGATCTGATTCCTACCGTGAAGGAATTGATGGAGCGGGCCGCTGAGAAAAAAGTGGAGTTGCTTCTGCCTACAGATATTTTGGTTGCGCATGAGTTCTCCGAATCCTCACCACCAACATTGGTTCAGACAGATCAGATACCGACCGATCAAATGGGATTGGATATCGGTCCAGTCAGTGCCGCTAGTTTTGCAAATGCAATTTCCAAGTGCGAAACAGTTTTCTGGAATGGGCCTATGGGAGTGTTTGAATTTCCGAATTATGCCAATGGCACAAAAGCTATTGCCCATGCCTTAACTGAGATCAAGGGTATGAGTGTGGTCGGCGGGGGAGACTCGGCTGCCGCAGTTCGTAAACTAGGCTTTACAGATAAGCAGTTCGGATACATTTCAACTGGCGGTGGCGCGTCACTTGAGTATCTAGAAGGCAAACAACTTCCGGGTCTAGTTGCCCTCAGCTAAGAGAGAGTGTTATGCGTAAACCATTAATCGCAGGAAACTGGAAGATGAATCTGAATCATCTTGAAGCGATTGCGGTAACTCAAAAACTAGCATACTCACTCGAAGATCGAGATTATGATGCAGTTGAGGTTGTGGTGATTCCACCTTTTACCGATATTAGATCAGTGCAAACATTAGTTGATGGCGATCGATTACGTTTACTTTATGGCGCACAAGATATTTCAGCCGCCGAGTCCGGGGCTCACACTGGTGATATTTCAGGATCCATGTTGAGTAAATTGGGTTGTACCTATGTTCTCGTTGGCCACAGTGAACGTAGAAGCAATCACAAAGAAGATGATTCTCTAGTCAATCGTAAAATTAAGAGTGCGTTAGCAAATGAATTGAAACCCATTCTTTGCGTGGGGGAAGAATTAGAAGTCCGAGAAAGTGGTACCCATATCCAACATGTGTTGGAACAGCTTCGAAATTCTCTGAAAGGTTTTCATAAACCTGATCTTAAAAAGATTGTGATTGCATACGAACCGGTATGGGCAATTGGCACAGGAAAAACTGCAACACCAGAAGATGCTCAAGAAGTGTGTCTTGCAATTCGAAATGAATTAAGGAAGATTGGAAGCGATGAGATAGCCGATAATTGTCGAATTTTGTATGGTGGTTCAGTTAAATCCATTAACACTTTAGATATCATGAAAGAGCCTGACATCGACGGTGCACTAGTTGGTGGAGCCTCTTTAGACCCGGAAGAGTTCGCCAGAATCTCGAAATTTCATCGTGTTTTAAGTAAGGCTTAGCCACTTAGATTAGATTAAAAGGGACAGGGGATAGTATCCTTATCCGATACGTCAGGGATCAGGATCAAAGTGAAGGCGAGTCAATGAATTTAGCTCTCTCAATAATTTTAGTTTTATCAAGTGTTTTGATGATTATTCTCGTGCTCCTTCACAAGGGCAAAGGATCTGGGTTATCTGATTTGTTTGGCGGTGGAATCTCGTCCACATATGGTGGTTCTTCGGTGGTTGAGAAGAATCTAGATCGAATTACTATTGTTGTTGGTGGAGTTTGGTTTGCATCAGTAGTCGCTTTGAGCTTGTTGCTTAAGTAAGTAAAAAAACAAAGGAGTAATAATGGCCGGTGGAAGTGCAATTCGAGGTAGTCGTGTTGGCGCTGGTCCAATGGGCGAGGCAGAGCGTGGCGAATCAATCGCTCGATTTAGAGTTTCATATTGGTGTGCAAATGGTCATGAAACAAAACCTTCGTTTGCTGAAGATGGCACAGTAGAGGTACCAGCTGAGTGGGATTGTCCGCGCTGTGGTTTTCCGGCAGGGCAGGATAAGAACAAGCCACCAATGCCGATGAAAAATGAGCCTTATAAAACCCACCTTGCTTATGTTAAAGAGCGTCGCACTGAAGCTGAGGCAAACAAGATTCTAGATATTGCCTTAAAAAAACTACGTGGCGACGAGTAGTCTTTAAAACTCTTTCAATAAATCTGTTATGCCTGTTTCAGTGCTTTTCAAATGAATTCTTATTAATGGAAGATTGCGCTCAGTGAGGGCGGCAGCATCACCTAAAGCTTGAGCCACTAACAAATCGGCGAAGGTAAATTCTTCATTTGGAATTGGTACATCTAATGCAATATCCGTAGTAATTTGGATAAAACAACCATTGGGCTGCCCACCTTTATGAATTTGGCCGGTTGAGTGCAGAAATCGAGGGCCCCACCCAAAAGTTACAGGTTTATTGAGCTTTTTAGAAAGAGTTGATCTAATTTTCATAATTTCATCATCATTACCTCTAACAAGATAGGCCATCACAGCGATGTAGGAAGCTGGTGTTTCTAAGAAATCTTGGAGAGTAGATATCTTTTGGTTTGAGTAAAGCAGATAAATAGGAGTTTCAAGGAATGGTTTTGGCGCAGCAAATTCTTTAGCTCCCATCTTCAGTAATATTTGAGAGGTACGCTCTTTTGCTTCTGTAACATTTGGCTGGTTAAAAGGGTCTACTTTCAGCAAGTAGCAAAGTAGCGCAGTAACCCACTCCCACAGTATAAATTGCTCACCAAGGGATGCTTCGATACTTAAATCAAAATCTCCTTTGGCAAATCCAATAATCAAATCCTTAGTAGCAGCTGAAGGATCTTCAATCACGACAGGTAAACGCCCCAGATGGTTCTTTCCAGTTGATTCGGCAATTAACTGTTCAATCCAGTCCGATAATCCAGGAAGTTTAGAGTTAAGGTCACATAAATTAACAAACTGTTTAGTTTCGGTGAAGAGTAATGAGGCGATACGGATTGCTGGTGAATCTGCTGTGATTAATGTTTGAGACAACGTTTCTGCATCATCTAATAAAACTGATGTATCTATCCCCATGAGAGCTGCCGGAACTAAACCAAAAGCTGATAATGCACTATACCTGCCGCCAACATTCGGATCAGCATTTACTACCCGCAAACCTTGTTGCCTTGAAGATATGTCAAGTGGAGTACCTGGATCCGTGACTATGACCAAATGATCCTTTGGCGCCAAACCGAGTTCGATTAGCTTGCTGGTGAAAAGTTTCAAATGAGATGTGGTTTCAATGGTTGTTCCTGATTTGGAACCTATGATAATTACAGAATGAGCTAGATCAGTTGCGCTAGCACTGAGGATTTGGGCTGGATGAGTAGAGTCAACAACTAATAGTTCCCTTCCATATGCCGCTGCAATAACTTCAGCGGCGAGGGAAGATCCACCCATTCCACAAAGAATTACTCGATCCAATTTATTAGTGCGCGCCCATGCCGATAATGAATCTAACTGCGGCATTAACTCTCTTGATTGAATAGGTAGGTCTACCCAATTTAATCGCGTGGCCGCTTCAGTATTGATACCCCAAATCGTTGAATCTTTCTGCGCCAAACGAATTGAAATACCTAGTAGATCCTTGGCTATTTCTGTGTTTACCTTGGAAAGAATCCGGCCAGATAGTTGCACTAGATACCTGCTGAAACTGTTCGCACTGAGTTCATAAGCTCTAACCAAGCCATTTCAAATTTCTTAACGCCGTCTATTTCAAGCTCTTTGGTGATTTTATCTAAATCAATTCCAGCTAAAGCCAATCTAGCCAAATTCGATTTTGCTAATGCCAAATTATTATTGATTGTGAGACCTTTAAACACCCCAGTCTTCTTAACTGACTCTAAAGTTTGTTCTGGCATGGTGTTAACTGTTTTTGGCGCAATCAGATCAATCACATAGCGATTTGGATCATAACTTGGGTCTTTAACTCCGGTAGATGCCCAGAGCGGACGCTGGCTATTGCAACCGGCAGATTTTAGAGTTTTCCAAGCTGCGCTAGCTTCAAAAGACTGAAAAGCATCGTATGCCATCACTGCATTTGAAATTGCTGCACTACCTCTTAGTTTCGAATCGGCAGGGAGTAAAGGATCTACCGCGGTATCGACTCTACTAACAAAAAAAGATGCAACCGAAAAAACCTCATTCACAGGACGACCTGCTGCAGTCAATTTATTTAATCCATCTGCATAAGCTGCTAAAACCTGTTTATACCTTTCCACGGAGAATATAAGAGTTACATTGACGCTTATTCCTTCAGCGATCAATTGTGTTATCGCAGGCAACCCTTCTATTGTTGCTGGAACTTTAATGAACAAATTAGGTCGATCAATTAATCTCCAAAGCTCTTTGCCTTGCTCAATTGTTGCCTGAGTGTCATGGGCAAATCTAGGATCAACCTCGATAGAAACTTTGCCATCAACATGCTTAGTGTTTTTGTATGTTTCCTGAAAGAGATCGCAGGCTTTACGGACATCATCGGTTGTTAGACGCATGATGATCTCTTCAATAGATAAGGTTTTATTCGCGATAATGTCTTCGCGATACAAGGATGATTTCCCGATAGCCGCCGAGAAGATACTTGGGTTTGTAGTAACACCAACCACGCTATCGTGCTTGATCAAGTCAATTAATGAGTTATTTTGCAAGCGCTCTCGAGATAAATCGTCTAACCAGACTGCAACTCCCGCTTGGGAAATCTCAGCAAGAGGATTAGCCATGAAGCTTGTCTATGCTCTTTTTTGCAGCGTTCACAATATTTTCTACTGTGAACCCAAACTCTTTAAAGAGAACTGTTGCACTAGCAGATGCTCCAAAGTGTTCCAACGAAACTGCAACACCAGCATCACCGATAAATTCATACCAAGGTTGAGCTATTCCAGCCTCAATACTTACCCGTGCTTTGATATTTTTAGGTAGAACTTGATTTCGGTAAGTATCTGGTTGTTCCTTAAACCACTCTAAGCAAGGCGCACTAACAACCCGAGCTTTAATACCATCCTGCGCTAACTTTTCTCGAGCAGCTAGAGCTAGGTAAACCTCTGAGCCGGTTGCAATCAAGATAACCTCACAGCCATCTTTTTTATCATCCTCACCATAAGCAAGAACGTAGGCGCCATTTTTTACGCCAGAGGTATCTTGATATTTGTTTCGATCTATTACTGGAAGATTTTGTCTAGAAAGCGCTAGACCAGTTGGTTTGCCTCGTTTGATAATTTCAGCCCAACTAGCACTAACCTCATTTGCATCTGCGGGACGGACCATTGATAGACCAGGAATTGCGCGTAATGCCGCTAGATGTTCTAC
>Ga0208009_1000537_pt1 | contig 10887 bp, 8 predicted proteins | sample Wag4_2014_7_16_FD_187364 | JGI IMG/M metagenome (GOLD analysis project Ga0208009, IMG submission 187364) | Fresh water mixed with fracking chemicals microbial communities from Ohio, USA - Utica-2 Time Series FC 2014_7_16 (SPAdes) (version 2) ...
GTATTGACAGTTCCTTACAAACTAAAGCGCGCAGATAAAGTATTTAGCGATCACGAGCCCCATCCAACTCAACGGTTGACCACATCGGGAATTTTGGCGGTTTCAAGTAATACGGGTTCAATTTTGATAGGCGAGATGATTTCAAATCAAAGTTTGTATGACTACTTAACTAAATTTGGAGTCGGGGTTAAAACTGGAGCGGGATTACCTGGTGAATCACGAGGAAAACTCCTGGAAGTAAGTGAATGGTCTGGAACAACGGCGCCAACAGTTGCTTTCGGGCAGGGATATTCACTAAACACCATGCAGGCAACAAGCATTTTCGCAACGATTGCAAATGATGGATTGAGAGTTCCTCCGACTGTTATTGCAGGTACCAGTGATTCCAGCGGAAATTACACGCCGACAAAAAAACAGAAAGCAGTTCGAGTAGTCAGTGCATCCACAGCTAAGCAGATGAGAACGATGATGGAGACAGTAGTTTCGGCACATGGAACCGCACCAACTGCTGCTATTGCAGGTTATCGAGTAGCAGGTAAAACAGGTACAGCTCAGCGCATTGATGACACATGTGGTTGCTATCGCGGATATACGGCATCCTTTATTGGTTTTGCTCCTGCAGATAAACCTGCATATGTAATCAATGTGACAATTCAAGATCCAAAAGGAATGCACTGGGGTGGAGCCTTAGGTGGACCAGTTTTTAAAGAAGTAATGTCTTTTGTGTTGCAATCACAAGGAATCGCTCCAACTCAAGAAAAAGTTAAAAAAGTTGCTCTCAATGAAGCGCAGTTGAATGCTCAGAAAAAGGTCTTACGTGCTCAGGCCAATTGAATCCTTTGAGGTAAGCCTTGAGGCTATCCGCGCAATCATTGACGGGGAGATAGTTGGCGACGGCACAATTGGAGTACATGGCCTCTCGCAATCTAGCAAAGAGATTGTGCCTGGAGATCTTTTCATAGCTTTACCTGGGGAGAATTTTCACGGGGCTGAGTTTGCATCTGATGCCGCAGCAAAGGGCGCAGTTGCAGTGTTAACCGACAGTGCTGGTGCATCAAAAGTTAAAGATCTCCCGGTAATCATCTCCAATAATCCTCGACGTGCAGCAGGTGTTATAGGTGCTTGGTTCTATAGAGAGCCGATGAGAGATCTCTATAGTGTTGGTGTAACAGGCACAAATGGAAAGACAACCGTTACAACCTTGCTACATCAAATCATGACTGGAGCAGGTCGTGAAAGTGGACTCATTGGCACTGTTGAAACTCTCATTGGTTCAGAATCAATAAAGAGCATTAGAACAACTCCAGAGAGCAGTGAAATTCAAGCTCTATCTGCTGTTATGCGAGAGCGACATATGCGTAATCTAGTTATGGAAGTTTCAAGTCATGCGATAGCACTTGATCGGATTCGAGGCAGCCATTTTGCAGTGGTTGGATTTACTAATCTTTCACAAGATCATCTGGATTTTCACAAAAACATGGAAAATTACTTTGCCGAAAAGGCAAAACTCTTTACCTATGAGTATGCAGATCTTGCCGTTATAAACATTGATAGCCATTACGGTGCAATTTTGGCATCACAGACTGAATTGCCAACAATGACCCTTTCGAGATTTGATGCAAAAGCTAATTGGCATTTCACGAAGATTTCACGTGATTACATCGGGGCCCATGTTGCAATTCGTGGCAGTGGTGGCATTCTGATTGAAGGAAAAGTTCAACTTCATGGCGGTTACAACTACGACAATCTTCTAATGGCCGTTGCACTTGCCGCCGAAAGTGGCATAGATCCTCTCGATATTTCAGCGTTACTGCCATCACTATCTGGTGCTAGTGGTCGACTTGAATCAATTGCTCTTGGGCAGAGTTTCATTGCAATGATCGACTATGCACATTCACCAGATGCAGTTTCGCGAGTACTAGAAACAGCCCGCGAGATCACAGATGGTCGAGTGATTGCAGTTCTTGGTTGCGGGGGAGATAGAGACTCCTCAAAGCGAGAGTTAATGGGCAAAGCCCTTCAAGAAGGCTCCGACGTAGCAATTTTTACAAGTGATAATCCACGAAGTGAAAAACCTGCGGATATTTTGGTCCAAATGGTTTTAGGACTTGAGATAAATGAGCCGAGTGCAGTAATCGAAGATAGAACGATTGCAATCAAGGCCGCCGTCAATGAAGCTAAAGATGGAGATTTAGTTATTGTTCTTGGCAAGGGACATGAAAAAGGCCAGGAAGTTAATGGCGTAGTACTTCCATTTGATGATCGAATTGAGTTGGCTCGAGCGATCGAGGACAAAAAATGATCCCCTTAACAGCTGGAGAAATCGGACTTCTCTTAGGAGGAGATATTTTCTGCGACAAGGATTTACTTGTTTCGCAAGCGCCCGTCTTTGATTCTAGAAAAGCAATTCCTGGATCAATTTTCTTAGCTCTAAAAGGCGATCAGTTTGACGGACATGATTTTGCCGCAGATGCTTATCGCGCCGGGTCTGTCTTTTCATTAACATCAAGACGCATAGATGGACCTTGTATAGTTGTGAAAGATGTAGTTCAAGCGCTGTCAACGTTAGCGACATTCGTGCGTGCACGCTTAGAGAACTTAACTGTTATTGGTATTACTGGATCACAAGGTAAAACAAGTACGAAGGATCTTTTGGCTCACATGTTAAGTGCAGTCGGTCCAACGGTTTCACCCATCGGTTCATTTAACAATGACTTAGGTCTTCCAATTACCTTGCTTGAGTGTGATGAAAGAACTCGTTTTTGCATCCTCGAGATGGGCGCACGGCACAAGGGCGATATTGCCCGGCTTTCGCAGATTGCCAAGCCAGATATTGGTGTTGTTCTTACAGTTGGTTCGGCGCACTTAGGAGAGTTTGGATCAGTTGAAGCAATTGCACAAACAAAATCTGAGTTAATTTCCTCTCTCGATGAGAAATCTATTGCAGTACTAGGAACGTATGATTCATTTACACCTGAAATGGCACAGCTTCACAAAGGTAGAGTGATTTTCTTTGGCAATGATCAAGAGGTGCGTGCTGCTGATATAGAAATTCGAGAAGGTTGCCCGCATTTTGAAGTTGTGACACCTTCAGGTAGAGATGCAGTTGGAATGAGAGTTGTTGGCGCCCATCAAATTGCAAATGCTTTGGCTGTAGCTGCAGTGGGAACTGCTTTGGATCTGCCCATCGAATTAATCGCGAGTTCACTTTCTACTGCTGAGATAAAGAGCAAGTGGAGGATGGAACTTCATGATGTTTTTGGACTCTTAATCATTAATGATGCTTACAATGCCAACCCCGAATCTATGTCAGCTGCGCTTCGTTCATTGACGCTATTTGCCCAAGAACGTGGCGGATCCTCATGGGCATTTCTAGGAAAAATGCATGAGCTCGGCGAGTCAACAGCCACAGCACATCGGAAAATTGGCACTCTTGCCCAGGAGATTGGCGTGGATCACTTAGTTGCAATTAATCAGCCAGATTATGGTGCAAGCACAGGAGCTATGAGTGTTCATCACGTCGAAAATATTGAAGAGGCAGCATTGCTGATGGAGCATTTTTCTGCAGGAGATGTTGTTTTAGTAAAGGCCTCACGATCAGAGGGTTTAGAGAATTTGGCTATAAAGATTGAAAGTGATTGGTTAGACAAGAGCGGAGTAGAAAGATGAGACAGATTCTAATATCTGGTGCATTCGCTTTAGTATTCGCACTTTTTGGAACGCGCATTTTAATTCGCATCCTGGAGAAAAAGGGATTTGGTCAGATAATTAGAGATGATGGGCCAAGTACTCATCACATCAAACATGGAACTCCAACCATGGGCGGAATCATTTTCATTCTTGCTTCAATACTTGGGTATCTTTTTTCCCACTTAGTAACATGGACACCTGTTACGGCATCTGCATTGCTTGTTATCGGTCTAGTTGTTGCCTTAGGGATAATCGGCTTTGTAGACGATTGGCTTAAGGTTTCCAAACAAAACTCACGAGGCCTTAGGGGTCGGTATAAGTTAACTGGCCAGGCTATTGCCGCTGGTGGTTTTGCATACCTTGGCCTGCAGTTTATGAACGAGTATTCACTAACTCCAATTTCACAGTATTTATCAGCTGTGCGAGAAACCAGTATTTATTTGGGGACAACTGTTGTAATTCTTTGGATAGTTTTAATGGTGATGTCTGCAAGCAACGGTGTCAATCTAACCGATGGTTTAGATGGATTGGCTATTGGTGCTGCAATTATGGTTTTTCTAGCCTTCGTTTTAATTGGAGTTTGGCAGTTTGGTCAAAGTTGTGGAATGCAAGTTACAGCTGGTTGCTACGCGGTGAGAGATCCCTTGGATTTAGCTGTACTTGCTGCAGCGTTTGCGGGAGCATGTACTGGTTTTCTTTGGTGGAATACGGCGCCAGCAAAAATAATGATGGGAGACACCGGCTCCCTAGCTCTAGGTGGTGCAATTGCAGCATTTGCTGCCACATTGAGAGTTCAACTTCTTCTAATCCCTCTTGGTGGCTTGTTCGTCATAATTACTTTGTCGGTTCTTATTCAAACGTTTTATTTCAAGGTAAGTGGTGGTAAACGAGTATTTAGAATGGCGCCATTGCATCATCACTTTGAACTAAAAGGCTGGGAAGAGATAACAATCGTTATCCGCTTCTGGATCATCTCTGGATTATCCGTGGCCCTAGGTCTGGGTCTTTTCTATGCCCAATGGGTGGCGCTATAACCATGGATTCGACTCTAACTGACAAAAGGTTCCTGATTTTAGGAGCTGGCGTTACTGGAATGTCAGTTGCTCGATCTCTGACCGCACGAGGAAGTTCAGTGACGATCGCAGATGATTTTTCTAAAGATGGAGTTAAAACTGAAGAGATAAATCTCGAAAACTTTGACGCGGTAGTTGTTTCACCAGGATGGAAACTAGACCATCATCTACTAAAAAGAGTTCTAGACAGTGAATTAGAAGTATTAAACGAAGTAGATTTAGCATGGCAAATAAAGTTAGGAGTTGCACCACATCAGAAATGGCTAGCAATCACAGGTACTAACGGAAAAACAACCACCGTCGAAATGGTTGCAGCAATTTTACAGACGGCAGGAATAAAAGCCAAAGCCTGCGGAAACCTTGGTGAAACGGTCATTGATGCTGTTGAGCACGTAGATTCTTTTGATTATTTAGTTTTAGAACTTTCAAGCTTTCAACTTCATTGGGTAAAAAAGGCCGAATTCTATAGTTCGGCTATTTTAAACATTGCTCACGATCATATTGACTGGCACACCAGTTTTGATTTGTATGCACAAGCCAAGTTGTCGCTGCTTGAAAAAAGTGAGATAGCAGTTCTAAATGCTGATGATGCAGAAGTGGTTTCCCGCTCTGCATCCTGGAGAGGGCGTAAAGTATTTTTCTCGCTCAATACACCTGGACCTGGCGAAATCGGAGTTGTAGAAGAGTTAATTGTTGATCGCTGTTTTGTGGCAGATCCTATGCAGGCTGAGATGATCTGTGAGATCAGCGATGTGAAACCAACAATTCCTCACAATGTTTCAAATGCTATGGCTGCTGCTGCACTTGCTCGATCAATTAAAGTTCCACACGCAATAATTCAAAAAGCATTACAAGGGTTTAGACCAGGAAGACATCGAATAGAACTAATCTTGGAAAAAGATGGCATTTCGTGGGTTGATGATTCAAAGGCAACAAATCCACACTCTGCGATGGCTTCGATCAATTCACACTTATCTGTAGTCTGGATCGCTGGTGGTCTGGCAAAAGGCGCCGACATGGAGGCAATTGTCCAACGGTGTAAAGGTCGAATGAAGGCAGCAATATTGATTGGCGAGGATTCAGATTTAATCGAGAAGGCCTTGCAAAAATTTGCTCCGCAGGTTCCAAGAGTAAAGATCACTGCGCCTAGTGCTTATATAAAGGGTCAATCAGATAATTCGTTAATGGAACAGGTTGTTATTCAAGGATTAGCCTTTGCTACTGCGGGAGATGCTGTTTTATTGGCTCCCGCATGTGCATCGATGGACCAGTTCCTTTCTTATGCAGATCGAGGAGATCGATTTGCGGCAGCTGTGAAGAAATTGGTGTCACATGCAAACTAAGCGAAAAGAAAACCTTTTTACAAAGCCGGTAAATCTTTACTACATGCTGGTAGGAAGCACATTGCTCTTGAGTCTTTTGGGTTTGATTATGGTGTTTTCAGCATCTTCAATCGATTCATTAGACGAGAAAGGTTCGACGTACGCTATTGCAGCTAGACAGTTATTTTTTCTAGTTTTTTCAATTCCTATGGCTTGGGTTCTTTCAAGACTTTCAATCAGGCATTGGAAGGCACTTGCTCGCGTAGGGGTAATTCTTTCAGTACCCATGCTTCTTTTTGTTCAGTTTTTTGGAAGTTCCACAGGGGGAAATCAAAACTGGCTCAGTCTTGGTTTTGTCGTTATTCAACCAAGTGAATTTGCTAAGTTCTTAATGATCTTGTGGGCAGGTTATATCTTGGCAAAAAATGAAATCGCAGGTCATATTCACGCCAATGTATTGGCATTAATAACTCCGGCATTCTTCTTATGTATGGTTTTAATCTTGGCAGGAAATGACTTGGGTAGCGCATCTGTCTTTGGATTTATTCTTGTGGGACTTCTCTGGGTTTCAGGACTAAAGCTTCGAGTGTTTGGAGTTGTGCTCAGTGCAGGATTTTTGAGTTTGGCTATTTTGGTTTTGACATCACCATATAGAGTTCAAAGATTTATCGCTTTTCTTAATCCATTCGCCGAAGATCAATACAAACTCTATGGATGGCAACCTGCTCATAGCCTTCTGGGGCTAGCAAGCGGTGGTTTCTTTGGTGTCGGTCTGGGTGCTTCTCGTCAAAAATGGGGAAATCTTTCTCAAGCTCATACCGACTTTATCTTTTCAGTTATTGGAGAAGAGTTAGGTTTGTTTGGAACGTTGGCGACATTATTTTTGCTCAGCATTCTTTTATTCTCTATCTTTAAGATTGCCATGCGAGCACAGGACCCAATGGTTAGGTATGTCGCATCCGGAATCGGCTGCTGGATTGGTATTCAAACTGTTCTAAACATTGGATCGGCCATTAGTGTTTTGCCCGTGGTTGGAGTTACTTTGCCTTTACTTTCCTATGGCGGTTCATCATTAATCGCAATATTTGTCGCAATAGGTTTTGTACTTGGAGCTGCTCGTCGAGATCCCGTAATCTATAAAGAGTTACAAGCTACGGGCAATAAATGGCTACGGTAGTTTTTGCCGGCGGGGGAACGGCAGGTCACATACAACCGGCCTTAGCAGTGGCACGTGTATGGAAAAAGATGCATCCTGGCGATAAATGTTTGTTTATTGGAACAACCAAAGGCTTAGAGGTTTCTCTGGTTCCTGAGGCAGGGTTTGAATTAAGAATGATTCCAAAAGTTGCAATCGCCAGACGACCTTCTTTTTCATGGTTGAAAGTACCTTTTGATTTATTGTCTTCAATTGCCTCAGCGCGAAAAATACTCTCTGGATCTGATGTATTAATTGGCTTCGGTGGCTACGTGAGCGCTCCGGCCTATCTTGCAGCGCGCAGTTTAAAAATTCCGATTGTCATTCATGAAGCAAATGCAAAACCAGGGTGGGCGAACAGAGTAGGAGCTTTTCTTACCCCCCATTTAGCCGTTGCTCATCCTGTTGCCAAGGGGAAGTTTTCAAATGCTCTCTTGGCTGGACTTCCTTTACGCTCTGATGTGGCACTTGCATATGAACATGCAAACAATGACTGGACCGTTGCTCGGTCCCAAGCTAAAGCACGTTTAGGAATCGAATCTACATCCCCAATGATTTTTGTCATGGGGGGATCTCAAGGTTCGGTTGCGATAAACACAGTCATAGAAAAGTGTGTGGATCAGTTCCATTCACTTGGTTACTTCGTTCTACATTCGGTGGGACGCTTGAATAAGTTGCCGCCCTCATCTGGTGGTTATAAGGCTGTTTCATACATAGATCAGATGGCAGATGCTTATTTGGCGGCAGATCTTGTAATTAGTCGCAGTGGCGCTGTGACATGTAGTGAATTTCGCGCTCTAGGCCGTTACGCTCTTTTTGTGCCTTTGCCAATAGGAAACGGTGAACAGATGGTAAATGCCACCGGACTAGTTAATGCAGGAAGAGCAAAAGTTGTTGCTCAAAATCACTTCACTGCTCACTATCTGAGAGAAAATATTTCACAACTTCTACAGGAGTCCTTGCAATCATCTGTTTCTGGCAGTGGCGAGGATCTAATGGCAGCAGAGAAAATTGCCGCACTAGCAGAATTTGCAATCAAGAAATGAATCCAACGCTTTCATCGTTAGCTGGCAAACGTATTCACTTCATTGGAATTGGTGGCGCTGGGATGAGTGGATTAGCACGAATCGCCTTGACGCACGACATTACTGTTTCAGGTTCAGATACAAAGGATTCATCCGTTATCTCTGCCCTCAAGGCTTTAGGTGCCACGATAAACACATCTCACGCAGCAGATAATGTTGATGGCGCAGATTTAGTTGTCTACTCAAATGCGATTTCAGAAAACAACGTAGAGCGAGTTCGCGCGGTGCAATTACAACTGCAATCTCTAACGAGAGCTTCGGCTCTATCAATTCTGATGTCAGAGTCAAAAAGCATTGCGGTCGCTGGAACTCACGGCAAAACAACTACTTCCTCCATGTTAGCTGTTGCACTCCAAGCATGTTCTGCCGACCCTTCATTTGCCATTGGTGGAAATATCACTGCTTCTGGCTCAAATGCACACAGGGGTACGGGGGATATCTTTGTCGCCGAAGCGGATGAATCCGATGGCTCCTTTATCGAATACAGACCCTTTGCTGCGATAGTGACCAATATTGAGCATGACCATGTAGATTTCTTTGAAACTCCAGAGGCCGTGGATCAAGCTTTTATAGATTTTGCAGCAACGATTGCCAAGCAGGGCTTTCTTGTCTACTGCGCAGATGATTCTGGAGCAAGAAAGTTGGCGTCAAAAGTTTCCGAATCAGGACCTGAACTTATTTCATACGGCTTGAGTGAAAACGCTGATTTGCACGTAGATCAGATAGAACTTTTAGCAATGGGATCAAAGGCGCGAGCAATTTGGCATGGAAAAATGATTGGCACAATTGAGCTTCAAGTGCCAGGACAACATAACTTGCTAAATGCGGCAGCAGTACTCGCGACAGGTTTGAAATTAGCAATGCCTTCGGCGCAACTTTTGCTTGGCCTTGGAATCTTTAGGGGAACAGGTCGAAGATTTGAATTGAAAGGCACCGTCAATGGCGTTCGCGTCATTGACGATTATGGACATCATCCAACTGAGATACAAGTAACCCTTGATGCTGCCCGTAGATTCGCTGGCGATGGTCGCCTAATTGTAATTTTTCAACCACATCGCTATTCCCGTACTCAAGCATTCGCATCTAGATTTTCTGAGACTTTAGACAAGGCTGATCGAGCAATTGTTTTAGAGGTCTATGCCGCAAGTGAGAAGCCAATCGATGGAGTTACATCAAGATTGATCACATCAAAAATGACTAAGGGGGAGTACATTCCCAATTTCATTGAGGTAACAGATTCAGTAGTTGCATCTGCTGAGCCAGGTGATGTAATCATGACACTTGGAGCCGGCGATGTGAATTCATTGGCTCCAATTATTGTCGATGGTCTACAAAGGCGTTTTGCTTAAATGAAAAAGCGTTTTACGTTTGTCGCTTTACCAATCATCTTATTGGCATTTTCGGCATATATTTTGGGTTATTCAACGTTTTTCACTGTCAGCAATGTTGAAGTCATTGGAATCAATTCGACGATAAACCCAGGGGTTCAAACGGGAGAGAAATTAGCGCGCATCCAGCCTCGAGTGATTGCAACGAGATTTGAAAATTTACCGTGGGTTCAAAAGGCTGAGGTTTCGCGCAATTGGTTTAATGGCAAAGTCACAGTTCGAATTCTTGAACGCACCCCTATAGCCATCTACAACGGGAAAGCTTTCGACATTGAAGGTAAAAGCTTTGACCTTCAAAGTTCCAACACTTCCAGCCTTGTGCAGATTCAGGCCACTGATGCAGAGTCGGCTTTGAAGGCTGTAGATTTAATGAGCGTTTTGGATTCACAGGTAAAGCAATCTTTGCGAACAATCACGGTCCAAAAGACAGGCTCCTTCGACCTATTACTTGCCCAGGACGCACGCACCATGGAAGTTAAATGGGGATTGAATAGTGAAAATGAGTTAAAAACCAAGGTCTATGAAGCGCTTATTGCACTTCCAGAAAATAATCGAGTTACAAGAATCGATCTCTCGGCTCCACATGCTCCAATAGTGAAGTAGTTTTTTTGATTAAATTTAGTTTTGCGACACGTTAAAGAATTCATGTCGGTGTTTGATAATCACCCTTGCGCACTTTAAGTTCACCTCATAGAAAATTAGTGAGCCTTAACTCTCAAGGTGAGGTTTAAGGTTCATAAGGAGGACGACTCGTGGCTTCACCACAAAATTATTTGGCTGTCATCAAAGTAGTTGGCATTGGTGGCGGTGGAGTTAATGCAGTTAACCGAATGATTGATGTTGGTTTAAAGGGTGTTGAGTTCATTGCAATCAATACCGATGCGCAACATTTATTAATGAGTGATGCTGATGTAAAACTTGATATTGGTCGCAAGACAACCCGTGGACTTGGTGCAGGAATGGATCCTGATAAAGGTCGCGAAGCTGCACTCGATCACGCAGATGACATTGAAGAGATTCTTCGTGGTGCAGATATGGTTTTTGTCACCGCCGGTGAAGGTGGAGGAACAGGAACTGGCGCAGCTCCTGTTGTTGCAAAGATTGCACGAGAAATCGGTGCGTTAACAATTGGTG
>Ga0208009_1000538_pt1 | contig 10884 bp, 8 predicted proteins | sample Wag4_2014_7_16_FD_187364 | JGI IMG/M metagenome (GOLD analysis project Ga0208009, IMG submission 187364) | Fresh water mixed with fracking chemicals microbial communities from Ohio, USA - Utica-2 Time Series FC 2014_7_16 (SPAdes) (version 2) ...
TCATGTGCGGCATTTATCGCAGAGGTTGCTTATCTTTCAGGGTTAGTAACCATTGATGCTGACGATCGAATCCTTCCAACAACTCAATTTGATATCTGGCTGATGCAAACTCCTTCAGCAAAATGGCAAGCCTTGGTTTCCGCATGGTTAATTACATCTCGAGTAAGTGGCCTAGTTGGTAAAGATGAGAGCAAGAACGTTGCACCACTTGGCCCCGAATTAGATCGCGTATCTGCAGCACCGATCCGAAAGTTAACGCTTCGCTTACTCGCGGAAAACCCATCTGTGGCACCTGAGTTCAATTCTTTCGCAGCGCTGGCCGGATGGCATATGCCGGCTAAGCGCAGCAACGGTATTCCAACAGAGTATTTGCAATGGACTCTGCGCGAATCAGAATGGCTTGGAATAACTGGCCAAGGAGTTATTTCTAAATATGGTTTGGAGTTCTTAGAAGGTGGCGAACTCGAAAGTATTAACGAAGATCTTCCAAAGCGAGTTGATCACATTCTTATTCAGAGCGATCACACAGCAATAGCACCAGGGCCGCTGGAACATGAGATCGCGCAAGAACTTGCGATCTTGGCCGAGATTGAAAGTCGCGGCGGCGCAACCGTTTATCGCTTTAGCGAAGCAACAATTCGCCGCGGGCTAGATCATGGCCGCAGTGGTGATGAAATCAAAGCATTTCTGAAGAAGACTTCTAAGACCCCAATGCCACAACCACTTGATTATTTAATTGCAGATGTTGCCAAGAAGCACGGCAAGTTACGAGTTGGAAATACCTCGGCATTTATCAGATGTGAAGATGCTTCACTAATTGCACAGATCATGAGCGATAAGCGTTTAGATCTTTTATCTCTGCGCCAAATTGCCCCAGAGGTTTTAATCTGCCAACACGATGCTGGCGATGCGATGAATATTCTGCGCAGCTTTGGTTATTTGCCAGCTGGCGAAGATTCGCAAGGCGCTTTGTTAAGCGGCCCGCGTATTCAACGAGCAAAAACCAAAGCGCGTCCGCCACGAATAATCGGTGAGTTCGAGCGACCAGATGAGATTCAACTAGAAGGCGCGCTGAGGGCACTGCGCACTGGAGAAAAATCTAGCCACCGCCAAAGCACGATGCGCAATATTGCATCCAACGCTCTAGGTTCACTACCGCGCACAACTGCCAACGAGACTTTAGATATTTTGACTGATTATCTACAGAACCAACCAGCCACTTCTCTTTCAATTGGTTATGCCGATAACAACGGGCTGGTCTCGCATCGCATCATCGATCCGCTAAAACTCTCTGCTGGCTCACTTCTTGCCCGCGATCACGCAACTGGCGAAGTTCAAAGCTTCCGAATTGCTCGTATTACAGGTGTGGCAGCGATATGACGAGCGCCAATAGCGACCAATACGGCAGACTTGACCCTATGTTGGCAGCGATAGAAGCGTTGGTTCGTTGCGAATCACCGAGCGAAGATATTCAAGCCTGCCGCAATGTGGTTCGTTTAGCGAGCGATATTTCAACGCGCGTACTTGGAGTACCTGCCCAAATAAAAGAGATTGAAGGCCGCCCGGTTTTCTGGTGGGGATCAGATGCTCCAGAGATTTTAATTTTGGCTCATCTCGATACCGTTTGGCCGCAGGGTTCTTACTCACCGCTCTGGGAAGTAAATGGGGATGTAGTTCGCGGACCTGGCGTATTCGATATGAAGGCGGGATTCGTTCAAGCGCTCTACGCACTTAAGGGAATCTCTGAAGCAGGCGATCGCGTTGCACTTATTGCAACTACCGATGAAGAGACCGGAAGTTTTGCATCCCGTAAATTGATTATGGATTTATCTGCCAAAGCAAAAGCGGTATTAGTTTTAGAAGCATCGCTTAATGGAAAAGTTAAGACCGGACGTAAAGGCACTGCGATGTATAAGGTCAGCGCACACGGGCTTGCTGCTCATGCTGGACTTGAACCAGAAAAGGGCGTCAACGCAACGGTTGAGATCGCACATTTAATTTTGAAATTATCAGCACTTGAAGATTCTGCCCACGGAACAACTGTCGTTCCGACGCTCTTGAGCTCTGGCAATAGCGCAAATACCGTTCCTGATTTAGCGGTGCTAGAAATTGATGCCCGTTCTTTTTCCCAGGCAGAGCTTGAACGGGTTGACCAAGCGATTAAAGCTTTATCTGCAACGACTAATGGTGCGCGGATTGAAGTAACGGGTGGGCTAAATCGTCCGCCACTACAACCATCATCTACTAAAGAACTTTATGAGCGCGTAGAACGCGTTGCAAAAGAAATTGGCATGGCTCCCCTTGGTTGTGCCGAAGTCGGTGGAGCAAGCGATGGCAACTTTGCCGCAGCTGCTGGTGCAAAAGTACTAGACGGACTTGGCGCAGTTGGTGGTGGTGCACATGCGCCTAATGAATGGTTAAGTCTGAAATCGATCGAAGAACGAAGTGCGCTTCTGCATGCTCTGATAAAGGATCTCTTGAAATGAGCGAAGGACCGCTAATTGTTCAGAGCGATAAGACGCTTCTGTTAGATATTGATCATCCGATGTCGACAGAATGTCGTCGCGCGATTGCACCCTTTGCCGAACTAGAACGTTCGCCAGAGCATATTCATACCTACCGTTTAACAAACCTTGGGCTCTGGAACGCGCGCGCTGCTGGCCATGATGCTGAGCTAGTTATCGATACTTTAATTAAATACTCGCGTTATGCCGTGCCACATTCACTTCTTGTCGATGTGGCAGAAACAATGTCACGTTACGGCCGTTTGCGTCTAGAAGCCGATCCAGTTCATGGCTTAATTCTTGTGACTACAGATGTCGGTGTACTTGAAGAAGTTATCCGCGCCAAGAAAATCGCACCTTTGCTTGGTGTGCGAATTGATCCCGAAACTATTGCGGTTCATCCCAGCCAACGTGGTGCGATCAAGCAATCACTTCTGCGTTTAGGTTGGCCTGCTGAGGATTTCGCAGGTTATGTTGATGGCCAAGCGCACGAGATCGCGCTAAAGCAGAGCGATTGGAAGATTCGCCCATATCAAGAGTTGGCAGCAGAGGGCTTCTGGCACGGTGGTTCTGGCGTTGTCGTACTTCCTTGTGGTGCTGGAAAAACTATTGTTGGCGCTGCGGCAATGGCACACGCCAAAGCAACAACTTTAATTTTAGTTACAAATACAGTTGCCGCCCGTCAATGGCGTGAAGAGTTACTTCGTCGCACAACTCTTAATGAAGATGAGATCGGCGAATACTCAGGTGCGAAGAAAGAGATTCGACCGGTCACAATCGCTACTTACCAAGTGATGACTAAGAAGAAGAATGGTGTTTACGCACACTTAGATCTCTTTGATACCCATGACTGGGGTTTGATCATTTACGACGAAGTTCACTTACTTCCTGCTCCGATCTTCCGCTTTACCGCCGATATTCAATCCCGCCGTCGCTTGGGACTTACTGCGACGTTGGTTCGCGAAGATGGCATGGAGGGCGAAGTATTCTCGCTGATTGGCCCAAAGCGCTTTGACGTCCCTTGGAAAGAGATTGAAGCCCAGGGATATATCGCACCGGCCGAATGTATTGAGGTGCGTGTAAATCTCACTGAAGCAGAACGTCTTTCCTACGCAACTGCAGAGCCAGAAGAGCGTTATCGCTACTGCGCTACTACTCGTACTAAGCGCGATGTCGTTGAGGAACTTGTTGGGCTACATGCGGGTGAACAAGTTCTGGTTATCGGCCAATACATTGATCAGTTAGATGACCTCTCTGAGACCCTTGGCGTTCCGGTAATTAAAGGTGAAACACCAATTAAAGAACGTGAAAAGTTATTCGCAGCATTCCGAACAGGTGAAATTACCTGCCTAGTCGTTTCTAAAGTAGCTAACTTTTCTGTTGATCTACCTGAGGCAACTATTGCGATTCAGGTATCTGGCGCATTTGGTTCTCGTCAGGAAGAGGCACAGCGTTTAGGTCGTATCTTGCGTCCTAAGGCTGATGGACGTGGTGCGAAGTTTTACTCAGTTGTCTCGCGCGACACTATCGATCAAGATTTTGCTCAGAACCGCCAGCGCTTCCTTGCCGAGCAAGGTTATTCCTATCGAATTATCGACGCAGCCGATGTCTTTGACGGAAAGATTTAGATCTTGCCTTTGTGTTTTTCAAGGGTAGATCTAAACCTCTCAACGTCGACTCTGAAGAAGTCGTGGTGCTCGCCATCGATATGAATTACCGGAACTTCGAGTCCATATAACTTTTCCAGCTCTTCGCTTCCGTCAATCAGTTTTATCTCTAATTTAAAATTCAGCTCTTCGGTAAGCTCAATCAGAGTCAATTCAGCGTTCTCGCATAAGTGACAGCCGCGACGTGAATAAACAGTTACTACTGGCTTCACTTATTCTTTCTCTTCTGTGATGTAAATGCTCGGTCTACTAATTCTTGGATGATTAAGGTGGCATCACCTTTAGCGCGATAAAGATTTTCTTCGGCGTTCTTCAATAGCGTCTCTGCAGTCGTCTTAGTGACAGTTCCGACCAATGGGCCGTACTTCTTTGAGAAAACCTTGTGAGCAATCTCGCCTATTGAATTTGCTAACTCTGTGCGCGCTTCATCCAGGGTCGGTTCTGGGAGTGGTGCAGAATTATTGAAATCCAAGGTAATTGGTCGCTCAGATTTCATTCTTGAGATTACTTCTGTGAAATCTATGTCAACCGTAGTTTCTTGGGACTCGGGGGTCATGGCGACATTCTCGCATCCTGATAGCGTTGGGCGCTATGGCAAGGAAATTTATGCGAATTCCCACTCGCTCAGTTGCCATACTCACAGCGATCTCCGCACTTTTACTCGGATTAGTTACTCCTACATCTGCTGATGCGTTAGTTCTGGTTCGTCCTGCAAAGCATTGGGGCAATGTTTACGCCGGCCCTCCGACCAACATTCTCAAATCTCCAACTCCGAAAGTTGGAAAGCTCGAGAAGAAGTCAAAAATTATTGTTAAGTACAACAACTTTCCAGAATGGACCAAAGTTCAAGTACAAGCCGCCGTTGATGTCTGGGCAGCAAACTTTGAATCCAGCGTTCCAATTTATATCGATGCAACTTGGGGAAGATCACCATCCTTTAGCGTTCTTGGCAGCGCGCGCCCCGGAAGTTATTTCGCAAATTTTAAGGGCGCACCAGATTCCAGTCTTTGGTATCCATCAGCGCTTGCTAACGCACTTGCCGGTAAAGATTTAGATGGTGATAACCCCGAAATGATTATCACCGTTAACTCTGTAGCAAGTTGGTATCGCGGAACCGGTTCTGGTCCAAGTAGAACCGAATATGATCTGCAATCTGTAATCCTGCACGAGATGGCGCACGGACTCGGTTTTCTCTCAACCGATAGTTATGACGATTTCTTTGGGTATGGATCAATTGATCAACCAACTCCTTATGACGCTTATGCGCAAACAGAAGATGGACGCAGACTTTCTGATCTTCCTTCACCTTCACTTGAACTTGGTCAAGCGCTAACTTCAAAGTTAGTTTGGGCAGGACCGCTTGGTATTGCTGCAAACGGTGGCGAAAAGCCACTGCTTTATACTCCAAAGAAATATGAAGATGGTTCTTCAGTAAGCCATTTAGATGAAGCAACATTTTCAAACGCAGGTAAAGATGCGGCGATGTCCCCAAATCTTGATGCAGGTGAAATTTTCCACGAGCCAGGTCCGCTATTGCTAGCGATGATGGAAGATCTCCGCAATAAACCACCTGTAGGTATCGCCGTCGGAATTCCTCAGCAGGTACGTAATGCCCAGGCACTTGTTTCCGATAGTTCAGCGATCATTCGTTTTGATCCGCCTGCCAATGCGCGAGCAGCTCAGATAACTAGTTACACGGTTAAAAACACTAAGACTGGTGCAGAGAAGAGTTTCACAAATAGCCCAGCCATAATGCCTGGTTTAAAAAACGGCACACCTTATTCATTTGAGATAACTGCCTCAAACTCATTGGGAACTTCCGATCCAATCACAACGAATTCTGTAACTCCGCAGGAGCCGTGGAAGAAGAGGGTTATCGATCCAAAAGTAGATGCGCGAAATATAACCAGCGTAACTTTTAATAAAAATCCGGCCATTGTTTATCAAGACGATTTTACTGGAGCGCTTAGAGTTGCCCTCTGGAATGGCAAAGTGTGGAGAAAGATAAACGTCGATGGTCGCGGCGGATCTGCAGGCCGAACCCGTAATCCGATTGCGGGCGATGTATCTGCATGCGTAAGTGGCTTTGGCAAAACCCAAACCCTTCATATCTTTTATTCAGATTCCGTAGATAAAGATTTACGTTATGCCGCCTTTGATGGAAAAGGATTTAAGTACGAAATCATTGATGGCAATGGACCTGCAGTAAATAACTATGAAGATCCGATCCGAGTCCGCACGGCAAGTGATGTCAGCGTTTCCAACGCCTGTTCGATTAGTTCAGCGGGAATCCAGGTCTTCTATCGCGATGAGTCACAAGGAATTCTACTCGGCGCAGTTAGAGCAAAATCGAGCCCTGAATGGAAGTACGAACTTGTAGATGGCGATCGTAAAACTGATAATCGAACTACGGGAGATGTGGCATTCCATCTAGATGCGCTCTTTGACGGTAAAGAAACAATTCTGCTTTATGACTCAATCCTCACTATCAATAATCGTAAAGAAGCTACTTCAGGTGCAATCAGAGTTGCTAAGCGAATTGGACTTGCTGCAAGTAGTTGGCGCTATCAGACGATAGATACATCAGGTAATGCGATTTCAGTCGTTGGCTATGACGTTGCGCTACATAAAGGTGCACGTGGAATTCTTGCTACATGGCTTACCTCTTCAATCCTCACTCTGCCTAAGGCAGAGCAGATTCGTTGGGCATACTTAGGCGCCCCAAATGTCTTTACGACCGTGCCACCAACTAACTATGGGACACCCGCTAAGTTCGTAAGCAGCGATGGGACGATAACAGCCTTTAACTGTCAGGAAAGGCTCTGCGCAATTGATATTTCGAAGAAGACTATCTCGCTTGTCTCTAAAGAACAGAGCACGGATGGAATTGATTCGACTTGGATCGTTCTAAATAAGGTACGTAACTTAATCGCCGGAGTGGGCAATCAACTTATTTCGCTCCGCCCACTCTAAAAATTCCCGTCTCAGTTAATAAAAAGACTCCGCCAACGGCTGAGTAAGCGATCGCTTTGGCTGCGCTCATTTCGGCCGTGCTGAAGGCGCTGACTAACAAGCCTTTACTATCAAATTGCAAAATAAGGCTTTGGCCTTTAACTAGTTTTACTGGTCTTAAACTTTTGATCACCGCAGTCGGTTCTAGCGCTACAAAGAAAGATTTATTTGGACCATTTGCCGCCAAGGTTGCACCGGTCGATGCGATTCGCGTCGTCCAAGTCGGGACAAACGAACTCGAGAATTTCGTAATTGCACTTTCACTAGTAGCTCCTGATTTAACTGAACCAGTTAGAAATAGGGTGCTAGTTGCGCTGGTCCAACTGCGCAGCGCTCTCGGCGCAGAGCTACGGACTACTGAGGAAATGCCTCCAGTCTTTGAAACTTTAATTAGTACTCCATCTACACGACCTACCAACTTCTTGCCCGAGAGAGTTTCAGAACTTGATCCAAAGATGTTTATGGTGCCATCGCCAAGCCTTACTACAGAGTTTAACTTAGTCTTTGCTGTTCCGATCTTTAACTCTTTACTAAATTGGCCTTTGATATTGGTTGAGATAAGAATTGGTCCAGATTCACGAGAGCAAATTGCAGATATTCCTGTTGGGCTAATCGAAATCGCATCAACAATTGAAATCTCACTTTGAATGCTTGAAAGAGTTTCGGTAATTTCGCCAGCCTTACTTAGCTTCCAGAAAGTTAACTGGCGCATATCTTGGCGAAGCGGAGTTACATTTTCGATCGCTACATTGTCTGGATTTAGCGCACCGCCCGTTGCGGTAGCTGTTTCTACGCTTATCGCATTAGCAGAATTGCCTGCTAGCCAGATATTCCCTTGGTTATCTGCGGCGATTGCCGTTGCAACCTCATCGCTGCCTGAATCAATAATCTTTGACCAAAGGTTGGCTCCAGTGAAATCCCTTGCCTGAATTTCGATATTTGATGTGTTACTCAAAACGTTCTTAACTGTGATTACGGATTCTGCGGTAACAGTAAAGAGTTCAACATCCGCGCTCTCTGCCCATTTAACCGCCGCTTTTACGGTTATTAATTTAGGTGCCGCACTAGCAGTTGCCGGAAATACCAGCGCCGCAATTAAAGCGGGTGCTAAAAAATATCTACGCAAGTTCTTGTGAGCGATCACGTGCTGCCTTCATCGCCTTAGCTACAGTTGCAGAGATATGGGAATCGTTTAAAGAATTTAGCGCGGCAAAAGTTGTTCCGTTAGGGCTAGTTACCTTTTCGCGAAGCGTGGTTGGGGAATCACCAGATTGATCAAGTAGCTTTGCGGCGCCCACAATCGTCTGAATCGTTAAGGTGGTTGCATCTTCTTGCGAAAGTCCAAGTGCAACTGCGCCATCGACCATCGCTTCTACAAATCTAAAGAAATACGCTGGACCAGATCCACTAGTTGCGGTTACGGCATCTTGGAGATCTTCATCTACCTCAATTACCTTTCCAACCGCGCCTAAGAAACCGAGAGTAAATGCTTTCTGTTCCGCGGTTACTAGCGCACAGCAAGAGATGGCAGCCATGCCAGCGCCAACTAGCGTTGGTGTATTTGGCATAACTCGAATGACTGGGTTTGCAGATGTGCCGATCTGATCTGCGATTGAGCAGATCTGCTTACCGGCAACGAATGAGATAACTAGTACGCCCTTGGTAATCACAGGCGCGATTTCAGCCAATACCGTAGTCATATCTTGTGGCTTAACTACTAGAAGAATTAGATCGCTCTGTGCGACGTTTGTGGCTAATTCAGCATTTGCCACTTTATAGCGCGCGATTAACTCGGCAGCGCGTTCTTCTCGCTTTTCAGAGATAGTGATATTTGTTGGCTTAACTCCGTAGGTAATCAAGGCAGAGATAAGCGCTTCACCCATTACTCCGGCCCCAATAACTGCGACCTTGGAGTCGATTGGTAATTTCTCTGAATTAGCCATAGCGAAAGAGTACGCGTAGGCTCTGCAACTATGTCAGAAATTAAGCCAGGTTTCGCACGCGATTGGGTCGAATTCACAGATCCCAACGATCCTGAGGAAATCTTTAAATGTGACTTAACGTGGCTGACTTCATATTGGACCTGTATTTACGGCGATGGTTGCAAAGGCGTCTTTGAAAACCGTCCCAATGCAGGATGCTGTACAGAAGGTGCGATGTATTCCGATGAAGATGATGAAGAACGCGTTCGCAAAGCCGCTGCAGATTTAACTCCTGAGATGTGGCAGTTCTACGACCAAGCTCGTCCAAAGAAACCAAATGGACAACTTCGTATCTCAGATTTAGATGAAGATAAAGAACGTAAGACTCGCACTATCGATGATGGTTGTATTTTCTTAAATCGTAAAGGTTATGAAGCCCCTGGCTTTACTGGAAACTTCGGTTGCGTTCTGCATCATTTAGCGCAGAAAGAAAATCGCCACTTTGTTGATACCAAGCCAGATGTTTGCTGGCAGTTGCCATTGCGTCGCAGTTTTGAAACTCGCGAAGTCGGCGAGCGCGAATATTCAGTCACTGTAATTGGTGAATACGAAAGACTTGCGTGGGGCGATGGTGGAGATGATTTCGATTGGTACTGCACCAGCAACACCGATGCTCATGTTGGTAGCGAACCGGTCTATATTTCTAATCGCACCGAACTTCAGGCGCTAATGGGTGAGGCTGCATATGCCGTGCTCGCCGCACTCTGCGATAAGCGCGTTCAAGGAATCAATGATGCTAAAGCGCGCTCACTTCCGCTCTTTGTAATCCAACACCCAGCATCTATCGCCGCTGGGAAGTAGTCAGTTCAACCCTCTAGAGTTTGGTCATGGCCAAGGTAGAGAAAGATCCATTCCGCTGTTCTGAATGTGGTTGGGGCTCCCAAAAATGGGTTGGTCGCTGTGGCGAATGTCAGGCCTGGGGCAGCGTTGAAGAACTTGCCGCACCCAAGAAACTTTCATTAGTTCCCGGCAAAGTTACACATGCAGCAACACCTATCGGCGATGTCGATCTTTCATCTGCACGTGCACGTGCAACCGGCGTCTCTGAACTAGATCGCGTACTTGGTGGCGGGTTAGTTCCAGGTGCTGCGATCTTGCTTGCCGGCGAACCTGGCGTTGGTAAATCAACGCTTCTCCTTTCCGTTGCTGCACAAACTGCGGCTAAAGGAATTCCCGCGCTATACATCAGCGGTGAAGAATCTGCATCACAAGTTCGTTTACGTGCCGAACGCATTAATGCAGTTGATCCAAAATTATTTTTAGCATCTGAAACCGATCTCGGTGCCGTAATCGCACATATTGATTCAGTTAAGCCCGAGCTTTTAATTATCGATAGCGTGCAGACTATTGGTTCTGCGGCAGCAGATGGTTCACCTGGTGGAGTAACTCAGGTACGTGAAGTTGCTGGTGCACTTATCCGCATCTGTAAAGATCGCGATATCACTTTGCTATTAGTCGGACACGTAACTAAAGATGGCTCTATTGCTGGTCCGCGTCTGCTCGAACATATCGTGGATGTTGTTCTGCAATTTGAAGGCGAACGTCATTCGCGTCTGCGTTTAATCCGTGCCATTAAAAATCGTTTCGGCGCATCCGATGAAGTGGGTTGCTTCGATCTAAGTGATACCGGTATTGAAAGCGTTCTCGATCCAACAGGTTTATTTACATCTCGTCACGCCGAGCCAGTTCCGGGTACTTGCGTAACAGTTACGCTTGAGG
>Ga0208009_1000539_pt1 | contig 10882 bp, 13 predicted proteins | sample Wag4_2014_7_16_FD_187364 | JGI IMG/M metagenome (GOLD analysis project Ga0208009, IMG submission 187364) | Fresh water mixed with fracking chemicals microbial communities from Ohio, USA - Utica-2 Time Series FC 2014_7_16 (SPAdes) (version 2) ...
TAAGCCGCGGCGAACCGTTTCAACTTCTGGAAGTTCTGGCACAACTTAACCTTTATTTAGAACGCTCAGCGCTGCAAGTGCGCTGTCATAGCCTTTATCCTCTTTGCTGCCAGGCAGACCAGCGCGCGCAGTTGCTTGTTCCAGGTCATCGCACATGAGCACACCGAAACCTATTGGCTTAGAGCGGCTGAGCGATACATCCATCACGCCTTGAGTTACTCCTTGGCAGACATAATCAAAGTGCGGGGTTTCCCCACGCAAAACAAGACCGACAATAACGGCAACATCAAAGCCTTCATCGAAAGCTAACTGCGCAGCAAGTGGCAGTTCAAAAGATCCAGCAACAGTACGTACTGTGGGATTTGCCATGCCTGCCGCTTTAAATCCACGCACTGCTCCAGCGACGAGTGAATCGCAAATATGTGGATGCCAAGCTGCGGTAATGACAATCGCCTTAAGGTTTGGCAATTGGGGAATCTTTATATCAGGGGCATTTCCGGCCATTAGAGCGCTCCTAACGCGTGGTTTAACTTATCTCGCTTGGTTTCTAGATACTTCTGGTTATGTTTGTTGGCGATTACTTCCAGCGGTGCAGTCGTAATCGAAATTCCACTTTCCTTAAGCGCAGCAATCTTTTCAGGATTGTTGGTCAATAGCGTTAGAGATTTAACTTTTAGGCGATCAAGAATTTCCGCCGCATCTTCATAGGTGCGATCATCGACGGGTTGACCGATAGAAAGATTTGCTTCAACCGTATCTTGCCCAGAATCCTGCAGTACGTAGGCGCGAATTTTTTCAGCAAGACCTATGCCGCGGCCCTCGTGATCGCGGAGGTATATGACATATCCGTGACCACTATCTTCAATTAGCCGGATAGCTTCTTGAAGCTGGGGACCGCAATCACAGCGCTTGGATCCGAATACATCCCCGGTTAAGCACTCTGAATGAACGCGCACTATAGGTTGGCCACTTTGCTTTTCAGAAAATTTAAGTATTGCGTGTTCTGCTCCAGTTGGCGAAATATATGAGGATATCTGCCATTGCGCACTGCCCAGTGGCAGATCTGCCCATTCGAGATTTGCCTCATTAGAGCTCTTTTTCTCTGGCAATACGCGGGATAGCTCATCGATAGAGATAACTTCTAACTCGTGGGCTTTAGCAAATTCGGTTATCTGAGAACCGCGCATCATGGATCCATCATCATTTACTAATTCAGAGAGAACTGCGCAGAGGTTAGATCCAGATAGCTCGCATAGTGCCATGCTTGCCTCGGTATGGCCCCGACGTTGGTGAAGTCCGCCGGCAACTGAAATCAGCGGAAAGACATGCCCTGGTCGCGCAAAATCTGTTGGTTGCGAGTTTGCATCGGCAAGTGCGCGCAATGTATTTGCTCGTTCAGCGGCGGGAATACCAGTAGAGCGTCCAGCGATTGCATCTACCGTAACGGTAAAAGCTGTGGTGTGGTTATCTTCATTGCGCTTAACCATAAGTGGAAGTTTTAACTTCTTAGCGGTTTCTTCAGTAATAATTCCGCAGATTACGCCAGAGGTGTATCTGACCATGAAGCCAATATTTTCAGGGGTTGCTTTATCCGCCAGGAGAATTAAATCTGCTTCATTCTCACGGTTTTCATCATCGGTTACGACGATGAACTTACCCGTCTTGAAGTCAGACAATACTTTTTCTAAATTACTCATTTGTCATCCCGTCCGCGTGCAATCAGTCTTTCAACGTATTTAGCGAGAACATCTACCTCGACGTTGAGGGGATCAGAATTCTTCTTTGATGAAAGATTCGTTTTGGCCAAAGTTTCCGGGATTAGCCAGACAGATATCTGATTTAGCGAGTCATTTAACTCACCTACGGTTAGAGAAACTCCTTCGATGCAGATAGAGCCCTGGGCTACTACGTACTTCATTAGGTGCGCCGGTACTGAGATATCCATGCGCGTCCACTCTTTATCGGCAGAGAATCCAGCAACATTTGCTACTCCATCAACATGTCCTTGCACGATGTGCCCGCCCAAACGATCGTGAGTTCTAGTCGCAAGTTCAAGATTTACTGGTGAACCAACTGCAAGAGAACCGGTTGAAGTTAAATTAAGGGTTTGCACCATGACATCTACGACGAAACTTTCCTTGGCAAATGCGACCACTGTTAGACAAGTGCCGTTAACGCTAACTGAATCGCCTTGGGCAATCTGTGATGAGATTTCTGGGCTAGTTATCTCTAATTTTGCGCTGCTTTCTTGGCGATCAATCGCAGAAACGTGCCCTACAGCCTGGATAAGTCCGGTGAACATCAGTACCTGCCTCCGTTATTGGTTTCACTCTTAACAAGAGTAATCTTTAAATCAGCTCCGATTACTGCAACATCTGCGATATCAAAATCTAGACGCTGCGAAATGCTGTTGATTCCTAAATCTGAAATTGAAGGAGTTCCGGAACCGAAGAAGGTGGGAGCTTGGAAGAGAATAATTTCATCGACTAGATCTGCACTTAAGAGCGCAGTACCAAAGGTTGGACCAGATTCAACAAGAATTTGATTAAATCCACGTTCATTACTCATTGAAATTAAATCTTGGAAATTATGAGATTTGATAACTACTGTTTCGGCATCTGAATTGAGTATCTGCGATCTTGGAGCGATTTCAGTCTCCCCCATAACAATTCGGACTGGGTTCTTGCCCAAACCTTTGCTGGTAAGCAGGGGGTTATCGGCAAGAACAGTTGTTGTTGAAGTAAGTATTGCGTCAGCCTGTGAACGAAGTGCGGCAACATCAGCACGCGCAAGCTCGCTGGTAATCCATTTAGAGCTTCCGTCTCTTGTCGCGACTTTTCCATCCATGGTTGATGCGATTTTCCAGGTTATTCTCGGACGATCTTTGGCAATCCTGGTTAGCCAAGCGCGATTTTCAAAGGCGGCTTCGCTTTCGAGCAGTCCTGCAATAACTTCAATTCCTGAATTACGTAGATTTTCAGCGCCACCTGCGGCAATCGGATTTGGATCTGAAGCCGCATAAACAACTTTTGCGATGCCAGCATCAATAATCGCTCGTGTGCAAGGCGGAGTTTTTCCTTGATGGTTGCAGGGTTCAAGGGTTACATAAATTACTGAACCAGATGGAATCTCTTTGGCAGCATTTATCGCTACGACTTCAGCGTGATCAGAACCCTGATGAAAACCTTCACTAATGAATTCGCCAGTTGCACTAATGATGAGAGCGCCAACAATTGGATTCGGACAAGTCAATCCTAAGCCAAGTCGTGCGCACTCGATGGCGCGCGCCATCGCAGCTTCTGCACTTAAGACTTGAATCATCTTCAACACCCTTGCTCGAGAATCGGTGTTGCATCTCGGGGTGGAGAAAGCAGTGGCAGCCGACGCACTATCCCTAAACGAAGGGTGCGACAGCTACACGTTGATTTTCTCTCATCCGGACTTTAACCGTCGGTTCGGGAATTACACCCAATCCACCGGTCACTGGCCATGACCGGGTCGCAGACTTTAACTGCCGGTTCGAAATTACATCGACCCCGAAAAACAACAACACCAGCATAACACCTGAAAATAAAAATCTGTAGGTGAGTTAAGCAACACCAATCGCATCAACAACGAAGATTAGAGTTTCATTTGGTCCGATCGGTCCGCCACCTTGGGCGCCATAACCTAGATCAGGTGGAATAACCAATAAACGGCGACCACCAACTTTCATTCCTGGAATACCTTGCTGCCAACCAACGATCACATTTGCCAATGGGAATGTGGCGGGTGATCCACTATTCCAAGACGATTCAATCAATTGCCCGTTAGACCAAGTCATTAGCGTGTAATGCACTGTCATCGTTGAAGTTGGTAGGGCTTCTGCACCATTGCCAACGATGATGTCTCTTATCTCCAAAGTTGTTGGCGGATTTCCAGCAGGTGCACCAATTGTTGGCGCTTCTCCTTGATTGGTTGTAACTGTGGGCAAGTTATCTGATGAAGCGCTCATTTCTTTTTCTCCACATCCAGTAAGTAACAGGGCTGATATAGCAAGTAGTGCAAATACTTTTTTCATTACTTCTTTTCTCCTTCGCCAATTTCTTGAATTAATTTAAATTCGCCTGATCCAAGTTGACCTTGATCGCGGTACATCTCAAGCTTGGCACGGGTATCTGCGATATCGAGATTTCTCATGGTTAACTGGCCGATGCGATCAACTGGGCCAAAGGCGGCATTTTCGGTGCGTTCCATAGAAAGTTTTTCAGGGTGGTAGCTAAGCGCTGGACCTGTTGTATTGATAATTGAGAAGTCATCTCCGCGACGTAGGCGAATAGTTACTTCACCGGTTACCGCTGAGGCAACCCAACGTTGCAGCGATTCGCGCAACATTAGAGATTGTGGATCTAACCAGCGGCCTTCGTAGAGTAGCCGACCTAAGCGGCGCCCTTCTGCGTGGTAGTTAGCGATTGTGTCCTCGTTATGTATCGCACTTAGCAAGCGCTCATAGGCTATAAAAAAGAGAGCCATACCTGGTGCTTCATAAATGCCTCGGCTCTTTGCTTCAATAATGCGGTTTTCAATTTGATCAGCCATTCCCAGACCATGGCGACCGCCGATCTCATTTGCGGCTTTCATAAGTTGTACTACGTCAGCAAAAACTTCCCCATTGATTGCAACTGGGCGGCCTTGAACGAATTGAATCTTCACATCTTCTGATGCAATTGATACTGAAGAATCCCAGAACTTGATGCCCATAATTGGGTTTACGATCTCGATTGAGACATCAAGGTTTTCAAGATCTTTTGCTTCATGTGTTGCGCCCAAGATATTGGCATCAGTTGAATATGCCTTTTCTACGCTGTCGCGATACGGGAAGTTATGAGCTACTAACCACTGTGACATTTCCTTGCGACCACCGAGTTCGCGGACAAAGTCTGCATCCAACCAAGGCTTATAGATTCTAAGATTTGGATTAGCTAAGAGCCCGTAACGATAAAAACGCTCAATATCGTTGCCTTTGTAGGTCGAACCATCTCCCCAAATTTCAACTGAATCTTGCAACATCGCACGAACTAATAATGTGCCCGTTACCGCCCGTCCTAGAGGTGTTGTATTGAAGTACTGCTTGCCGCCAGAGCGGATATGAAATGCACCGCAAGCAATTGCTGCTAGACCTTCTTCAACTAGCGAGGTTTTGCAATCTACGAGGCGCGCAATTTCGGCGCCATATTCTTTTGCGCGGACTGGGACGGAGTCAATATCACTCTCGTCATACTGACCAAGATCTGCTGTGTAAGTGCAAGGAATCGCACCCTTATCGCGCATCCAAGCAACTGCTACCGAGGTATCGAGGCCACCAGAGAATGCGATGCCGACTTTTTCGCCGACTGGAAGAGATGCAAGAACTTTGGACATGCGCGTAAGTCTAACGGTTGAGAAGGGTTGCTAGCGCAGGCTTAACTTTCCAGAGTGAAATCATCTCCTGATAGCGCTTCTCCTCAATGGGATCGGCTCTTACACCTGTCTTTACTGCGCGAATCATCAAATTTCTTGGGGTGTGTTCCCCACCTATGAATTCAATCGCTTCAACGCGATAGCCAGATAACTTCATGATCTGTATCCGAAAGCCATCAGTGATCAAATCACCCAATCTTTCTTTCATAATTCCATGCTTTGTAACCATCGACCACGGCTCAGGTATCTCAACCATTTGGGCTTGAATGTCGTGATGGCAACATGGGGCAACTAATACCAGTTTTGCGCCCGCTGTTACGGACCAAGCAAGTGCGTCATCTGTTGCGGTATCGCAGGCATGGAGTGCAATAGCAACATCTGCGCTCTGTAGGGTTGTATCTGAAATTTCTTCGGCTTTAAACTCGATGGAATCTGAAATACCTAGCTTCTTAGCTATCTCATTATTTCTTGCGCGCGCACTCTCTCGAATATCAACGCCAGTTACCTTGACTGCTAATCCCTCGCTGCGTAAATACTGATGGGCGGCAAAGGTTAGATAGGCATGACCGCAGCCAAGATCAACGATAGTTAGCGGATTCTTCTTATCCGGTTTATCAATATGCCCGGCTTCAATCGCTGAATTTAAAGATGGAATTAAAAGACGGAGAAATTCTTCCACCTGTAAGTATTTATCATACTTGCTCGCCTTAACTTTCCCGCCAGAGTCTGATATTCCAACTTCGATCAAGAAGGGATCAGATGGATCCAGTAGTCGAGTCTTATTTCGATTATGTGAAAGGTCTGCACTGAATTCACCTCGCGCTCGAGTTACTAGCGCTTCGCCTTTCTTGGTGATTCGAAGTGAAAGTACTTGATCTTTCTCTTCTAGATGGACGTTGGCAAAGCCCGCTTCCAATAAACCCAGCTTTAGAAATTCTTGAGGTGAGTAATTCTTAGTGGTCATTGCTCGCCCATCGCTCTGAGCTACCTGATATTTAATTTCGCCTCTGATTAGGACTGGCTTCACATCAATTCTTTCATTTGGAGTCTGCATATTGCGCCGTCTACCTGAGAGAACAAGCCTTACAAAGTTTTCAGATTTTCCGAGCTTTTCGACGAGTTCATTGAGCGCTTCAGTAAGCGGCGTAGCCATGCAATTAAACTACCGTAATTCTCTTCAATCATTTGATTAAGCTAATTTGGAATCCTGATCGATACCGCTAAACCGCCTAATTCGCTTTTACTTAATTCGAGTTCACCCTTATGTTCTTGAACTATTGCTGCGATGATGCTCAAACCCAGCCCAGAACCGCCGCTTTCGCGTGATCTTGATGGATCAAATCTATTCATAAATTTGATTTCACGTCCATAGGCCGAGTCAGGTAGTCCTGGACCACCATCTTCGATCTTTAACTCTGCTCGCTTGCCGATATTGCGAAGCGAGACAGAGACAGGAGCATCGCTCGGAGTATGGCGGAGAATATTTGAAAGGCAATTCTGAATTAAACGACTTAGGTGTTCGCGAGAGCCATATACATAGCAGTCGTCTGGTATTGCGGTAGTGACTGTGCGCGACTTATTTAGCACTTGAAAATCATTGAGGTGAGCCTTAACTAGCTCGTCAAAATCTACGTGTGCAAAATCCACTGGCTTACTTTCTCCAAGTTCAGCTAATAGTAAGAGGTCATGAATCAGGCTCTCCATTCTCTCTATTTCAGATCCAACTCTTGAAAATGCGCGCGCCTGATCAGAAGCTTGCGTAAATTGACCCTTGCTCAGCATTTCGTTGTATCCCTTGATGACCGTCAATGGAGTCCTTAACTCATGAGATGCATCACCCAAAAATCTCTGCATACGTTGTAGTGCTTGCGCATCTAGCCCACGGTTATGGCGCCTTAAGAAGTAGATCGAGAAAAATATTGCTAAAGCATCAGCTCCTGCGGTGAATAGACCCAGGTTTTTCAAATTTGATATGAAATTCTCATTTAACTTATCGAGCGATGATGCGACAACTAGGTAATCACCGCCTGCGATAGCAGCTGATTGAAAACGAAACTCTGTTGGCTTTGTCGAAGTTACTGCGCCGGTCAATCCCATTCTGACTAAAGACAAATCGGTAATGCCCGGATAAATCAATTGCGATTCGTTGATAACTGTCTCATCGCCCTCTTGTGTTACAAGCGCGAGCGTTAAATCTAATCTTTCATCTTCGATCGTCAAGATTGCAGCCGAAATGGCCTCAGATGGAAAGGCATTAACTCTGGTTACGACTTTTTGTAGTGATTGATCAATCTGCGCCAGGTCCGAGCTCCTGGCAGCAAGAGTTGCATATCCACCAATAAGCGTTGAAAGTACCGTCGTGACAGTAATTGAGATTACTGCGAATTTGCTACCAGACTTCTTCATGCTTACTTCGGCTCAGATTTTGGCTCCGGCTTTGGCTCCTGGATTACAAAGCCCACGCCTCGCACAGTCTTTATCCCCTCAAAACCATTCCGATGTAACTTCTTACGCAGATAAGAAATGTATGTATCTGCAACGGTGCTCTCAGATTCGAAGGTGATTCCCCAGACCTCATCTAGAAGTAGGCTCTTGCTAAGGACTCGATTCTTATTTTCGACCAACACCTGCAAAAGTCGGAATTCAGTTGGAGAAAGATCAACCAATTCACCAGCAAAGGTTACGGTGTGGCTAGCTTCATCTAATTTAATTGGTCCGCAACTAAGATCCGTTCCAAGTGAAGTTGTGATTTGGGAACGACGCAAAATTGCCTTTACTCGTAAGAGCAACTCTTCTAGCCCAAAAGGCTTAGTTACATAGTCATCTGCACCCAGAGTTAAGCCACGAGTTACATCAACTCGATCAGCTCGCGCGCTCAGCATCAAGGCAGGAGTGTTATCTCCGGTTGAACGAAGCCGTTCAACTAATTCAAAACCATCCATTAACGGCATATTGATATCAATTATCAACAGATCGGGTTTCTTATTTCGAATCGCCGTCAAAGCTGACATGCCATCGGGAGCGGTCGCAGTTTCGAAGCCTGCGATACGAAGGGCATCGCCCAGTAACTCGCGAACCCCGGCTTCGTCATCTACAATCAAAATCATCTCAGCCATACGCCAAGCCTTTCATGCTTGCTTGAAAATAGCCAAGCATCATGCAGAAATTTCTTCGATTATGGTGTTTTCACCGAAATTTCACAAACTTAACCTTGATACTTAGAGCCAATCAACAAACGTACATTCGAGAAAGCGTAGCCAGGTGAAAAAGTCTAGAACTGCGGCAGTATCTGCTCTCGTCATTGCCTTCTCACTTTTTTCCCCACAATTGGTGAGCGCAGACAACAGAGGTTCACGTAATCCATCTCAAACAGATATAAATAGTAATTTTAAAGCTGCTAAAGAGAAATTTAAGCAAGATCAAAAAACTTTTATTGAAGCCGTTAAGGTCTATGACGCGGCGAGACGTGCTATCAATAAAGCTTTTAAAGAAAGAGTTGATAAAGCTTTATCGGATGCAAAATCATTAAGCGCGCCTGGACAAACGCAACTTCAAAGACGTCAAAGTGCTCTAGCAAAGCAGAGCGCAATTATCGCTGCCACCGCAATTAGAGATGCAGCGATTGAAGCACTTGGACCTGCACCCGTTGCACCGACTCCGCCCGCTAAAACACCACGCATGGACAAGGGCAAGAAGCTGCCAGGTGTAGATCTACCAAGCCAAACTGCAGATTAATCAATTTCGATTAGTGGCATATTTCTTAATGTTTCACGATTATGATTTTTTGATCTCTCATGATGCTTGCGAATTTGCAGTTCAAAACTTTTAATCGCTTCATCAAATGCAGCAAGGTCATTAAATTCTGCAGCTTCAGCCCTCATCAGCGGTCCTGATCCATGCGAAGTCAAGATAACTCGATGTGCGTGCTTTCCCTGACGGGGATTTTGTTCATGCAGAATTTCAATTTCGACTCGATCAATTATGACACTAAATCTCTCCATGCTCATTAACTTCTCTTGAGCTATCTCACGAAAATCTTCAGCAAGTTCCGCGTGTCGGGCATGAATCACAATTTTCATATTCTCTCCCTTTGTAAAAACTTTGTGTATATAACCATTCCACTAATTAACTATTTTGGGTAGAGGTGGTTTGGGAATTAAAGACTTTTAAAGGGGTAGCGCTGCTACCAAGGCGGTAACTACCAGGGCATAGAGCGCGCTCTGGGCAAGAATCTTTAGCGCAGTTTTGCGATCTGCCGCTCGCGCTGCTTGATCTGACACTTTTGAAAGCTTTCCAAGTGAGCCAAAATTGAATGTACCGGCAAAACCATAGGCCAGACAGAAACGTTTACGAGATTGCACCCAACCGATAGTCATAACTAGCGCGGGTAAGAAAATTGTGAAGCGTGATTGCCGGCTGGCTTCGTTCGAGATTAAAGTTGCCGTTGAAGATAAAGTGAGAATTAAACCGAGCAGCGCAACCATGCGACGACGCGTGATTTCTCCTCCGCCTATATTGCACGTACCAGGAATGTATTCGGCTTGACTCAATTAAGCATCCTCAAGTTCATCTTCGTCTTCATCTATCCAAGCATTAGCTGGTGCATCTTCTTGACGTTGTGCCCAGGAGAGGAAACTCCCTACTGCGCGAAAAGCGACAGCAAGAACGGCGAAGAATGCCAACGTTCTGCGGAGGATTTTCATATACTAAAAATACTCTCTTTAACGAAAAATTTCCTTATTTAGCGGCGTGCAACGCTGAATCGATATCCGCCCACAGATCTTCAACGCTTTCAATACCGACAGAAAGTCGAATCAAGGTTTCTGGGACGCTAGCGCTTTCGATTGGCCAACGACGGCGACGTTCCCAAAGGGATTCAACTCCACCGAGGCTCGTTGCAAAAGTGACGATTTTCGACGATGCGCAGACCTTGTCTGTGCTCGCTGCATCGCCGATATATTCAAAGGAGACGATCGCCCCAAAGCTCTTCATTAGCGCTTTGGCTTTTTCATGTTGCGAATCAGTTGGCAGCCCTGGGTAGCGAACGTTTCTTACCAGTGGGTGCGCGCTCAAACGTTTGGCAAGCTCCAACGCGTTTTCGCATGATTTCTGAAAACGCAATGGGAAGGTGCGAATACCGCGCAGTGCAAGCCATGCTTCAAATGGGCCGGGAATTGAGCCGTTGAATTTACGGGCATCTTCTAATGTCTTAAATTGTGAAGCATCTTCAGTGCTAAGCGAGCCAAGTACGACATCGCTATGTCCGGCCAAATACTTCGTTACCGAATTCATAACGATATCTGCGCCGAGAGCTAGCGGTTTCTGGCTTAGCGCGGTCGCGAAAGTATTGTCCACTGCAACTGTTACGCCTTTTTCTTTAGCCGCTTTAATAAGTGCTGGAAGATCTGCAACTTCTAGTCCAGGATTCGTTGGCGATTCGATC
>Ga0208009_1000540_pt1 | contig 10879 bp, 7 predicted proteins | sample Wag4_2014_7_16_FD_187364 | JGI IMG/M metagenome (GOLD analysis project Ga0208009, IMG submission 187364) | Fresh water mixed with fracking chemicals microbial communities from Ohio, USA - Utica-2 Time Series FC 2014_7_16 (SPAdes) (version 2) ...
CAGAGAGACAGTGTAGGAGCAAGAAATTTCGCCTTATGTATCATGCTTGCAATTGCCTATGCATCCAATTTTGGTGGTATTGGAACAATTATCGGTACTCCTCCCAATGTGGCCTATGTTTCCTTCATCAGTAAAAAATTTAGCTACGATATACCTTTTTTCAGCTGGATGTTGATTAGCCTTCCTGTGGCAATTTTATTGCTGATCTCGCTTTATTTTGTACTTATCAAGATGTTCCCCAACAGGTTGGTGGCAAATGGTGAGATGAGTGACCTGATCAGGGATGAGTTAAAGGCACTCGGACCGATAACAACCCCGGAGAAAAGGGTTTTGACAATCTTTGTGCTAACCGCATTTCTTTGGATTTTCAGGGATCTTATCAATAAAATTGAAGCCTTCAGGCTTGATGACAATATGATTGCCGTATTTGGTGCACTCTTGATGTTCATTGTGCCAGCCGGAAGTGAGAGAGAGCCAACTGAAAAAATCCTGAGTTGGCAAGACACCTCCAAAATGGCCTGGGGAATACTGTTGCTTTTTGGTGGAGGTATTACGCTAGCGGCCGCACTTGAGAAAGCCGGACTTATCGGCATGCTGGGAAACTGGCTTGCGGGGTTCTCGGGGAGTTCTATGTTGCTCCTGATATTGGTAATTGCCACGCTTTCCATTTTCATCAGTGAAGTAATGAGCAATGTGGCACAGGTTATTGTTTTTGCTCCTGTTGTTACTGGCATTGCTGCAGCTATTGGAGCAGATCCGCTTGCACTAGGGATACCCATGACCCTCGCTGCCAGCTGTGCGTCAATGATGCCCATGGGTACACCTCCCAATGCCATAGTTTTCTCAAGTGGTTATATCAAGTTAAAAGACATGATAAAGGCAGGTTTGGTCATGAACCTGATCAGCATTGTTTTGATTGTGGCCTCGTCTTATTTTATACTGCCTTACGTTATGAGGTTGATTAAACCCTGAGTCAGAATTTTGGACAGTTCAACTTCTTTTTGAGGGGATCTTTTCTACCACCTGTATAAATTACAGAAAGCTCTGAGCCGCCTCTCGCATAGCTGGCACGTGTTAGTCCGGATGTATTGATGTCGTGCGACAAGCCAATCCTCAACTGATTAAATTCAGCGCCTACATAGGGAATTATGGCATCACCTACCCTTATCCACAAACCTGCATGTATTTCCGTATTCTTTTCGGAATCCGAAAAAAAGCTACTGGAAAAGGCACCCCCAAGCAACGTTTCACTGGAAGCGCCTTGGATCTGATGCATAAAACTGAAATGAATATTGTTGCTGATGCCACTGGGGATATAGCCACCTCCATGGATGGTTGTTCGTGGATTGAGGAGGTAGCTTCCTTCATTGAAGCTTTCCGCCGGTCTGTTCAGGTGGTAAACTGAGGTACCAAGGTAGAAACTATTGTGTCCGTTAGTACTCACGGCATACATAAACCCCGCGTGGAGGTCAGCATAATTAATTGAAAATGGATTGCCGCTAAAACTCTCTCTGGTTAGTCCTGTAAATCCAAAAGCAGTAAGTTCATCTTCCAGGTCTGCATTGGACAAATTGATTCTCTTGGTGGCAAAGCTTCCTTGGAAGCCAACTGTTACCTGGTGAAAGCCATTTTCATCCAATGATTTTGTATAGGCCGTGCTCAGGCTGTAGAAACTGTTATTGAGGATTCCATTACCACTTTTATCATTAATTGCCATCAGTCCAACTCCCCAAGTATCCATTTCAGGGATATGGTTGGTAAGGATGGGAAAATCAAGAGCTGCTGCAGCAGAAGTAAATGCATTATTGATCAGTGGCCATTGTTTTTTAAAGTTGCCTGAAAAACGATAGGATCCATCAAATTTTCCGGCAAAAGCAGGGTTTAGGGCAAGGGGGGAGACAAAAAATTGCGAAAAATGCGGATCCTGTGCGCTGGTTTCAGCACTGAGCAGCAAGAGGGTAAGGACTAAAAAGTAAATTTTTTTTGCCGGCATGGGCAGTAGTGAAATTGTTAGGATTGTTTCTTCTCTCCAAAACAAAGATCTCCGGCATCTCCCAATCCCGGTACAATATATCCTTTCGCAGTCAGTTCCTCATCAATTGCTCCACACCAGATATGAGCCTGTGGTTCGTGACGTTTTATCATCTCAATACCTTCTGTGCTGGCAATTACGGCAGCGATGTGTAAGGATGCCATGTTCCCCTCTCTTTTAAGGAACTCAATGGTTTTGACCAGCGATGCGCCGGTAGCCAGCATGGGGTCGCAGAGGATTACCACACGGTCATCTATTGGCGGACAAGCCATGTAGTTCATGCTGATTTCAAAACTGCCATCTCTGTGGTGTTTTCTGTAGGCAGCGATAAAGGCATTATCAGCCTTGTCAAAATAGTTCAGCATGCCCTGGTGAAGTGGACTGCCAGCACGCAGGATAGTGGCCAATACAGGTTGTGACTTTAGAACCATAGATCTGGCAATTCCAAGTGGTGTTGTGGTGTCTTTCTCTTCCCAGGGGAGTGATTTGCTGATTTCGTAGGCCATCACTTCTCCAATCCTTTCGATATTTTTCCTGAACCGCATACGGTCTGCCTGAATATCAATGTCCCTGAGTTCACTGATCCAGTTGCTGATAAGGGAATGCTGGGAACTTAAGTTTTTGACCATACAAAGTTTTAATTTCGGGGTTCATTACAAATCTAAACATAATCCATGTTATATCGCGTGATTGGACTCATGAGCGGCAGCTCGCTTGACGGACTGGATATCGCCTTTGTTGAATTGGAAGAACTGGGTGGTAAATGGAGTTACAGGTTGATAGGAGCTGACTGTATTCCATATTCTGAAGAATGGCAAAAAAGACTTGCTCAAGCCAATGCTACTTCGGCAGCCGATTTTGTTGCACTGGATGCCGATTATGGCAGGCTCACAGCTTCAATGGTCAATCACTTCATAGATCAAAATGAACTGGGGTATAAAGTGGCACTGGTAGCTTCTCATGGACATACTGTGTTCCATGTGCCGGGTTCGCATTCCATCCAAATTGGCGACGGCGCAGCAATTGCAGCAGGTACCGGATTGCCGGTGGTGTCGAACCTGAGATCGATGGATGTTGCTTTGGGAGGTCAGGGGGCACCCATTGTGCCAGTAGGTGAGAAATTGTTGTTTACTGAGCATAGGTTTTTTCTGAATATTGGTGGAATCGCTAATATTTCTTTCAATGGCGGTGAGCAATATGATGCCTTTGATGTTTGTGCAGCAAACCGGGTATTGAATATGTTGGTCAATACAATCGGACTGGATTTTGACAACAATGGTTCTCTTGCTTCACAGGGTCGGATCAATGAGGCTTTGCTTGATTCACTTAATTCACTTGATTATTTCAGCCAGCAGTATCCAAAATCACTCGCCAATGAGTTTGGAACATCAACGGTGTTTCCATTGATTCAGGCAGCCGGGTTATCTGTTGAAGACAGTTTAGCAACTTATGCAGAGCACATCGCCATTCAGGTTGGAAAGTCGGCAACAGCAATCATGCATCAAAACGGACTTACCATTTCCGGTGAGTCAATGCTCATAACCGGCGGCGGGGCCCTCAATGGATATCTGGTTTCGAGAATCAGTCAGCAATTGTTGCCATTGGGTATTGAAGTGATAATTCCTGATCAGGTAACAATCATGTATAAGGAAGCACTTGTTATGGCATTGCTCGGTGTGTTGCGTTGGCGGGAAGAGGATACAGTGCTGGCTTCGGTTACCGGTGCATCCCGATCAAGCATCGGCGGGGCATTGTGGATGGGTGCACATTAAAAAAAGCCGGATCGCAGATCCGGCTTTTTTTAATTAGGATTTATATCCCCATTTTTTCATGATATCGATATCTTCTTTCATACACGCAAGCGGCGTTTTGCCCTGATAGGATTCCTGCTCGATGATGAAGTGTTTTGTGCCCCATTTGCGACCCAGGTCAATGATTTCCTTTACAGGGATAATACCTGTTCCCAATACGGTAGACTCATATTTTTCATGACCTTCTTTGGCAGTGATTTCATCTTTAACGTGCATGGACTCAAATCTTCCTGGATATTTTTGCATGACATCGAGTGCCTTGGCACCGCCATTAATCATATTACCGATGTCCAGCTGTTGCATAACCAGTTTTGGATCTGTTTCAGTGAGAATGATGTCATAAAGCGTTTGGTCGCCCAGCTTCTCGCTAAATTCAAAATCGTGGTTATGGTAGCCGAACTTCATTCCTGATTTTTGACACAGTTCACCGGCTTTATTGAATACATCCATGAAGCCCTTTAGTGCATTGATGTCTTTACGGGTATTTTGTTCCATGGAGGGACTGATCACAAACATCTGTCCAACTGTTGCCGCATCTTCAACAGTGTATTTCCAGGAGTCTGTAAAATCCTTTTTTGCAGCATCCCAGTGTTTGCCATAACTCATGACGGTGTGACCACTAGGCATAGTCATGCCCAGATCATTGAGGATTTTCTTGAATTCTGTTGCAGACCAGCCATAAAATTTACGGTTGATATAATTTGCATGTTCAACATGTTTGTATCCCATGGCAGCCAGCTTTTGCAAAGTGCCTAGCGGATCCTGGGACATATCTGTTCTGATGGAATAAAGTTGGATACCGGTCAGTTCGCCTTTTTTTGCAGCAGCTGCAAACAGGTCTGATTGAAAAATAGAGATGCCCGCAGCAGTTAAAGCGCTGTTGCGTATGAAATTTCTTCTGGATAAATACATATGGCTATTTTTTACTTGATGTAATTTAATCAAAAAAAATTATTGAATCACTCCCTGCATTAAAGAAAAGCCGCTGTTCTGCTTATTTTACTTTTTTTGAGTTTTGAAGGCACTCCTTCATAAACCAATGACCCACCGCCATCACCCGCTTCGGGTCCGAGTTCGATTATCCAATCGGCTGCCTTGATTACATCTGTGTTATGTTCAATTACAATGATGGTATGTCCCTGGTCAATAAGGGCATTGAATGAATCAAGCAGTTTTCTGATGTCATGAAAGTGCAAACCTGTGGTTGGCTCATCAAAGATAAACATGATTTTATCCTGATGACCTTTGCCACGTCCCAGAAAGCTGGCAAGTTTTACACGCTGCGCTTCACCACCGGATAGCGTGCCACTGGATTGTCCGAGTTTGATATATCCAAGTCCTACATCTGTCAGTGGCCTGAGTTTGTTACTGATGTCCTTTTCGCTGGAAAAGAACTCCATGGCTTCATCCACACTCATTTCCAGAATATCGTGGATATGTTTCCCTTTGTAGGTTACTTCCAACACTTCATCTTTAAATTTCTTACCCTTACAGCTTTCGCAGGTAAGGTGAACATCAGCCAGGAACTGCATTTCAACCGTTTGTTCCCCTTCACCTTTACAGGTGTCACACCTTCCACCATCAACATTGAAAGAGAAGTGTTTGGGTTGAAAACCGCGTATTTTACTGAGTTGCTGTGATGAATAAAGATCTCTGACTGAATCCCAAGCCTTAATATAGGTTACAGGGTTGCTTCTGGATGATTTTCCAATAGGGTTCTGATCAATCATCTCTACTTGGGAAATGATATCCAGGTCTCCTGTAATTTTCCGATGTCTGCCCGGCCTTTCACCAATCCCTGAAATATGTTTGATCAATGCTGGGTATAATATTTTTTTGACCAGGGTTGTTTTCCCACTCCCGCTTACACCACTAACCACAGTCAAAATGCCAAGGGGAAATTTCACGTCAACATCTTGCAGGTTATTTTCTGTGGCACCTTCAATCCCGATAAATGCTTTGGCTATGCGCACATTTTCTGGGATGGGTATTTTCATGTCACCCCTCAGATAAGCTCCCGTCAGGCTAGTAGCAGATTTCAAAATGGTTTTGAAGTCGCCTTCAGCTACTACTGCACCACCAAGGTGACTGGCAAGCGGACCCATATCAATGATATGATCAGCTTCTTGCATCATCAATTCATCGTGTTCCACCACTACTACAGTATTTCCAAGGTCGCGAAGGTTTTTGAGCACCTGAATCAGTCTTGCCGTATCACGGCTGTGTAGGCCAATTGATGGTTCATCCAGAATATAAAGTGAATTGGTCAGGTTACTGCCCAAGCATCTTGTCAGTTGGATACGCTGACTTTCGCCGCCACTGAGGCTGTTTGCCAGCCTGTCTAATGTAAGATAGCCAAGCCCCACTGCAAGCATGGTATCTAGCCGTTGATTGATTTCGAGCAGAATTCTTTTGGCAACAGTCTGCTGAAAATCCGATAAAGAGAGCCTTTCAAACCATGCCGCGAGATCTCTAACTGGCATGCGACACAGTTCACCGATATGTCTATCATTTATCTTCACATACATGGCTTCCTGCCTTATGCGGAATCCATCGCAGGAAGTGCAGGTTGTTCTGCCCCTGTACCTGGATAATAAAACCCTAAACTGAACTTTATATAGGTTGTCTTCAATGTCTTTAAAAAAAGCATAGATGCCAAGTGCGTTTTTGTGACCTTTCCAAAGCAGCTCACGTTCAGCTGTGTTCAGTTCGGCATACGGACGGTGCACGGGGAATTCAACCTGCTTGGCGCCTTTGATAAATTGTTCTCTCCACCAGTTCATTTTTTCCCCTTTCCAGGGAGCAACAGCCCCTTCATATACAGAAAGACGGTGGTCTGGGATTACAAGGTCCGGATCTATCCCTAGAATCTGAGAATATCCTTCACAAACCGGACAGGCTCCGTAAGGATTATTGAATGAGAAGAGATTCGGAACGGGTTCTTCGAAACGCATACCATCCATTTCAAATTTATTCGAAAAGCGTTCAGGATAATTTTCATTGACCTTAATATAAACGGATCCTTCACCTTCATAAAAACCAAGTCCGATTGAGTCATTGATCCTGTTTGTTTCATCTTCATCAAAATCAAGCGCAACGAGTCTGTCTATGAGTAAATAAACTTCGGGAGTTGTTTGCCATTTTGGATCTTGGAGGAGATCCTCAATTTGCAGGATTTCTCTGGTCTTGTTATTGAAAAGCCTGGAAAATCCTTTTTGCATTAAAATGCCTAACTCCTCATGGAGGCTTCTGTTCGGATTGATATCGAATCCGGATAAGATATATAATCTGTCACCTGCCTTACAAGACTTCATGAATTTGAGAACATCTTGTACATCATCTTTTTTTACTTCTTTTCCGGAAATGGGTGAAATGGTTTTGCCGATGCGTGCAAAGAGCAGGCGCAGGTAATCATAGATTTCGGTCATACTTCCAACCGTAGAACGTGGTGTTCTGGTAATGACTTTTTGTTCTATGGCAACAGCAGGACAAAGACCTGATATATGGTCAACTTCAGGTTTGTCCATTCGCATTAAAAACTGTCTTGCATAGGCACTTAAACTCTCTGCATAGCGTCTTTGCCCCTCTGCAAACAGTGTATCGATGGTCAGAGATGATTTTCCGGAACCGGAAACTCCCGTAACTACTGTGAGGGATCCCCTTGGTATTTTTACGAATACGTTTCGTAGATTATGCATACGCGCTCCCTGTATGAAAATCGGTGCATTGTCATTCTGATTTTTCTTCAATCCTTTGATATCCTTTGTAGATGCAGGTTTCGGCATAATATGATGCAAATATAGTATTAATGCGGGTTTTAGGGCGGTACGTATTTTTACGTAGGCATTAACAAACCGTTGACAAACTAATGCTGAAAGGCGTTACAAAAAAATACGTAATCACAAAAAATAGCCTCCAAAATATTTTGCCTGCCTCCTGAGAATTATAGTTTTGGTCTGTGATATCGCTGAAACGATAGCACAAAAAACGAAAAATCCAACCATTCTAAAACCATCTTATGAGGCCAAGTAGCAGCATCACAGACAATCAACTGATCCAACTTTTCATCAATGGAGATTCAAGGGCACTTGAAGATCTGGTTAACAGACACAAGGAAAGAATTTTTACTTCAATAGTTATCCTGGTAAAAGACAGGAACTTAGCAGAAGATGTTTTCCAAGATGTATTCATCAAAATCATTGACACTTTCAGAAGTGGAAATTATACAGACGAAGGAAAATTTTTGCCATGGGCATTACGCATTGCACACAACCTTTGTGTAGATCATTTCCGCAAAGTTAAGCGCACACCAGTAGTGCTCAATAAAAGTGAGGAGTATGATATGTTTGAAAACATGAACATCACTGAAGAGGGTGCAGAATCCCGAATCATGCGTGATCAAAGTCATGAAAATGTGCGCAGGATGCTCGATATGCTGCCGGAAGATCAACGTGAGGTTATTGTACTCAGGCATTTTGCCAACATGAGTTTCAAGGAGATAGCAGAAAAGACAAATTGCAGTATCAATACAGCTTTGGGAAGGATGCGTTACGGACTCATCAACCTGCGCAAGCTGATGAACGAATACCAGGTAGCATTATAGTTTTGGTTTAAATTGAATAACTGAAAAGGGAGCAATTGCTCCCTTTTCTATTTTTTGATTTTTTCAAATGCATCCAAACCACATTTTAACCAATCAGCATATTGACTGGCATCTGGCGTGTAGCCTACGGGTCTAGAAAGTACCTGTTCGTCAGGTGATATTGCAACATACCAGGGTTGAGAAGAAGCATTGAAATTTTCTGTTTGGAACAGGCTCCATTTGGTGCCTACAGTTTTAATGGTTACTGTTGCTCCGCCTTTAGTGGTATAAACCTGTTGTGCTGTTGCAGGCAGTAATGCTTTGTCATCTACATATAAAGAAACAAGGATATAATTATTCATCAGCTCCTGTACTTCTTGTTTTGTCCACACATTTTCTTCCATTTTTCGGCAATTGACACAGGCCCATCCTGTAAAGTCAATCAGAATGGGTTTGTTTTGTTCACGAGCCATTTTCAGGGCTTCTTCATAATCAGTTAAGGGTTCATCACAATTGACGGGATCTGCATAAACACTGTAGCAAACAGGGGGTGGAAATCCGCTGACAAGGCTAATGTGGGCTGCTTTTGTATTGCTGACCCCGGGAGCAATATATATGGTAAAAGCAAAAACTACCAAAGCTAAAATTTTTCTTGTAATGGATATTTTTTGGTTCCGGTCATCATGTGGAAACCTGATCCAGCCCATGAGGTATGATGCCAGTCCTATAAAAATAAGAATCCAGATACCGAAAAACACTTCTCTTTTGATGATACCCCAATGTGCAACTAAATCTGCATTGGAAAGGAATTTCAGAGCCAGTGCCAGTTCAATAAATCCAAGTACAACTTTTACTGTGTTGAGCCAACTGCCACTTTTGGGCAGAGAGTTTAACCATTGTGGAAATAATGCAAATAGCGCAAATGGAAGACCCAACGCAACTCCAAATCCGGCCAGTCCTGCTGTTAAGGGCCATGCGCCCTCGGTGGCAGTGCCAACAAGTAGCGTACCCAGTATAGGGCCAGTGCAAGAGAATGAGACTATGGCAAGTGTCAGTGCCATAAAGAACACACCTGCAATGCCGGAACCCTGCTTTGAATTGGCAGAATTAGCCAGTCCGCCTGGAAGCGTGATTTCAAAATAGCCAAAGAATGATATGGCAAAGAAAATAAAGATGGCAAAAAACGCAGTATTCAGGTAAACATTCGTCGAAATTTCATTGTAGATGGCCGGATTCACATTGCCAAGCAGGTGAAAGGGTATGCTGAATGAAATGTAGATGAGGAAAATGAATAGTCCGTAGAGCACCGCCAGTCGTTTTCCTTTTTCCTTGTTGCTGCCATGTTTGGTAAAGTAGGAAACGGTAAGCGGAACCATTGGAAAAACACAGGGTGTAAGTAAAGCAAATAATCCTCCGAGGAATCCTAAAAGGAATATGTTCAAGATACTGCTGTCTTCTTTTTCTTCTGCTATCCCACAGTCCTGTAATGGCTGATCCGGATTGATTGAAGGAATGAGAATCCTGCTGGAAACCGCTTTTCCACCTTCAATTGGAATAGAGAGTTCAGTTGTTTCACCCGGGAAGAATTCATCTGCTTTGCCGTATGTAAAACTCAACTTAGTATTGAGGATAGCTGGTACTTCACCTGCAAATTCAACAGTTGCTGTAAAAATGGTCTTACCCTTGAACACTTCAAAGCTGGTATTTTCAAAAATTTGGCTTTTTTCTATTGCACCCTTTCCTTCAGCCTTGAGCGGGGTAATGATGTGAGTGCTTGAGTCAGTCAGTTCCAGGAATGCTGCTGAAATGTCTTCAAATTTTGAGTCAGGTTTGTAAATGTCCCAGCCTTCTTCATTATTTGAAGTAAATATGAGTTGATAGGCTTTTTCTCCAGTTTTCTGACTTGACCCTTTCCAAGTGATTGGGGATGTCTGTAACTGATCTTGGGCAAAAGTGCATATAAACCCTGTTGCCAGCAGTGCGAATAAGAAAATCTTTTTCATGCAATTGATTTAACCGCCAATGGCGATTTTGAATAGAACCTCAGCCGGAGGCAGACAAACTTCATCGTTGCATACCATGAACTCAATTTTACCATTTAAGTTTGTTTTTGCTTTCGATTTGGCTACTACGACTTGGGTAAAGGTTACTGTTTTTTCATAAAAGTTTACTTTACCTCCCCAAACTTCTTCGACCTTAGTTATTTTTTTACCCAATTCCTTTGGCTTGCCTTCTATCAGCAGGAGTGGATTGGTAGTAAAACTGATTTTTGTTGGAATAGGTCCGTCTGCTCCAGCATCCTGTGCATACAAGTGAAAATTACCGTTAATATTTGCTGTAATTGACACTTCGTATTTCTTATCAGCCAGTTTCTTTGAATTGTAACTCAACGTTACCTGTTTGGCTGAGCCCATCTGGGCAACTGAATCCTTTGTTACAAAAAAGATTGCAATG
>Ga0208009_1000542_pt1 | contig 10857 bp, 10 predicted proteins | sample Wag4_2014_7_16_FD_187364 | JGI IMG/M metagenome (GOLD analysis project Ga0208009, IMG submission 187364) | Fresh water mixed with fracking chemicals microbial communities from Ohio, USA - Utica-2 Time Series FC 2014_7_16 (SPAdes) (version 2) ...
CGTCTACTAGTGCCTGCGCACCTTCTCTTGTTGCTACGTTGCCGCCGACAACATCAACATTTTTTGCAAATGGTTCTGCTTTTAGCTTGGCAACCATTTCCAAAACCGCTTTGTTGTGACCGTGGGCTGTGTCAACAACCAAAATGTCAACACCAGCGTCAACAAGTGCCATTGATCTCTCCCAGGCATCGTTACCAACACCAACTGCGGCAGCAACGAGCAATCTTCCGCCAATATCTTTGGATGCCAGAGGATACTTTTCACTCTTGTCAAAATCCTTGACAGTAATTAGTCCACGAAGTTTTCCTCTGTCGTCAACCAACGGTAGTTTCTCAATGCGGTGTTGGGCAAAAATCGCAATTGCCTTATCTGGGACGATCCCTACCGGTGCGGTGACCAGTGGCATCGGTGTCATTACGTCCTTGACCAAAGTAGTGGTTCGTTGCACATCCAGCACAAATCTCATATCGCGGTTGGTCACAATGCCAAGGAGCAGTCCATCTTCGTCAATAACAGGCAACCCGGACACTCGGAACTTGCCACAAAGATCATCTACCTCTTGAATTGTCGCTAGCGGTCCAATAGTTACTGGATGAGTAATCATTCCAGCTTCTGACCTCTTTACTAGATCTACTTGGCTGGCTTGGTCTTCCAAGGAGAGGTTCCGGTGCAAAACGCCGATTCCGCCTTGTCTAGCCATGGCTATGGCAAGCCTTGCCTCAGTAACGGTGTCCATGGCAGAAGAAAGCAGGGGGATGTTGATTTCGACTCTTTTGGTCACCCGGGTTTTGGTATTTACCTGAGACGGGACCACATCTGATTCGCCGGGAAGCAGAAGGACGTCATCGTAGGTCAGACCAACTAGGCCAAAGGGGTCTGACTGGGCCATTTGGTGCCTCACTAGCGCTTAAATGATGGGTGAATAACACAAGTCTAGCTTTTTGAGACCCGTAAAGATACTGGTAGTCTTTCTCAAATACAACTTGAGCAGTTCAACACTCATCGATGAGTCGGAGGATTCATGACCTTGGCCTCAAAAGCCCCCACCACATTGATAAGAACCATGGTTTTTGCTCTACTTAGCGCCATCTTTCTTGCTGGTTCCCTTGCCTTGGCTCCAGCCGCCTTGGCCGAGGATGGCACCGAACAAACCGAGCTTGAATCGAATCTGGTCGTTTCCGGAACCTTGATCGCCGACGGCGTCAAGCTATCTGGCGTGAGTGTTCGAGTAGTTGGTGCGGACATCGACGAGACCGTGGAATCTGACAGCAATGGTAAGTGGGAAGTTGCCGTTCCCCTCAAGGCGGACTACACGATCTCACTTGACCTATCCACCTTGCCTTCTGGAGTCGAATTGGTCGATGCTGCAGGATCTGAGCTGAATGTAAAGGAATCAGACTGGCTAACCTCCACCTCTACTAGGAACTTCCGATTCGTTGGTGCTGCGGTTGAAACCACATCTTTGACCGACCAAATCCTTCAGCGGCTCGTTGCCGGCCTTATCTTTGGTGCTCTTCTAGCTCTAGCTTCAGTTGGCCTGAGCCTTATCTTTGGAACCACAGGTTTGAGTAACTTTGCCCACGGTGAAGCAGTAACTCTAGGTGGCATCACAGCCTGGGTTGCGGGCACGATATATGGAATGCCTTTCCCTGTTGTAATCCTGATAGGCCTAGCAGTTGGTGCCCTGAGTGGTTTCTTGCAAAACCGCTTCCTGTGGACTCCACTTCGCAACCGTGGCACCAAAATTGTTCAGATGATGATTGTCAGTATTGGACTTTCCATTGTTATTCGTTACATCTACCTCTTCTTCATTGATGGAACCACAAAGAGCTATACCGGTGGATTGTCTGGAGTAATTGCTATCGGTCCGATTCGACTAACTCAAGGCTCGATGTTGACATTCTTTATGGCCATCGGAGTGCTTTTACTGTTCGCTTTGTTCCTAACCAGAACCAGAGTGGGAAGGGCAACTAGAGCAGTTTCTGACAACATCAGCCTCGCTGAGGCTTCCGGTATTGACTCGGGCAAAATTATCCAAATCGTCTGGATCCTAGGAAGTGCTTTGGCGGCACTTGGGGGCATCTTGCTTGCTCTATACAGGCAGGTTTCTTGGGCTATGGGATTTGAGATCTTGCTGCTTATCTTTGCCGCGGTTACCTTGGGTGGCTTGGGTTCCGCCTACGGAGCCTTGCTCGGGTCGTTCATAGTTGGAATCCTTGTAGAGCTATCAGCCCTAGTGCTGCCCGCGGATCTAAAGTACGCATCGGCTCTATTCTTGATGATTCTGGTTTTGATCTTCCGTCCACAAGGTGTCCTTGGGACGAAGCAGAGGGTGGGTTAGGTAAATCATGGACTTTCAAAGCATTCTGTTCAACGCAATCAACGAAATCCTCAGCCCAACAACTGCAGCCTATGCGCTAGCCGCAATGGGCCTTGCCGTGCACTTCGGTTACACGGGCCTATTGAACTTCGGCCAGGCCGCTTACATGCTGGTTGGCTCTTACGGTTTTGCTATTGCAACAATAAACGGTTGGCCGTTTTTTGGAGCAGTGGCTGTGAGCCTAACTCTTTCTCTTATTCTGACAGTTGTCTTGGGTATACCAACTCTGAGACTCCGCGCGGACTACTTGGCAATTGTGACCATCGGAGCAGCGGAAATACTTCGATACGTTATCACAACTACCGGAATGACAAATGTGACCGGAGGAGCCGAGGGTATTTCAGGATTCAAAGGAACATTCGAAGCGATGAATCCAATACCGGAGGGTACTTATAACTTAGGCACAATCATTATTAACGAGTACGACCTCTGGCTCAGGATCACTGGCTGGTCACTAGTTACCCTCGTTGCTCTACTACTGTTCCTTCTAATGAGAAGCCCTTGGGGTCGCGTGCTAAAGGGAATCCGCGAGGACGAGGATGCCGTAAGAAGTTTGGGTAAGAACGTCTTTGTTTTGAAGATGCAGGCACTAGCAATTGGTGGTGTTCTGGGATCTCTTGCGGGTGTTTTGTTTGTTCTGCCAAGGGCTGTCCAGCCAGGAAACTACGCCACTACGCTGACATTCTTTATTTGGACCATCCTTCTTCTAGGAGGCGCTGCAACAATCCTGGGTCCAATCCTCGGCGCTATGACTTTCTGGGTGTTGCTATCACTTACCCAAGGAATTCTTTTCAGCCTAGTTGACTCAGGATTAATTGAATTTATGACCGTGACCCAGGTTGGCCAAATCCGATTCATGCTGGTGGGCTTGCTGCTGATGTTGTTGGTTATCTATCGACCCCAAGGAATCTTGGGAAACAAAAAGGAGATGTCCTTTGGTGTCTAAAGAATCTAAGGCCACGCAAAAATCCCTTATTGGTGATCTGAAGCCAAGTCCTGGGGTTAAGAAGGTTGACCCTATCCTTGTCGCAGATGGAGTATCGAAGCGCTACGGCGGGCTTCAGGCCATCGATGTAGCTCACGTCGAGATCCCTAGAAACGCGATTGTTGCTCTAATCGGTCCAAACGGAGCCGGAAAGACAACCTTGTTCAACATCCTCACTGGATTTGAAACCGCGGACTCTGGTGACTGGTCATTTGACGGCAAGCCCCTTCGAGGAAAAGCTCCCCACCTGCTTCCAAAGATGGGAATGGTGAGGACCTTTCAGCTAACTAAGGTTCTTGGATTGCTTACTGTCATGGAAAACATGAAGTTAGCGTCCTTACAGCAAATCGGTGAGCGGCTACTTGCCTCCCTCTTCCCGTTTTTCTGGAGAGGACAGGATAAAGGACTAGAGGTTGAGGCTACCGACATCCTCAGGCGCTTCAAGCTTCTGGAAAAGCAAGCTGATTTCGCAGCTGGTTTGTCTGGTGGTCAACGCAAGCTTTTGGAGATGGCTCGTGCCCTAATGACGCACCCGAAGCTGATTATGTTGGATGAGCCAATGGCAGGTGTGAACCCGGCTCTAACCGAGTCCTTGCTAGATCACATTATTGACCTGAAGAAGGAAGGTATGACCGTGCTATTCGTTGAGCACGATGTTGCCATGGTTAGAAAGATCTCTGACTGGGTAATTGTTATGGCAGAAGGAAAGATTGTTGCAGAGGGTCTTCCAGATGAGGTTCTAAAAGAGTCTGCTGTGATCGACGCTTACCTCGGTTCCCACCAAGACAGCGACCTCGGAGTGGCAACTGGAAGAATCACTCTTCCATCTACAGCCAAGTCAACAAGGAGTAGCAAATAATGCCTAAGGATGCCCAACCAGTTATTGTCACTGATGAGTTAGTTGCCGGCTACCTGCCAGGAGTTAACATCCTCAACGGTGCAAACATTTACGCAAACAAGGGTGAGCTAATAGGAATCATTGGCCCTAACGGTGCTGGAAAGTCGACACTTCTAAAAGCTATCTTCGGCCAAGTTCAGATTCGATCCGGAAGTGTTGAGCTACACGGAAAGAACATCACCGGGTTAAAGGCAAACAAGCTGGTAAGTGCGGGGGTTGCCTTCGTGCCTCAGAACAACAACGTTTTCCCTGGCCTAACTGTTGAAGAGAACCTCCAGATGGGTGTTTTTCAGAAGCCAAAGGAATTCAGCTCACAGCTAGATGTTGTAATTCAGATCTTCTCGGAGCTAAAAAACCGCTTGGGTCAGAAAGCTGGGTCACTTTCTGGTGGAGAGCGCCAAATGGTCGCTATGTCTAGAGCGCTGATGATGGACCCCAGCGTTATTTTGCTGGATGAACCCTCAGCTGGACTCTCGCCAATGCTTCAGGACTCAGCCTTTGTGAGGGTGTCAGACATCAATAAAACTGGTGTGACGACAATCATGGTTGAGCAAAATGCTCGCAGGTGCCTGCAGATTTGTGACCGTGCGTACGTACTAGACCAGGGCAAGGTGGCCTACTCCGACACTGGACGTAACCTGCTGGTTGACCCAAAGGTGATTGAGCTATACCTTGGTTCCCTCGGAGCCTAACTAGACATAAAGAAAACCCCCAGGCTAAATGCCTGGGGGTTTTCTTTTACTTCTTTTGGTATTAGTCCAGCTGACCGAACAATACCTCTAGAGGTGCATATGTGTTGTCCTTACCGTACTGGTAGATACCCATGTATGCCTCTGTTGGGTCACCGTTATCGTCAAAGGTGATTGGACCGGAGCGGCCATCGTAATCGATGTCCTCACCGTTTGCTAGTAGTTCAGCACACTCCTGGAAGGTGGTGCACTTGGTACCGTCACGAGATACAGCCTGAAGGTTGTCGCGGATTGCGCTTCCCTCAGTTGACTCACCTGCAATAGCTGCAAGTGCCATCAAGATAACTGCATCGTATGATTCGTTGGCGTAGCTGAAGTCGGTTAGCTCTGGGTTAATTCCCAGTAGATCAGCCTTCTGCTCGTCTGTTGCTAGAACACCTGGAAGGGTTCCAACTGCACAGTTGATGATTCCAGCTTCGAATACATCCTTGTAACCAGCAAGGTTTCCGTCAACGAAGTAGATCTTGCTTCCATCGAAGCCCTTGGTTCCGGCAAGCTCAGGAATGATTACCTTGGTCTCGTCGAAAGCAATAAGCAAGATTGCCTCTGGTGATGCAGCTAGAACCTCATCAATCTGAGCAGAAAGTACAGAGTCTGCTGGGTTGAACATGGTTGCGGCAACTACTTCTCCACCTGCTTTTTCAATTGCAATCTTGGCGTTGTCGTATAGACCAATACCGTATGGGTCGTTTAGGTAAAGAATACCGACACGGTTGAAACCGTCTCCAGTGATTCTGTTACCAACAACTCGGCCCTGAAGAACGTCAGATGGTGCAGTTCTGAAGTAGTATCCGTCGTCTGCGTAGTCACTCAATGAAGGTGAAGTGTTGGCAGGTGAGAAGTGAACAACTCCTGCGCCAGTTACCTGGTCAATGAATGTCTTAGATACACCAGATGATGCAGCGCCAACAATTCCAGAAACACCCGCAGCTAGAAGCTCGGTTGCAGACTGGGTAGCGATGTCAGTTGTGGTGTCTCCCGAGTCACGGTGCAGTACCTCAACGTTTCCGCCAAGTACACCTGCCTCTGAAGCGTTGATCTCGGCTACTGCCAAGTCAACACCAGCAACTTCTGGTGGGCCAAGGAATGCAAGGTTACCTGTTGCTGGAAGAATAGATCCCAGCTTTAGTGTTACTGCACGGTCAATTGCGGCTGCGGGTGCAACTGCAGTTGGGTTAGATGCTACTACTGCGTCAGGGCCACAAACCTCGTCGGCTCGTGAGTTGCCTGATGCTGTAGTTTCACCTGTCGCCGCGCAACCTGAAAGAACAAGAGCAGCGATAGCAAATGTAGCTAAAGCAGGTGCGCTCTTTCCGGCACGAGGCAAAAATGAAAATGAGCTCATTTTTCTCCTTTATATAATGGGGTTTGAACCACTTCCGAAGAATATGGTTCAAGTTCCCAAGTATAGATTGGGGAGGTTTCGAAAACCATAGCCTTCAAGCCCCACTTGACTCTTCAGGAATTCGCTGCTTTGAAATCGCCCAAAAATAGCCAAAAAACCCTCTTTTTATGGCTGAAATGGCCAATTTGCTTCGAAATCAGTTGCAAAAAGCAGCTTTTTGGCTTTATTACAATTCGGTTTCAAAATCTGGAATAGGTCTCTCTTAGGAAATCTGGGGTGTTGTTTGCTTTCCCTTGTTGGTTAGCTGCCTCAGAGCATCGAAAGACAAAATGGCCAGGGCAAACCAAACCATAATGAAACCGAACCAGCGAGCTGGAGCCATGGGCTCCTGAAAATAGAACAGCCCCAGCAAGAACTGTAGCGTCGGTGTCAAATACTGCATGAACCCGATGTAACTTAGCGGGACGCGCTTCGCGGCAGCGCCAAAAAGCAATAAAGGAATAGCCGTTAGGAATCCATAGGCTGCTAAGCCAAGAGATGGTAACAACCCGGCCGATCCAAATTGAATCCCAGAGAAGGTCGCTAGAAACACTAGCTGGGCAATACCTAAAGGCAGCAGCATTGTTGTTTCAATAGTGAAGCTATTTAGGGCTGAGACTTTTCCGCCCAAGCGATTTTTAGCGAGACCATAGATACCAAAAGACAGAGCGAGGACCAAAGCAATGATTGGCGGCTGGCCAAGACTAAAAGTCATCACCAAAACTGCGGCAGTCCCGAGGCCAACTGCTATCCATTGAAAGAGGTTTAGCTTTTCTTTGAGGAATATTGTCGCGAGCGCTATTGTCACCAGTGGGTTAATGAAATACCCAAGCGAGGCTTCTATTACATGCCCGTCGGCAACAGCAAAAACATAGACTTGCCAGTTGATGTATATAACTACTGCTGCAATAGATATCCAAAGTAGTTGTTTGGGTTGACTAAATACTGCGCGGTAATCAGCAAACTTCCTGGTAATCAGAATTGCGCCAATTCCGAAAACGAATCCAAAGATTACTCGCCACACGACAATTTCAAATGGCTCGGCGAAAGAGAGCGCCGCAATAACTATTGGAAAAGAGCCCCAGATTAGGTACGCAGCAAGTCCGTAGCCAATTCCTTTTCCTACTGCTTTATCACTCACATACTAAATCTAGGGGTAAATGAAAACCCCACAGGCACGCAGGCCTGTGGGGTTATCTAGAAACTGTCTACTTGGTTACTATCGCCAGTACGTCACGAGCTGATAGCACGAGGTATTCCTCATTGTTGTACTTAAGCTCAGTGCCTCCGTACTTTGAGAAAATCACCATGTCGCCTACTGATACATCAACCGGGATACGTACTCCCTTGTCATCAACGCGTCCTGGGCCAACGGCAATAACCTCTGCCTCTTGAGGCTTCTCCTGAGCGGTGTCAGGAATTACAAGTCCTGAAGCTGTTACCTGCTCGGCGGCTACTGGGCGCACAACAATGCGATCTTCAAGCGGCTTAATTGAAACCGACATTATGACCTCTTCTTTTTCTAAGTTTTGGATGAATTAGCACACTCAAGGTGAGAGTGCTAATCAACAATAGCACGGGATTTGGTGGCCAGCCAAGGCGGGGTTGGTAGCCTGAAGCGATGGAGCGCGAGGACTTTATAAGGCTAGCTAGCCCCGGTGGCCAGTTACTTCTTGAGGAGCTCGACTACTCCTCGGATACTGACGTGCTCAAGTTGGTGGCCCGACTTCGAAAAGCAGGCCATGACCCCCTAACGGTGGCAGCCGCCCTGACCCAGGCCAAGCTAAGAAAGCGGGCGATAGCCAAGTTTGGCGATTTTGCCAACCGGATGCTCTTTACCGAGGCTGGGCTCGAGCAGGCATCAAGACTGAAAGTTGCTGCGCTGCACGCTGGAAGATTTCGTACTGCTGGCATCAGCCAAGTCGCCGACTTGGGCTGTGGCATAGGCGCCGAAGCGATGGCCATGGCGGCATTGGATCTTGAAGTAAGAGCCTTCGAGATTGATGAGGTTACCGCAGCCGTAGCAACCTATAACCTTGCCCCGTTTGAAAATGTCACGGTTGAATTGGCTGATGTTCAAAAACTGGATTTGGGCCAATTCGAGTCGCTATTTTTTGACCCCGCCAGGAGAGATCTCAAAGGAGCAAAAAAAGCTTCCGCGAAGCGGATATTTGATCCAGCAAACTACTCTCCGAACTTTGAGTTCTGTCTGGATGCGGCCCGCAAAAAACCAGCCGGTATAAAAGTTGGCCCAGGTCACGATCATCGACATATTCCAAAAGACGCCGAAGCACAGTGGGTTTCTATCGACGGTGATTTAGTTGAGCTGGGTCTTTGGTTTGGTTCCGTCAAAAGAGAAGGTGTGGTTCGCTCTGCCTTGCTTATTGATAGCAATGGTCATCACGAAATAACTTCTTCAGAAAGCGCTAGTTATAACGCGCCAGTTGGTGAGTTAGCAAAATACATTTACGAGCCTGATAACTCATTGATTCGCTCAAGGTTGATCTCAGATTTTGCCAAACCGCTGGGTCTTCAAATAATCAGCGCCGACATTGCCTACCTTACTTCCGACGAGAAAATTAGTTCTCCTTGGGTCCGTGGCTTTGAGATTGTTGACAATCTTGTCTTTGATCGCAAGCAGCTCAAGGCCTATGTCAAGAAAAATGGAATCGGGATTTTGGAGATAAAGAAACGAGGATCTGACATTTCACCTGAGGATCTAAGGCGTGAACTATCCCCCAAAGGGGAAGGCGCCGCCACTCTGATTGTTACCAGAGTGGACGACGCCCACCGAGTGCTAGTCACGCAACCCATCAGCTGACTAGAAGTTTTTTGTTACCAGTCCTTGCCCATTCGAGGTCCCATATCCATGCCGTACATTCCGCGCAAGTAAGCTCCTGCAAGTACGAATCCGATAGTGGTAAGCACCCAGAGAGCGATAGTCACGTATCCGACTATGGTTCCAGCTAGCGCTAGGCCTCGGCCGCTCTCCCCAGATTTCTTGATCTGAGTTAGAGCCACGTGGCCGGTAATGATTGCCGCCACTGCTCCAATGGAGGTAAGTGCTGAGGCAATCGAAACAACCGCGAGGGTGTTTAGTTTTGTGAAATCGAACTTCTTGTCTTTTTCGGCCATTTGTGGCTCCTTCTGTTTGTTTACCTATTCCCATTTGAGCACCACAGTCTGTGGAAAGAATCCGGTTTAGCTGTTAGTAGGCTGTGAATAGAAAAAGCCAAGTTTTGGCCATCTGGTTAGCAACCGCCATAATTGGAGCAATTCCCGCTATGGCCAAGGAGAAGCGCTGTGTCAGTTATTCAAGGGGAAGTCCAGGTCTTGGACCCAATCGGACTGCACGCTAGGCCTGCGAGTCAGATAGTGAAACTTGTAAAAGAATCCGGACTAGAGGTGCTAATCGGCAAGCCCAGCGAAGAACCCGCTAAGGCCAACTCTGCCTTGCGACTTCTTGCCCTGAAAGTATCCACGGGGGAAACTCTCGTAGTTCAGATTCCAACTGAAGATCAGTCATTGGCTACCAACATGATAAGTGAGATTCAAGAAATCCTAAAAGGCGAATAGGTGTCTGTAAAACCTGGAACCATTCTTAGCGGCCTTGGCGTTGGACTTTCCCCAGCACAAGGTGAAGTGCTGGTTATTGAGCATTCGCAACTAATTCCAGAGTGGACTAAATCAACCAAGACTCCTGAGCAAGAAACATCAGAGCTGACTGGAGCAATTGCCTTTGTCGCAAATCAACTTGATGAACTAGGCGCCAAAGCCGGTGGTACCAGTGCCGAAATCTTTGAAGCGCTGAAAGCGCTTTTGGAAGACGATGAACTTCTTGAAGTTTCGAAATCGAATATTTCCGAGGGCTGGAGTGCTGCAGCTAGCTTTGGGAAAGCGGTTGATGAGTTTTCCGAACTGCTAAAGGGCGACCCAACCTTTGATGAGAGAATTGCCGACTTCCAAGACTTATCCAAAAGAGTGCAGGCCAGACTTGCTGGCATTACCTTAGAGCTTGATCTGCCTGCAACGGGTCGAATCGTATTGGTTGGAGACGATTTTTCCCCTGCCGATACCGCTCAATTTACCGATGCGGTTATTGGGGTTGTCACCATCAAGGGTGGCCCAACATCACACACCGCAATAATTTGTCGGTCCAGAAACATCGCAGCTGTGGTTTCTTGTTCCGGGGCAAGCGAACTGGCAACCGGGGATAAAGTCCTTGTGGACCCGGTTGGAGACAGGGTCATCGTGAGCGAAGACGTATCTTTGGCTACCCAAGCCATTAACTTTGTCCCAATTGGGGATAAGTCTCTGATCCCAGTGCGTGCCAACATCGGGACCCTCGATGATGCACTTTCAGCCAGCAAAACGCTTGCTGATGGAGTTGGGCTTTTCAGAACTGAACTTTTGTACCTGTCTTCAACTCATGAGCCATCAATCGATCAGCAAGCAAAAATC
>Ga0208009_1000543_pt1 | contig 10828 bp, 7 predicted proteins | sample Wag4_2014_7_16_FD_187364 | JGI IMG/M metagenome (GOLD analysis project Ga0208009, IMG submission 187364) | Fresh water mixed with fracking chemicals microbial communities from Ohio, USA - Utica-2 Time Series FC 2014_7_16 (SPAdes) (version 2) ...
TGCCCGTGCCGGGGCCGCCGCTGAGCAGCAGCAATCCATGCTGCCGGGCCGCCGCCACCGCCCGCTGCTGCTGGGCGTCCAGCTCGGCGAATGCCGCCAGGGGAGCGGCGTCAGGCAAGGGCGTGACGCTCTGTCGTGCCCGCGCCACCAGGGCATCCAGGGTCGACTCCAGCTGCAGGTGCCAGCGGCGCCAGCGCAGCCGTGATCCAGCCAGCACCAGCGGCGCCTCCGGCGCCTCAGCAGGCGCTGTCGCCTGCGCCACCAGGGGGGAGTTCAGCAGGGCCTGGCGGTAGGACTCCGGCCAGCGGCCGGCTTCGAGCCCCTCCGGCATCGCTCCGTCGAGGTCGAGCTCCAGGGTGCCGTCCTCCAGGGCCTGGGCCAGGGCGCCGATCAGCGCCAGAACGGCCGGGTCGATCGGTGCGGCGCCCGCGCAGAGCCTGGGCAGCGCTTCGGTCAGGGCCGCGGCCAGTACCCCGCCCGCTCCAGGCGGTTTGCGGGCGGTTGCGCTGTTCATCGGCTGCCCTCCCGCAGCGCCGCATCGAGGGCCAGCAGGCGCTGCAGGGGCGGCTGCTCCACCAGCAGCCCCGGCACCGCTCCGCCGCTCGTCGCCAGTGCCGTCACGGCCGCTGTCTCCTCAGGCACGCCCCGCAGGAACGCGTAGGCATAGCCGCCGAGATGGCGCTCGGGCTGGTAGCCGGGCAACCGCCAGCGCAGGTAGCGATGCAGTGCCACCAGGTAGAGGTGGGCCTGCAACGGGTAGTGGCTGTCGGCCATCAGGTCCGCCATCGCCCTCTGGCTGTAGTGCAGCGGTCCGCAGGCCACGGGGATCCCGGCGCCATCCCGTTCACCCAGCCAGTTGCTTTTCCAGTCGAGCACCCACCAGCGGTCTCCCTGGCGGAACACCAGATCGATCGAGCCGGTGAGGATCCCGTGGCTGGCAATGTCCAGACACGCCAGCCGGCTGCCATAGGCCGCTCCGAACAGGCCGCCCGGGTGGTTCTGGAAGCAGCGGGCCAGATCGCCGCTGCGCAGCCGGGGTGGGTTGGCACGCTCCGTGTCACCGGCGGAGCGCGGCACCGCCAGAGGCAGATCGAAGTTCATCTCATTGAGCCAGGTGCGCGGCGTCAGCCCGGCCAGTCGAAACGTTGCCAGCGCTCCGCCGAATGGCGTGCAGCGCAGGCGCTCCAGGCCAACGCTGAGCCTGTCTGCCAGCTCGGCCGCCAGGCCGGCCCGTGCCAGTTCCTGGTGGATCAGGCGCTGGTGCTCCGCGACCAATGCGCTGCGGCTGTAGTCGAGTTGCTCCAGGATCCGGTGCAGCGCCTCCCCCGGACCGGCGCCGCGGGGGAAGTCGGCCAGGGGGCCCCGCTGCTCCCGCAGGCACTCCGGCTGGCACTCCACCGGGTCGTGCTGCTCGCAGGGAGGTGCCGCTGCGGCGGCGGGGTCGCTGGTGTCGCGGCCTTCATCGCCAGCTGCCGGACCGGCGCCGCCCCTGCCGTGCACCCAGCTCGAATAGCTGCTGCGTCCCCAGCTGGTGTCCAGGCGGTGGCTGGGCAGGGCGCCGGCCAGCAGCTCCCCCTGCGGGGCGGGGGGCTGCCAGGGTTCCCCCGGGGGCGGCAAGCCGGCTGGATCGAGCCGGTGCAGAGGCAGGTCCACCGGCTCGCCTCCCGCCTCTGCCGGGAACAGCCAGGGGGCGAGCGGATTGGCGCCGTGGCGTTCAGCGTCACGCCATCCGAGCACGAGCAGATGGCGGGCCCGGGTGGCGGCGACGTAGGCCAGCCGTTCCGCTTCCTGCTCGGCCGCGGCCAGATCGGCCTGGGCCGCCTCGCGGCCGCGCCCCCAGTGCGGGGAGCGGTGCAGATCGAGTCGGGGTGCTTCGGCGCCGCGGGGCAGCCAGCGGCGGCCCAGCTCGGTGGCCTTGCTGCTCGGGGGGGGCGGCGCCCGCCAGAGAAATGGGCAGATCACCACCGGATATTCCAGCCCCTTGCTGCGGTGCACCGTCACCACGGCGATCGCCGCATCGGCGGCGGTGCTGTTGAGCTGGTGTTCTTCGGGCACGCGTCGATCGGGATCGAGGCGGATCCGACGCAGCCAGTCGGCGGCGGCGGCGCTGCCCAGCCCGAGCCGGTGCATCCGCTCCTGCACCAGTTCGGCGGCCTGCTGCAGGTCGGCCAGCAGCCGGCCTCCCAGCGACAGCCGCGCCAGTCCCTCGATGCTCAGCAGCTCCCCCAGGCAGGCCAGCAGCCCGGTGCGCTCAAGCCGCTGGGCCAGCTCCGCCAGCTGGTCGGCCAGCCGCTCCCAGTCGGCGGGGGGAGCCTCGCTGAGGCGGGTGGCGTCCCAGCCCAGCAACGGCGAGGCTGCCAGCAGCCGCAGGCGACCGGGATGGACCGGATCGGCAAGGGCATCGAGCAGGCGCTGGAGGGCGGCAGCGGCTTCGCTGGCGAACACATCGCCGCGGCTCACCAACCGGCTCGGCAGACCCCGCTGCTCAAGGGCATGGCGCAGTTGTTCAGCCTGGCGGTGGGTGCTCACCAGCAGGCAGAGGTCGTCCGGGTTGAGCGCCCGGATGGCACCGTCCGGCAGCCGCAGGGCCGGGCCCCGTTGCAGCAGCTCCAGGCACAGGCCTGCCACCAGCGCGGGCAGCTGCTCCTCGTCGTCGAGCGGCAGCAGCTGCAGCGGGGAGATCCCCGGCTCGAGCAGCAGTTCGCCTTTGGCAGCTCGCGCCAGCACGGCGGGCACCTGCAGGTCCGAGCGCACCAGGCCCGGTGCCATCAGAGCATTGAGCGCCGCCACCAGGGCCGTCTCGGAGCGCCGGTTCTCGCGCAGCCCATAACGGCTGTCGGCGCGGTCGCGGGCCTGGCGGTAGGTCGCCAGTTCGCCGCCGCGGAAGCGGTAGATGGCCTGCTTCGGGTCTCCCACCATCACCAGCAGGTGGCGGGGGGCCTCGCCAGCCCCAGCCACGAAGCACTGCTGCAGGATCCGCCATTGGATCGGATCGGTGTCCTGAAACTCATCGATCAGGGCGACCCGGTACCGCGCGGAAACCGCCGCCAGCAGGGCCTGGACCTGGTCACTGCGATGGCTGTTCGTCGCGCTCGCCGGATCGAGGGCGGCGAGCAGGCCGCCGAAGCCGATGCGCCCGCTGGCGGCACGACGCCGCTGCAGTTCCGCCCGACCGTGATGCAGGGCGTGGCTGAGCACCCCTTCGGCCGGACCGTCCACCAGGGCGGCGATGGCTTCCAGCAGGGGCCGTTCAGGCAGGGCGGCGGGGCTGCCGAAGGCGTTGGCGGTGACCTTGCTGAACGGGGCGGGGTGGAAGTACTCCCGCAGCAGCGGCTGTTCCAGCACCGCCCCATAGCCAGCACCGCCGCCCTCCGGGGCCACGGTCGCGATCCAGGCGTTCAGTTCGCCCACCCGGTTGCGGTTGGGGCGCGGGGAATAGGGCTTGGTGTCGGTGATGCCGCGGCTGCGCAGGTCGGCCGCGCTCTGGCAGAGGGCCTGCTCGAGGGCCTCGCCCCGGTCCTGCCAGGCCTGGGTGAAGGCTCGCCAGCACCGCTCCACCAGCGCGGGCAGCTGCTCCTGCAGTCCCTTCGTCTCTGCCCAGCCGCAGGGCAGCGGCGCCAGCTCCAGGGCTGGATCGCTGTCGAGACGGCGCAGCAGGCGCTCCAGCAGCGCCGGTGTGATCCCCTGCTGCTGCAGTCCCGCCAGCAGGTCCGCCGGCAGGGTGAGCACCTGCTGCAGCCAGTAGTCGTGGACCACCTGGGCGGCCTGTTCGCCATCGTCCTGTTCCAGCTCCAGGGCCGGTCCCTCCCCGGCTTCCAGGGCCTGGCGCTGCAGGGTGCGGCGGCAGAAGCCGTGGATCGTGGTGATGTCGGCGCGATCGAGGGCCTCCAGCGCCAGCAGCAGCTGGCCGCGCAGCCGCTGACGGCTGACGGGATCATCGGCCTGGAGGGTGTACCAGGCCGCCAGCACCGGGTCGGCCGCGGCGACCTGCTGCACCTGGTCGCCGCCGGCTTCCGTTGGCTCCACCCCGGACTCCACCACCGCCTCCACCCCGGACTCCACCACCGCCAGGCCCTGCTGAAGGCGCAGGGCGATGCGGTCCCGCAGTTCGGCCGCGGCCGCCTCGGTGAAGGTCACCACCAGCAGCCGCTCCAACGGCAGGGGATCCTCCGCGCGGGTGACCAGCCGCAGCACCAGATGGGCCAGGGCGAAAGTCTTGCCCGTGCCGGCGCTGGCTTCCAGCAACATCACCCGGGGCTGCAGCGGCACGGTGTTGGCGTCGAAATCGGGCAGCTCCGGGGCGGCCCGCTCCCGGCTTGAACGGCTGGGCGGCGCTGCGTTCATCGCGACCGGCTCCGGGTCCGCACCAGACTGTGGCGCTCCAGCAGCGGCGTCAGCAGCGTCTGGGCCGCCTCGCTGAAGTCGGCATCCAGCAGGTCCCGGGTGCTGGTGCTGCGGCCGAAGCACAGGGCCATCACCGCCTCCTCCCGCTCGGCGCTGCTGCCGAACCCCCCTTCCCATTCCGTCCGTGCCGCCTGGAAGCCGCTGCCCGGCCGGCGCCGTTCGGCTGTGGCCCAGGCCCAGCCGCTGCCCGGCGGCACAGGCCAGCAGCGGTGGCGGTACCGGTCCCGCAGGTTCAGCAGCTGCTCCAGCTGGACGACGGCCTGCCCGGCCGTCAGGGGCTCCAGCTGCTCCAGCACCCGGAAGCTGTGGTCGTCACGCCCCACCAGCAGGCCGCCAGACGGCGCCAGACCGCCGGCGCTGGCCAGCAGCAGCCCCAGCCACAGTTCCAGCCGCTGGGCCGGCCGCGGCCGGGCACCGTGGGCCAGTACTACCCGGCCGCCGCGCAGGGGCAGCATCGCTTCAAGCCCCACCGCCGTTGCCGTCACCAGGTCCTGATCCCCCAGCTCGTTGAGCACGGCCTGCAGGGAACACCAGCGCTGCCGCAGCTGGCGGGTTTCCAGCTCGCCGGCCGCGCCGGCCGGCAGCAGGCCGCGGCCGCGCTGCTCCTGCGCCCAGTCAGGCAGGGTCTGGCGGTCGAGGGTGTCGCGCAGCAGCTGGGCCCGCTGCCGTTCCTCCAGGCTGAGCGACTCCCGATCGCGCATCTGCAGACCCCACTCCTTCGGTCGCAGCCCCAGGCTGACCAGCCAGCTGGCCTGGGGCGCCTGGAGCCAGGCCAGCAGATCCCCATGGGACGGTTGGGGGGCTGCACACGCGGCCGGAAGCACCCCGGCCGCCGCCGCCAGCGGCCGGGGTGCTTCCGGCCGCTGCTCTTCCAGCAGGCGTCTGACCTGGAGCAGGCGCCGATCGCTGCAGATCGGCGGCAGCGGCCCTGCGGCGATGAAGTTGCGCCGTTCCAGCGGATTGGCCGCCGGTTCCCACAGCAGCTGGGCCATGGCCGGTGTCCCCAGGTCCTGCTCCAGCAGCGCCAGCCACTGGCGCACCGGTGTGCAGGGCATCAGCGCCTCGCCGCTGCGGTTGTCGCGGCTGCTCCAGGTGATCACCAGGTGCTGGCGCGCCGAGAGCAGGCTCTCCAGCAGCACGTAGCGGTCCTGATCGGCCGGATTCGGGTCCCCCAGCTGCCGCCCCTGCTCCATCAGATGAAAGCCCGGGCGCTGCCGCTGCCGCGGAAAGGCGCCGCCATCGAGGCCCATCAGCACGATCACCCGGTGGGGGATGGCGCGCATCGGCTCCAGACCGCTGATCGTCAGGGCACCGGAGCGATGGCCGAAACGGCCGCTATCGGCGCTGAGGCGTTCCGCCAGTACCTCCGCCACCACCGGTGCCGCCAGGGTCAGGGGACAGGCACCCGCCGCGGCCAGCCAGTCGGCCAGGGCGGCCTGGATCGGCGGCAGCTCCCAGCTCCAGTCGCCCTCCTCCGCGAACAGGCTCGACAGCAGTGGCCGCAGCAGCGCGACCCAGGCCTGCGGCGTGCGCGGCTGCTCCAGCTGCAGCAGGGCCTGCCGCAGCCCCAGCAGCAGAGCCAGCCAGCGGCTTTGCTGCTCCAGGCTCACCGTCATGGTCAGGGGGGCGGTGGCGTTCGGCGCCAGCCCGGGCTGCTCCGGCAGCACCAGTCCCAGCAGCAGCCGGTCGATCGCCCAGGAGAAGCTGTGGCTGGGGTCGCCGTCGCGGGCCCGGCCGTCGAGCCCCCAGCGGAACCCAGCCCGTTGCAGCAGTGCATTGATCGCTCCAGCTTCGGCGGGGTCGATGCCATGGCGCTGCAGCAGCGGCGCACAGGCCAGCAGGGCCTCCAGCGCTGAGGCGGTGAGCCGCTCGCCGCCCAGGCCCAGCAGGCCCAGCAGCCCCTGAGCGATGCCCGGATCGCTCTGCTGGCTGCGGTCGGTCAGGCGCCAGGGCAGTGCCACGCCCGTGGCGCTGCTGTCGCCGAACACCGCCGCCACGAGCGGGGCGAAGGCCTCCACGTCCGGCGTCATCACCAGCACATCCCGCGGTGTCAGGCTCGGGTCGTCGGCCATCAGCTGCAGCACCCGGTCGCGCACGATCTGCACCTGACGGAGCCGCCCCGGACAGGCCAGGAAGGTGAGGGAGTGATCGCCGGGCTGCAGCTGCAGCGTCGGCCGCTGCTGCGGATCCACCAGCTGCTCCTGCAGCTGTTCCAGCAGCGTCGGGCTGCGGCCGGCCAGCTCGGCGGCGCTGGCCGCTCCCAGAAACAGATCCCGCTCCTCCACCCGCGCCAGCTGGGTGGCACCGGTGCCCTCGAGCAGCTGTTGGAATTCGGCGCCGAGCCGCCCGAAGCGGGCCTCCAGCCGCGGCACTGCCAGCAGCCAGTCCTCCCCGAGGGGCGTGCTGGCGGCCTGGTCGCGGCGGCGCCAGAGTTCGCGGCAGGGGGTGAGCAGATACACCTCCACCTCCACCAGGCTGGCCAGAGCCTGGAGCAGCTCCACCTGCAGGGGCGCCATGCTGCTCAGGCCGAACAGGCGCAGCGGGTTCGGCACCGGCGCTGCCCCGGGCAGGCCCTGGCGCAGGTGAGCGATCGCCTGCCGCACCCGCAGGCCGAAGGGAGCTTCCGGCAGGCGTTCGGCCAGCTGGCGCAGCAGCAGGGGCTGCCAGAGCTGCCCAGGGGGCAGCGGCCGGCCGTCGCCATCGTGGGCGTTGCCCCCCAGCCAGGCCTCCAGCATCTCCGGGCGGTAGAGGGTGTAGTCGTCGAAGGCGTCGGCGATCGCCCGCCCCAGTTGCCAGAGCGCCCGGTCCAGTTGCTGCGGGCCAGCGCGGCTGGATCCCTGCCGTTCGCCCAGCCAGCGCTGCAGCGGTCCGGCTTCCGGGCGCTCCACCAGGGCCGGCAACAGGTCGAGCATGGGCCAGACCAGCTCGCGGGCCCGCCAGGGATCGGCCACCCCGTCGCTCCCCAGCAGCTGATCCACCAGATGCCGCAGCTGGCTGCCCGGAAACGGGAAGCGCAGGTTGGCGGCGATTCCATCGGCGCAGGGCGCGTCGGGATCGCCCAGCCCCAGGGCCAGCTGCTCCCCCAGCCAACGGCTCGTGGGCCAGGTGTTCACCACCACCGACACCGTCGCGAACGGATCGGGGGGGCTGAGATGCAGCTGGCGGGCCAGCAAATCCACCAGAATCTCGGCCCGATTGCTGCGGAAGACCGTGAGCACGGTGCCGGCCCCGGCTCAGGCCTGCCGGGCCGCGAGGCTGCGCTGCAACCGGTCGCGGCTGCCGGCCACCTGGCGCACTGCCCCGGTTTCCGGGCAGTAGGCGCTCAGGGTGCCCCCGTAGCAGGCACCGGTATCGATCAGCACGATCGAGCCGCGGCGACGCACGCACGGTCCGGGTGTGTGGCCGATCACCACGTCGCCGAAGCGGCCGTCGTAGGCCTGCCAGAACGGCTGGCGGATCCGCAGGTCGGGCTGCCAGGTGTGGGGATCGAAGCCCGCATGGGTGGCGATCCAGCCCCGGCCCGGGTACAGGCTGGGCAGGGACGCGAGCCGCTGCTCCCAGCGCCGGCAGGTGCGGTCGCCGAGTTGCCGGTAGGTGTCGCAGCCCGCCAGGTTGCGCCGGGATTCGCGGTCGTCGCGGCCGAGGGCCGCCGCAAGATCGGCCTCATGGTTGCCCTGCAGCCACACGGCCCGGCCGCTCTTGACCAGGCTCCAGGCCAGCTCCATCGTCTCGAGGATCCGCGGACCGCGGTTGATCACATCTCCACAGAGCACCAGCCGGTCGTCACCTGGAAGCTGGCGAACCAGCTGCTGAAGACTCTCGGCACAACCGTGAACGTCCCCGATGACCCAGTGACGGGCGGGACGGCTGGGGGGCGTCATCGGAAGGATGCGATGGCCTCAGTCTGCCCCTCGATGTGTTCCTTGTCACCACCCCGGATCTTGCGTACGGTCGGAAACCAGTCGGGGAGAGGCCTGATGAGCGGAGCTGACAAGCGAGCGGGCGCGGATCAGGACGACACAGCTCGCCCCAACCCCGTTCCGGCCCAGGACCTGCAGAAGCTGCCCGTGAGCCAGCGGGTGAACGCCCTGGTCAAGGCCCTCAACGGCGCCAAACGCACCAGCGAGGCCCTGGCTCGGTGCCGCAGCGGTGAGGAGATGCTGGATGTGCTGCTGGACGCTTCCGCCCGGCTCGGCCTGGGCCTCAGCCGCCAGCAACTGGCCGACACCCCGCCGATCCGCGACTGGGTGTGGTGGAAGAACAAGGAGGCCCTGCTCACCATCGGCGACGACCTGCCGCGCTATCAGCAGGACGGGGGCCAGGGGCGGCCGGCGGAACCCGAGGGTCGCCGCCGCCGGTTCCTGGGGCTGTTCTGAAGCTCAGGCGGTGGTGGCCAGGGGGTCGGTGATCGCCCCGCCAGGCGCCTCGAAGCTGCCCGTGGCCACGTATTCCAGGCGCAGCTTCAGGAAGACAATGAACTGTTCATCGGTGGAAACCACAGCCGCCGCCGGCCTGGGCACCGAGGCCAGCGGCGCCCCCAGTTCGCTGGTCTCCAGAAAGGCCGGGCGACGCACCAGCCAGAAGTCGATCGGTTTGCCTGTTTCGCCGTAGTGGCGCACCCGCTCGCGCAGCACTTCCTCGAGCGGCTCCTCCTCGCAGAGGAAGCGCTCGCTGGCGGCCACGAAGTGGTAAGTGGTCATGGGCGGGGGCTGCCGAAGAGAGGGTCGCGGCGGGGATTCTGAACCAGCGCCTTCATCTCGCGCACCGCCTGCTCCAGGCCCACAGCAAGGGCGCGGGCCACGATCGTGTGGCCGATGTTCAGTTCCTCCATCCCTTCGATGGCCGCCACCGCTTCCACGTTCTGATAGGTGAGGCCGTGACCGGCGTTGACGCGCAGGCCGATGCTGCGGGCGATGAAGCTGCCTTCGGTGAGCCGGGCCAGCTCGCGGGGTTGGTCGGCCCAGGCCGCTTCGGCGTAGGTGCCGGTGTGCAGTTCCACCCAGCGGGCGCCGGTGGCGGCGCAGGCCTCCAGCTGGCAGGCGTCGGCATCGACGAACAGGCTCACGGCGACACCCTCCGCCTGCAGCCGCCCCACCAGGGCGGTGAGGGCCGGCTGCTGGCCGGCCACATCCAGCCCGCCTTCGGTGGTCACCTCCTGGCGCTTCTCGGGCACCAGGGTCACCATGTCTGGCCGGATGCGGCGGGCGATCGCCTCCATCTCCGCGGTGGCGGCCATCTCCAGGTTGAGCCGGCTGCGCACGGTGGCTCTGAGCAGTTCAACGTCACGGTCCTGGATGTGACGCCGGTCTTCGCGCAGATGCACGGTGATGCCGTCAGCGCCGCCCAGTTCGGCCAGCAGGGCGTAGGTGACCGGGTCCGGCTCCACCGTGCGGCGCGCCTGACGCACGTTGGCGATGTGGTCGATGTTCACACCGAGGCTGGCCATCGCTCCTGGGCTCAAACCTGGATCCTATGGACTGCCGGCGGGCCAACTGCCCTTGGCAGCGCTGAGGGCCCCGGTTCGCTATCTAGGGTTTTGGCACTTGCCATGCGGCGTTGACGGCGGAGACGGCCGATCTCACGGATCAGCACCCCGCACCGGTGCCCACCGCCCGGCCGCCTCTGATCCAGGCGGCTGAGGGGCGCAGCATCAACAGCGGCGTGAGCCCATGGCTGGGGCCCCTGGCCATGGTCACCACCCAGGATCTGGCCCTGCCGTTGTGGTTCCGCGCCATCGTGGTGGAAGGGCGGCAGTGGCTTCCGGAGCAGGGTCCGGTGTTGCTGGCCCCCACCCACAAGGCCCGCTGGGATGCGCTGCTGCTTCCCCATGCGGCCGGCCGGCGCGTCACGGGCCGTGACTGCCGCTTCATGGTCACCCTTGATGAGATGCGCGGGCTGCAGGGTTGGCTGCTGCGCCGCCTGGGCTGTTTCGCGGTCAACCAGGCGCGCCCTTCGCTCGCGAGCCTGCGCCATGCGGTGGATCTGCTGGCGGGGGGGGAGTGGCTGGTGCTGTTCCCGGAGGGTCGGATCCGCCGCGACGGCCAGGAGCCGCTGCGGCTGCAACAGGGTCTGGCCCGGCTGGCGGGCCTGGCCGCCGGACGGGGCGTGGAGGTGCCGGTGCTGCCGGTGGGGATCGCCTACAGCCACCCCGTGCCGCGCCCCTGCGACCGGGCCGCGGTGTGCATCGGTGCGCCGATGCGGCTCGGCGCGGCCGGTCGGGAGCGGGCGGTGGCCTTCACCGCGGAACTGGCCGCAGCGATGGCGGCCCTGGAGGCCCGGGCGTCCAGCCTGGTCCTCCCCGGCGCCGGGGATTGATCCCCTTAGAGTTCGCCGCACCAGCTGATCCTTCGCAGTGCCCAGTTCCCACCGACGTCTGAGCGGTGCCCTCATGGCCCTGATGGCCCTGACCACCCCCGTGGTGGGG
>Ga0208009_1000544_pt1 | contig 10824 bp, 14 predicted proteins | sample Wag4_2014_7_16_FD_187364 | JGI IMG/M metagenome (GOLD analysis project Ga0208009, IMG submission 187364) | Fresh water mixed with fracking chemicals microbial communities from Ohio, USA - Utica-2 Time Series FC 2014_7_16 (SPAdes) (version 2) ...
CAGCTCAGCACAGATGAAGTAAAGAAGATTATTGCCGATGCAATTGCATCAACAGGAGCTACTGGTCCTGCAGATATGGGCAAAGTCATGGGCGCTATAAAACAAAAAATTGCAGGTAAAGCAGATGGAGCGTTAGTTTCGTCCTTAGTTAAAGAGAGTTTAAACAAATGATCAAGTACGAATATGCAACGGTTCCACTTCTTTCACATGCAACAAAACAGATTTTGGATACATGGGGCTCAGATGGTTGGGAGCTTGTACAAGTAATTCCAGCACCTGGTACCGGTGAGCAGTTAGTTGCCTACATGAAGAGAGCTATAGCTTGAATAAAGTAGATGTTCGTTCAAAACTAAAGGAACTCGGCCTGGAGCTTCCAGTTGCTGCAAAGCCAGTGGCTGCCTATGTACCTGCTATCCGAACAGGAAATCTAGTCTTTACTGCAGGTCAGCTTCCCTTACTCAACGGTGAAATGGTAGCAACTGGAAAAGTTGATGGAGAGATAACTCCTGAGCGAGCTAAAGAGCTTGCCCAGATTTGTGCCCTTAATGCATTGGCTGCAGTTGAAACGGTTGCAGACATAAACAAGATTACAAAAATTGTACGTGTTGTTGGATACGTAAATGGTGTTGCTGGATTTGTTAATCATCCAGTAGTTATAAATGGAGCCTCGGAGTTATTTATCTCTATTTGGGGCGAAGGCGCAAAACACGCCCGCAGCGCAGTTGGAATTGCAGAACTACCCCTTAACTCACCTGTTGAAGTTGAGTTAACTGTTGAGATTACTGATTAATCACCTTAAATAAAAAACGAGCGAAACGTAAGTTATTTGCTTCGCTTTGAAAGTCGTTCTAAATCGGTAATAAGAACCGCGCGACCATCAAGTTTTAACCAGTTACGCCCTGCGAAATCTGCCAGCGCTTTATTAACTGTTTCTCTAGATGCACCGACTAGTTGTGCCAACTCTTCTTGAGTTAAATCGTGATTTACTAACAATCCTTCATCGGTTTGTTTTCCAAATCGCTCACCTAAATCAATTAGCGCCTTTGCAACTCGTCCAGGAACATCTGAAAAAACTAAATCGCCTACAGCTTCATTAGTGCGGCGAAGTCTTTGCGCCAGACTTGCTAAAAGATTCAGGGATACCCGAGGATTTTCCGTTAACCAAGGAATAAGTTTTGTTTGTCCAAGACTCAATAATTTTGCATCTGTCACAGCTGTCGCAGTTGATGTTCGTGGATTGGGGTCGAAAAGACTGAGCTCTCCAAACATTTCACCAGGCCCAAGGATTGCAAGAAGGTTTTCTCGACCGTCTCCACTGGAAGTTCCCAGTTTTATCTTGCCTTCAACGATTACATAAAGATGATCACCCTCATCGCCCTCTGCGAACAAAATTGAACCTTTTGAGATTTTTACTGAATCCATCGACGCATGAAGTGAGAGTGCGGCAGATTCTTCAAGGGCAGTAAATAGCGGTGCCTTACGGACTATAGATTCTTCGGGGGTCACGCAGGGTAGTTTACAGCCATGTTGGTTGATAGCGAAACTCGAAAAGGAGCGAAAGCGGTTTACCGCATTCTGACTAAGACCTACCCCAATATTCGCTGTGAATTAGATTTTACTAATCCACTTGAGTTAGTGATTGCAACTGTTTTGAGTGCACAATGTACGGATAAGAGAGTTAACACTATTACTCCTGCACTCTTTCGAAGATACAAAAAGCCAAAGGATTATGCACGCGCAGATCTGCACGAAATTGAAAACCTGATTCATTCAAGCGGTTTTTATCGTGCAAAGGCTCGACATATAAAGGGCCTTAGTATAAAAATATTGGAAGATTTCGATGGGGAAGTTCCTCGCACACTCGAAGAGTTAATAACTTTGCCTGGAGTAGGTCGAAAGACTGCCAATGTTGTATTGGGCCACGCATTTGATACACCAGGAATTACAGTCGATACACATTTTGGAAGATTATCGAGAAGATTTGGATGGACTGATGAAAAAGATCCCGTAAAGGTCGAAATGGTTGTCCAGCAACTAATCCCTCAAGAAGAGTGGACAAATCTTTCGCAGCGAATGATTTGGCATGGTCGCCGAATTTGTCATTCTCGCAAGCCTGCTTGTGGTGCATGTCCAGTTGCTAAAATCTGCCCAAGTGTGGGAATTGGTGAAATGGATAAAAAGAAGGCAATGTCTTTGGTAAAAACCGACAAGGATTTTCGATGAAGAAATCTGTGGTTGTAATTTCTCTGCTTCTCCTGACCTCGTGTACTCAAACAAATATGAATTCAGATGGTGCTAATAGTTCTGCAATCAAGCAAGTCGGAGAAGTTATTGATTGCAAAGACATCTTGCAGGAAAAGTTGTGGACCGGTGGAACATCACTAGATTGTTTGGACCAAACTGAAGGCGCTCAACTTGGCGCCCTTAGAGGACCGATGATTGTCAATGTCTGGGGTTCATGGTGTGGGCCATGCGTAGAAGAGATCCAATATTTTGTGAGTTTTTATGAAAAAGCTAAAGGTGTTGTTCAACTTGTTGGAGTAAATGTTGAAGAGGCCAATCTGCAAGATGCGCAGAAATTTGTAGTCTCAAATGGAATTACCTGGCCAAACCTCTATGACTCTGATGGTCGTTCACGCCAGTATTTTGGTTTAGGGGTACCGGTTACTTGGTTTATCAAACCTAATGGCGGTGTTGCCTATAAGCACATAGGTGTGATTACTTCAGAATCCGAGCTAATTGAATTAACCAGAAAACATCTTGGAATAGCGGTTTAATCTTCACTGCCTGTGTTTAAGCCCTCTGAAATGAGCTTCATAACATTTGGATCAGCAAGAGTTGTTGCATCACCAACTTGACGATTTTCGGCGACATCTTTGAGTAAACGCCTCATGATTTTTCCACTTCGAGTTTTTGGTAGCTCTGCAACAACCAAAATTTGTCGTGGTTTTGCAATCGCACCAATCTGTTTGGCTACATGGTTTCTAAGCTCAGTAACAAGTTCTTTTCCACTATTCGTTCCGCCCCCACTTGCATGTGCAATGCCACCGCGCAAGATTACAAACGCAACAATTCCTTGACCTGTCATTGCATCATGTGCGCCAACAACGGCTGCTTCCGCAACAGCCTCATGTGAAACTAATGCTGATTCAACTTCTGTTGTAGAGATGCGATGTCCAGAAACATTCATAACGTCATCAACACGGCCCAACAACCAGATTGCGCCATCTTTATCTAACTTTGCGCCATCTCCAGCAAAATATATTCCTGGAAAACGTGACCAATATGTTTCTTTGTACCTTTCATCTTCTCCCCAAATTCCACGAAGCATTCCCGGCCAAGGCTTATCTAGAATCAAAAATCCACCATGGCCTTTTGCAACTGGAAGACCTTTATCATCAACAACTACGGCGCTAATCCCAGGGATAGCTGTCATCGCCGAACCTGGTTTAGTTGCAGTCACTCCAGGTAAGGGAGAAATCATTATTCCGCCAGTTTCTGTTTGCCACCATGTATCTACAATCGGGCATCTATTGCCGCCAATGATTCCTCGGTACCACATCCATGCTTCCGGGTTAATTGGTTCTCCTACAGAACCCAATAATCGCAGTGAAGACAAATTATGTGCACGTGGAAACTCATCGCCCCATTTCATCCATGTTCGAATCAATGTTGGTGCGGTATACAAAATAGTTACACCGTATTTTTCAATTAACTCAAAGATACGACCTTTATGTGGGGTATCGGGTGTTCCTTCATACATCACCTGAGTTGCGCCGTTAATCAAAGGACCATAAACAATGTAGCTATGCCCAGTAATCCAGCCAACATCGGCAGTACACCAATAGACATCAGTGCTTGGCTTTAAATCAAATACAGCCTTATGGGTAAATGCTGCCTGAGTTAAGTAACCACCCGTTGTGTGAAAAATTCCCTTTGGTTTAGCAGTAGTACCAGAGGTATATAAAATAAAGAGCGGATGCTCAGAATCAAATGACTGCGCAATGTGCTCTTCTGATTGTCGGTTGACGATCTCATGCCACCAGATATCGGTTTTATCATTCCAAGCTGTCTCTTGTTTGGTCCGCTGAACAACTAAGACATGTGCAACGTTGTGCTTGCCTTTCAAGGCTTCATCTACTGCAGGTTTTAATGCAAACGCAGCGCCTTTTCTAAATCCACCATCAGCAGTAATTACTAATTTTGCATCTGCATCTTGAATTCGAGATAAAAGCGCATCTGCCGAGAAGCCGCCAAAGACGACAGAATGGGGGGCACCGATTCGTGCACATGCCAACATGGCAATTGCAGCTTCAGGGATCATTGGCATATAAATGGCAACACGATCACCTGAATTTATTCCTAATTCAGTCAGAGCATTTGCAGCTTTCTTTACTTCCGTTAAAAGCTGTGAATAGGTAATTGTTCGACAATCACCTGGTTCTCCTTCAAAATGGAATGCAACTCGATCTCCCAGACCTTGTTCCACATGTCTGTCTAGTGCATTAACTGATGCATTTAACTTTCCACCGACAAACCATTGTGCAAAAGGAGCATCCCATTGAAGAGTCTTTGTCCATTGCGTATCCCACTTTAGATTTTTTGCTTGTGTCTCCCAAAATGCAAGGCGATCTTTTTCTGCAAACTCGTATAAATCTGGTTGTGCATTAGCCGCTGCTGCAAACTCCGCAGAAGGTGGAAATTTTCTATCTTCAGTCGAAAGATTCTCGATTGATTCATGGGCCTGGCTCATGCCTCACAACATTACATCTTTACCTTAGTTATCAACAGTCTTTAGTTGAAGCTTATTCATCTCTGTGAGAGTCATTCATGATGCCGCTACAGAAAGGAGATCACATGCTCACATCTTTCCTCGCACTATTCCTCAAGCTATTAAGTAGCCCTGCACTTGTGGCCGCCTTGGCTAAGTTCTTGGCAAATGCCCTGAAAACCATGGTGTAGTTAGATTGAAAAGGGCCGCTCGGGGTGTCTCGAACGGCCTTTTTTGTGCCCCCACAATGAAAGTGAGAGGATTGGCCGTAAGCCTCTAGACGACTCAACGAAGCGCTTTGTCTAAAGAATTACAAGCATCTAAAAGGATCTAAAAAAGATCTAAGCGAGCAAATAGGAGTCATAACAATGCCGATAGCAACCCCTGAAGTTTTTATTGACATGCTAGATCGTGCAAAAAAAGGTGCATTCGCTTATCCCGCGATAAATGTTTCATCATCACAGACAGTTACTGCTGCAATTCGTGGCTTTGCTGAAGCAGAATCTGATGGAATCATTCAATTTTCTTGGGGTGGGGCAGAATATGCTTCCGGCTCAACAGTTAAAAACATGGTTGATGGCGCAGTTGCGCTCGCAGAATACGCCCATGTCGTAGCCAAGAACTATAAAGTCAATATTGGAATTCACACCGATCATTGTCCAGTTGAAAAACTTGATGGTTTCATGCGACCACTATTAGCTTTTGGTGCTGATCGACTTAAGTCTGGTAAAGCTCCACTGTTTAACTCACATATGTGGGATGGATCAGCTGTTGACATGGTTGAAAATATGAAGATTGCTAAAGAGATGTTGGCATTATCGGTTGCTGCACGAACTATTCTTGAAATTGAAATCGGCGTTGTTGGCGGAGAAGAAGATGGCATTGAAGCAAAACATGATGCCAAGTTGTACTCAACACCTGAAGATGCACTTATGACAATTGAAACCTTAGGAACAGATGCAAAAGCACGCTACCTAGTCGCAGCAACTTTTGGAAATGTTCACGGTGTTTACAAACCAGGAAACGTAGTCTTGCAACCAAAAATTCTTGCAACATTACAAGAGGCGGTTTCAGCCAAACTTGGACTACCTAAGGGCAGCAAGCCAATGGATCTTGTATTCCATGGCGGATCGGGCTCATTACTTTCTGAAATCCGTGAATCACTTGATTATGGTGTTATCAAGATGAACGTTGATACCGATACTCAGTATGCATTTACTCGCCCGATTGTCGATCACGTCCTAAAGAACTATGACGGAGTATTAAAGATCGATGGTGAAGTAGGAAACAAGAAAGCCTATGATCCACGTGCGTGGGGCAAATTAGCAGAGGCTGGAATGGCCGCTCGTGTTGCTCGTGCATGTGAAGATCTTCGTTCAACCGGTACATCATCATCAAAATAGTTAACAACTAATCGGAGAGGCTTTACTAATGCCTGCACTAGTTTTACTTGGCGCTCAATGGGGCGATGAAGGCAAGGGAAAAGCTACCGATTTACTGGGTGACCGCGTTGATTATGTAGTCCGTTACCAAGGTGGAAATAACGCAGGCCACACGGTTGTTATTGGCGATCAGAAATATGCTCTGCACCTTTTGCCATCGGGAATTCTTTCACCAAATGTAATTCCGGTAATTGGCAATGGAGTTGTAATTGATCCAGGCGTATTACTTGAGGAAATTCGCGGATTAAATGAACGAGGCATAGATACAAGCAAGTTACTGATTTCAACAAATGCACACTTAATCACGCCATATCACCGCACGATCGACAAAGTCAGTGAGCGATTTTTAGGTAAGTCAAAAATTGGAACAACTGGTCGCGGAATTGGACCAGCCTATGCAGACAAAATTAATCGAATCGGAATCCGTGTACAGGATTTATTTGATCCTTCAATTCTTCGACAAAAACTTGAGGGCGCATTACACGATAAGAACCAGATCTTGATTAAGGTATTTAATCGAAAAAATATTGAGATCGAAGAAGTTCTTGAAGAGTATCTGCAGTATGCCGAGATTCTTCGACCATATGTTGCAGATACTGTTTTGATTTTAGATCAAGCCCTAAAATCTGGTAAACGAGTTCTTCTCGAGGGTTCTCAAGGAACGTTATTAGATGTTGACCATGGAACATATCCTTTTGTTACCTCAAGTAATCCAACCGCTGGTGGAGCATGTACTGGCTCAGGAATTGGGCCAACAAAGATTGATCGTGTTATTGGAATTGTGAAGGCCTACACAACTCGCGTTGGTAGCGGACCATTCCCAACCGAGTTATTTGATGAAGATGGAGAAGCTCTACGAAGAATTGGTGGAGAAATCGGTGTAACAACTGGCCGTGCACGCCGTTGTGGTTGGTTTGATGCACCAATTGCTCGATATGCAGTACGAGTAAATGGCTTAACAGATTTCTTTCTTACTAAGTTAGATGTGCTAACTGGTTGGGAAAAGATTCCAGTATGTGTGGCCTATGAAATTGATGGAAAGCGAGTAGAAGAACTTCCGGCTTCACAAAGCGACTTCCATCATGCAAAACCAATTTACGAATATTTGCCTGGATGGACAGAAGACATCACCAGTGCACGAAAGCTTTCAGATCTACCAAAAAATGCTCAGGAGTACATTGCATTTTTGGAGAAAATCTCGGGAGCACCAATGAGTGCAATCGGTGTCGGACCGGGGCGCGATCAAACTATTGTCGTAAAGGATTTCATTTAATGAGTCTTTTAGCCGATCGTTATGCATCAAGGGCCATGCGTGAAATTTTTGCTCCTGAATCAAAGGTTATCCAAGAGCGCAAACTATGGATTGCAGTTATGCGAGCCCAGTCATCTTTGGGTCATGTGATTTCTAAAGATGTAATTTCAGATTACGAAAAGGTAATTACACGGGTGGATTTAGCCTCCATTGACGCCCGCGAAAAGAAATTGCGCCACGATGTAATGGCTCGAATTGAAGAGTTCAATACTTTGGCAGGTCACCAAGCTATTCACGCAGGAATGACTAGCCGTGACGTAACAGAAAACATTGAAGCATTACAGGTTAAAAGCGGTTTAAAGATCGTTCATGATAAAACAATTGCTCTATTGGCTCGATTAGGTGAGCAAGCAGCTAAGTATGCCGATCAACCAATTGCTGGACGCTCACATAATGCGCCTGCGCAAATTACAACATTAGGAAAGCGTTTTGCATCAGCAGCCGAAGAGTTGCTTTTTGCATATGAGAGATTAGTTGGGCTGCAAAGCCGATATCCAATGCGCGGGATTAAAGGGCCAGTTGGTACGGCCCAAGATTCCATTGATTTACTTGGTTCATCACAAGCGCACCTAGATTTAGAAAGTGCAATTGCAAAAGAACTTGGCTTCAATAATGTTTTGGACTCAACCGGTCAGATTTATCCGCGTTCATTTGATTTCGATGTTGTGACAACTCTTGTGCAGATCGCTGCATCGCCATCATCGCTTGCAACATCAATTCGATTAATGGCAGGGGCAGAGTTAGTAACTGAAGGATTTAAAGCTGGTCAAGTCGGCAGTAGCGCTATGCCACACAAAATGAATACCCGCTCCTGTGAACGAGTAAACGGACTTTCGGTGGTTCTTCGCGGTTATGCATCAATGGTTAGCGAACTCTCTGGTGATCAATGGAATGAAGGCGATGTGTCATGCAGCGTAGTTCGGCGTGTAGCACTCCCTGATGCTTTCTATGCAATTGATGGTTTGCTTGAGACGATGCTTACAGTCGTCAATGAATTTGGTGCATTTCCAAATGTCATCGATGCAGAGATTCAACGCTACTTACCATTTTTGGCAACAACTAAGATTTTGATGGCTGCAGTAAAGGCCGGTGTTGGACGTGAACTTGCTCATGAAGTTATTAAGGAACACGCAGTAAAGGCAGCACTTGCTATGCGTGAAGGAAATCCAAACTCTCTTTTGGATGATTTAGCACAAGACAAGCGTTTGCCATTTGATCGTTCCGAGTTAGACAAATTAATCAGTAAGCCAATTGAGTTTACTGGGGAAGCTCGCGAACAAATCTCTCGTGTAGTAACTCGAATTAATGCTGTGGTTTCAAGCAACTCAGCTGCTGCACAGTACGCACCAGATTCAATTCGATAATTCACCGCAAGCCTCTTATGCGCGATCCTGAACTCTTGCAGAAAGTTAAGCAAACTCTGCAAGCATTAACCGTTAAGGCACCTGGTAGAGCAATCGAAGTTCGAGTTCCGCCATATGCAGCGGTTCAATGCGGGCAAGGTCCAACCCACACTAGAGGAACACCTGCCAACACAATTGAGATGGATGCTCAGACATGGCTGGCCTTAGCCTCAGGTGAGTTGACCTGGGATCAGGCTGTGAGCATCGGTGCAGTATTAGCCTCGGGCTCACGAGCAAATCTCACACAGTATCTACCCCTTTAACGCGTAAAACCTGGTGGAAGGTAATAGCCAACCGCGATAACCTTCCCCTCTGACAAAGTGAAAAAGAGCAATAAGTGAAGGAGGTCGCCCATGGGTCGCGGCCGTGCAAAAGCAAAACAAACCAAAGTCGCTCGTGATTTGAAATACGGCGGGCAAGACATGGATCTAGATCGTCTTACAAAAGAGTTGCATGGAGAACTCGAAACGTCACCACGCAAGGACGATGACGATCCATTTGCCGAGGGCAATTACATTCCACGCTCGTGAGAGCAACACCGTACGTAGCATCACTTCGAGTTTACGAACCTATCTCTGCATTTGATGCCGCTGATCGTTTGCGTTGGCAGGGAATTGAAAATGATGCATCAAGTTTTGATCGTGAGCAAAAACTAGCTCTTCACCGTGTTGCACAACCAGAACCACCTGCAGGTCGTCCAGATGGCGTACACATTATTGATAAAGATGACATTAGATATTTATCACCATGGTCTACAGCAACACGGTGCTGGGCCGCGCTCGACAACTTTAAGGATTCCCTCCCAAGCACTGTCGTTCCATTTTTTGTATCACCGGCTTTGGAAGAAGTAATTACTGCAGGAGTCGATTTACTTGAAGATAAAACTCCACACATTTTAAATGAAACATGGCTAATTCCACCCCGTTGGTTTATTTTGTATTCTCCGGAAGAGCGTTCGCGTGGAATAGATGAGCACGGCTTTTATTCGAAAGCGTTAACAACAATTGCTAATGCCAAGCAAAGGTGTGCTTCGGCGCATGAGAGTGTATTGGGTGCATTCGGTGAAGGCCCAGTAGAGGAAGAGTTAGAAAACTTATTGGATTGGCTAGAAATGTTTCATCCAGAGTCTTTGGTAGAGCTCGATTACGGTGGTTTAGCTAATTACATGGACAAGGCGCTGCGAGATTCTGGTGAAGATGGATTGGATTCCGATTCATCAATTGAAGATGTAATGCATTCAGTTGCAGGACTTGCTGCATCTGATGCGATGATGGCCGGTGTTGGATATCAGCGATTGATGTCACGATGGCGCTTAGTCCAAGCCTTCGAACAAGCCTCATAACTGGTATTGCTTACCCCTGAAAATCCCGCAATACTTAACCCCAATACGGGTCAATATGGACAATACCGACCTGCACATAACGAGTTGAGTGGAAGGTAACTTCATGAATCGCATTCCAGAAAGTGAAGTGCTTTTAACTCCCAAAGAAGTCGCAGCTCGTTTTCACGTTAATCCAAAAACAGTAACCCGGTGGGCAAAAGCAGGAAAGTTAACTGCAATTCGAACTTTGGGTGGGCACCGCCGTTATCGTGAGTCTGAGGTTTTAGAACGTTTACGCGAATATAAGGAAGCTAACGCTTAATTGCTCTATTGATAGTGCAGTAGACTTACATCATGCCTGATAAAAACGAAGATGTTAAAGCAAGAATGCTTGCTGCCCTAGAAGCAAAGAAGAATAAAAAGGGAGCACCAGGTACACAGGCGCATACCGATTCTGGATCTAAGATTCGTGGAGGCCAACGAAGCGGTGGAGCTCCACAAGTTCAGCGCAAAGCTGGACCATCTGGTTCTGGTTCTGCGGGCTAAACAAGCTTCAATAGCTGAAACTTATTTAG
>Ga0208009_1000547_pt1 | contig 10807 bp, 7 predicted proteins | sample Wag4_2014_7_16_FD_187364 | JGI IMG/M metagenome (GOLD analysis project Ga0208009, IMG submission 187364) | Fresh water mixed with fracking chemicals microbial communities from Ohio, USA - Utica-2 Time Series FC 2014_7_16 (SPAdes) (version 2) ...
GCCCGGCACCTGCCAGGCGAAGTCGGGCCCGCCTCCCATGCGCTGCTGCGCCACGAACCGCTGCGGGTCGAACCCCGCCGGATCCGCGCTTGAATAGACCGTGAGCGTGACGCCCTCCTTGGGGGGCTGCTGCACGGCGGTGCAGGCGGCGAACAAGGACACAACCGGGACGAGTGCGATCATCATGAGCAGCTCCTTGGGCCCCATGGGGCACCGTTGGGCCATGGCCGGCCGGCGGCGGCCGTCCACGGATTCAGAACCAGCCACGCTTGCCGACGAGGTAGATGCGATTGAAGTCCTCATCGGACTTGGTCAGGTAGATGATGCCCTCGACGAAGCCGATCACGCCCATGGCGGCGGGGCCGAACCCGCAGGGAATGCCGACCAGCAGCCAGCCCGCGCCAACGAACAGGCACATGCCCAGCAGGGTCACCCCCAGCATGATGATGCCCGGCACGATCGCCCCGATGATGAACTTGTGGATCCCGAAGCCGCCGAGCAGCAGGCCGAACACGCCGGCCATGACCTTGAGGCGACTGGCCCGATCCCGGTCGAAGCCCGGCGGTGGCGTGGTGCCCAGGGGAGGGTGATACGGCGGAGGCTGGAACGGTGGCGGCGAACCCGGGGACGCGGTCATCGTGCAACCTCCTCGCCGCGCGCACACGCGACGGCAGACTGGAACATGCGCAGCCCCAGGGGCGCGGTGCGGCGCATGGCCGCAGGAAGCCGGGTCCACCAGGGGTGCTGCGTGAATCGCGTGTACCGCTCAGGGTGCGGCATCAGACCGAAGACCAGGCCGCTGGCATCGCAGAGCCCAGCGACCGCGCCCATCGATCCATTGAAGTTGTCGGTCGCGGCGTACCGGATCGCCACTTGGCCGCGCGACTGCAGCGTGCCCAACAGTGCCGGGCTCGTCACGAACCGGCCCTCACCGTGGGCGCACGGCAGCATCGCATCATCGCCATCACAGGCCAATCCCCTCGTCCACACGCAGACGGTGTCTGCAGGAATCTCCATGCGCGTCCAGCGATCCTCGAAGCGGGCGCTGGCATTGTTCGAGAGCGCCACCGTGGCCAGCGTCGGCTGCACTGGCCAGGCGCCGTCGATCGGCCCGGGCAACAGGCCAGCCTGCACCGCGATCTGGAAACCGTTGCATGGGCAGATCATGGGCACCCGCCGCTCGATGGCCGCTCGAAGGGCCGGGTAGAGCCGCTCGCGGATGAGCGCCGCCATGATGCGGCCGGCGGCGATGTCATCGCCGAAGCTGAATCCGCCGGGCAGCCCGATCATGCCGAAGCGATCGACGATCGACGGTGTGCGCGCGAGCGTGGACAGCAGGACCGGCTCGGGCGTGACGCCGGCGGCCTCGAAGGCCTGCGCCAACTCCAGGTCGCAGTTGATGCCGGGCGCCGTGATGACGAGTGCCTTCATGGTGTTCACCAACCCTTCCCGCCGCTGCGCCAGGCCGCGGCCAATTCACCGAGCGTCCAGGTGCAACCGCCGGCCTGCACCGTGTGCACTGCCGAGGTCGCGCCGACGCGCGCGTGCACGACACCGGCCGCAGACAGCGCCTGCAGCGCAGCATCAAGCCGATCCATCGGGATTTCCAGCAGGTAACGACTCGGGGTCTCGCTGAACGCCGCCACCAGCGATGCACCCGCACTAGGCACGGCGCCCAAGTCGATCTGCACGCCCACGTCGCCAGCGAACGCCATCTCGGCGGCGGCCACCAGCAACCCGCCCTCGCTGCAATCGTGTGCGCTCAGCACGTGCCCTGCCGCGATCAGGCTGGCCACCGCGCGTGCATTCGCCGGGCCCGCAGCCAGGTCCGTGCGAGGGAGCTCATCCGTTCCCGCGGTGCCGCCGAGCGCGCGGAACTGGCTGCCGCCGGTGGCCTGCGCCGTGGTACCCACGAGCACGAGCGCATGGCCGGCACCCTTCAGGTCCATGGTCACGCAGTGGTCGCTGTCGTGCACCAGGCCGAAGCCGGAGATCAGCAGGGTCGGCGGGATCTGGATCGTGGTGCCGTCGTCGGTCGTGAACTGGTTGTTCAGGCTGTCCTTGCCGCTGATGAACGGCGTGCGGTATGCCTTGGCGCCGTCGTAGCACGCATGCGCAGCCCGCACGAGCGCGCCGAGGTTGCGCGGATCCTTGCAGCTGGGCCAGCAGAAGTTGTCCAGGATCGCGATGCGCGATGGATCCGTGCCCACGCAGACCAGGTTGCGCACGCACTCATCGATCGCCGCAAGACCCATCCAGTACGGATCGGCCGCCAAGCCGGTGGCGAGGCCGTTGCCCATCGCCAAGCCGCGCACACTGTGCGCCACGGGGCGGATCACCGATGCATCGCCAGGGCCCGACCGCGGGCCGTGCAGCGGCTTCACCACGCTCGAGCCCTGCACCTCGTGGTCGTACTGGCGGATGATCCATTCCTTGCTGGCGATGTTCGCGCTCGACAGCAGGGCCGGCAGCGCGCTCTGCAGGTCGCCCGGGGCGATGGTCGCACGCACCACGGGCGCGAACGACGAGGCCCAGGCGGGATCCCACACCGCGGTGCGCGTTGGCGTGGGGATGCCATCGTGCATGAAGTGCGTGTCGAGCGCGCCGACCTCGGTGCCCTTCCACAGCAGGCGGATCGAGCGATCCGGCGTGCCGAAGGTGCCCAGGTCGCAGAGCTCAACGCCGTGGTCGTCGCACACCTGCTGCAGCGCCGGGAGGTTCGCGCGTGGCACCGACAGCACGAGCCGCTCCTGCGCCTCGCTGATCCAGGCCTCAGTCGGGCTCAATCCGTCGTACTTCGTCGGCGCGCGGTCCAGGTGGACTTCCGCTCCGATGGTCCCGCCCATCTCCCCCACGGCGCTGCTGAACCCGCCGGCGCCGCAATCGGTGAGCGCACTGAACAGGCAGCCCTGCTCGTGGTCGCGAGCGGCCAGGATCGCATCGAGCGCACGCTTCTCGGTGATCGCGTTGCCGATCTGCACCGCGTGGCTGAACTCATCGGCGTGGGTGTCGGTGAGTTCGGCGCTGCTGAAGGTGGCGCCGTGGATCCCATCGCGGCCCGTGCGGCCGCCGATCGCCACGATCGCATCACCCGGCTGCACCTGGCCCTTCACGAACTCGCGCGGCATCAGGCCCACGCAGCCGCAATAGACGAGCGGATTGCCGACGTACCGATCGTCGAACCACACCGTGCCGTTCAACGTGGGGATCCCCATGCGGTTGCCGTAGTCACGCACGCCGTTCACGACCTGGCGCAGGATCCGGCGCGGGTGCAGGCAACCGCGCGGGACCTCGGTGCGCGTGACATCGGCCACGCAGAAGATGTCGGTGCTGGCGATCGGCTTGGCTCCCCGGCCGGTGCCGATGATGTCGCGGATGCAGCCACCGATGCCGGTGGCGCTGCCGCCGTAGGGCTCGATCGCGCTGGGGTGGTTGTGCGTCTCGACCTTGAAGCACACCGCCCACTGGTCGTCGAACGCGATGACGCCGGAGTTGTCCTTGAAGACCGACAGGCACCAATCGATGCCGTCGGCCATGAGTTCGTGCGTGGCCGCGGCCACGGTCGACTTGAGCAGGTTGTGGATGACGATGCCGCCATCGACCGCCTCATGGCCGGGTCGACCATCGGTCGTGACGGCGGGCGCTCCCGGGGCAACGGCGTAACTCACCGTGCTCTTGAGGGTCTTGTGCACGCAGTGCTCGCTCCAGGTCTGGGCGAGCGTTTCGAGTTCGATCTCGCGGGGTTCACGCCCGAGCGTGCGGTAGTGCGACTGGATCGCGCGCATCTCGTCGAGCGACAGGAACAGGTGCGCCGACCGCGACATGGTCTCGAGCTGTGCGTCATCGAGGGGCGTGATCGGCACGCTGCGGATCGCGAGTTCGTACGGGCGACCTTCGGGGAACGATGCCGGATGGAACGGACCATCATGGATGGCATGGATCACGGTGTTGGCGAGGAGCCGCTGCGCCCAGCCGCGCGCCTGGACCGCCGTACACCCAGTGAGATCGAACCGCTCACCCGTCCGCACCTGCACACGAACGCCCAGCAGCGCGTGGATCGCCTCCTGCACGCTCTCGGCTGCCGGGTCCATCACGCCAGGCAGCGGGTGCACCTCGACCGTCACGGCCCCCGGGGCCGTGGCCACGGCACCATCGATCGTCGCCGTCTGCGTGACGGGGTCTGCGAACAGCTGGCTCGCCAGTGTGGCCAACTGCTCCGCATGCAGCGCACCCTCGATCAGGTAGACCGCTCGATGCTCGACACGGCTGGGAACGGCATCGCCCGCGACTGCAGCGGCGGCACACTGGCGCTGCACACTTTCGCCGCGCATGTCGCGCTGGCCATCGGCCGGACGGACCTCGATGCGGTGCACGCGGTGTGCGGACTGGTGGGCGGCGTGCGGGGCAGGTTGGGCGTGGACGGCGCTCATCGGGCGCCGAGTGTAGGGGCGTCAGAACATCAGCTGGAAGCTGCTGCGGAAGACGAACTCCCCGTCCTCGCTCACGCGCCAGCCGGCCTGGGAGTCGTACCAGGCAGGCGAGAGGTCGGTGAAATTCACGCCCATGTCGGTCGTCCACTTCAGGTCCTGGCCATCCAGGTACCAGACCAGACCGGTGGTGAACAGGGTCATGGTGTGTTCCTCACCATAGATCGGATCGACCTGGGCATTGTTGGACAGGTCGCCGAACTGCATCTCGCCGGCCTCGAAGCGGGCGAAGACCTCGTGCTTCTGGGTGACGTACATCGACCCCTGGATCGTGGCGCCCCAGATGGTGCTGGCATCCGGGATCGAGAACGGCTGTCCGGTGATCTCGGGCAGTGCTGCATCGGAGTGGATGTAGTTCCAGTACGCGCTCGCGTAGACCGACGCGCCACCCAGCATCCAGCTGATGTCCGCCGTGATGCCGGTCCACTCGTTCTGGCCGTACTGCGAGGCATCGTCGGGCTGGAAAGGCTCCGACACCGAGTAGTGGAAGGCCACACCGGCGAGAAGGCCCGTCTCATCCCCCTGCGGGCTCGTGAACTGGGCGAACTGCTCCCAACTGCCGGACAGTTTGTGCTCCAGTCGCGAGGTCACCGAGAACTGCGAGTCGGTGCTGTACCACGGCCGGTCCATCGGCTCCGTGCCGACCAATTCCAACTCGCCGGCGATGTTGTCGGTGCCGCCCTCGTCGAACGACAAGCGCCAGCGCCAGTCGTCGGTCAGGCTTTCCAGCTCGATCCCCTGCGTGTACCACAGGCCCAGGTGGTAGTCGATCACGCTGCGGTCGACCGCGATCTGGTTGCTGTCGGCGATCAGCGTTTCCCGGCTGTAGGGCGCCCGGTACTGACCGACGCGGATCGACCACTGGTCATCCAGCGCCACGCGTACCCATGCATCTGCAAGCTGGATCGGACCGGCGTTGTCGCCGAACTGCGGATAGAACGGCGGAGCCGACGGATCATTGATGATCGTCGAGTTCGAGTTCACCCAGTAGCCCTTGACCATGTACGTCACGTCGGGGCTGAAGACGTGGCCGTTGATCCAGAGCGAGCTCCAGGGGCCGAGATCGAAGCCCTCGCGGTCGGTTTGCGTGTCAGCGGTGCCGGAGGCCAGCACGTTGTCGGGGACATCGCGGATGTTGCTCCAGATGTAGCGGGTCTGCATCAGGCCACCGAACTTCAGCAGGAAGCGGCCATCGGCGCTGCGCAGGAAGAACCCGTCATTCCAGCCGGCGGTCGACACGTCACCGCGCAAGCTGGCGTAGTTGCCGCTCTCGGCCATGGCATCGCGCACGACGGAGCGGATCTCGTCGGCGCGTTCCGCGGTCAGCGTGCGCTCGCTGTCCTTCTGGCGCAATTCGTTGACTTCACCCTCGAGCGACTCGTTGCGGCGCTCGAGTGCATCGAGCCGCTTGAGCAGCGCGCCCATGTCGGCGGCCTGGGCGGGTGCGCCGCTCGCAGAGGGTTGATCGCTCAACCAGGGGCTGCCCGCGGACGTGGGTTCATCCTGCGGTCGGGACGATGCACTGGCCGGGACAGCAGCCGACACGGCCAACGGCTCGGCAGCCAGCACAGGGGTGGCGGCCACCGCCAGGGCGAGCAACACCGGCACGGCGCCACGCGCCGATGCGCCGTCAAGGGATGTGGTCGCGCTGCGGACCATGCTTGGGCCGTCAAGGGTAAATGAAAGCCAGTCGAGGGACGCAGCCGGGGGCATCGACATCCTGTGTATCGACAGAACACCGGGTTTCGTTCACCGTGACTCGGCCAATGGCGCTCGATTCACGTGCAAGGCCTGATCGATGCGGGCCCAACTGGGTCGACGTGGGGTCGGCTCCCGCTCAAGGTCGGATAACCCCCCCCCTCCGCGAGGGATCAGAACATGAACTGCAGCTGGGTCAGGTAGCTGGTGTCAAAGTTGCTCAGCTCCCCGAACGCGCCGCCCTGGAAGAGGTCGTTGGCGGCGCGGCCATCGGCTTCCAACGGAATGCAGACCTGCGCCGTGATCTTGCAACCATTGCCGTGCAGGTACCAGTTCACCCCGGCTTGGATGTAACTCCCTTGCACGGGCTGGATCCGGTAGACGTTGAGGTAGTTCCAGGCGCCCCAGAACTCGATGTCGGACAGCACGAACGCCCCGCCCTGGATCGAGAAACCGTACTCGTCTTCACCCGGCTCGATGCTGCCCGAGATGCTGCCAGTCGTGTCTTCCTCCTTGCCGTTGCGGTAGGCGTAGGCCACCGACAGGTTGGCCCCGCCGAACATCATCGTGGCATCGGCCGTGAACCCATCCACCAGGTCGCCCGCCGAGTCAACATCGTAGTTGCCGGTGCCGGAGCTGTCGCTGCGCAGGTACGCCAGGCCCAGGAGGGTGCCGAACGACTCGCCGCGGAAACTCGTTTCCTTGTCGAACTGCGACCAGGCGCCGGTCACCAGCCACTCGATCCGTGCGGCACCGTTGAACGTCTGAGCGTTGTTGCTGAACACCGGTGGACTGGCACCGAGGTCCGAGCCGTCGGTCCATGAGCTGTTCAGCGCGCCGATGGCGTTGCCAACCGACACCATGGCACGGAGTGCGTCGTTTCCCCAGGTTCCCATGATGCCCTGCTGGTAGCCCGCGGAAAAGTCGTAGTCCATCGGGCTGTAGTCCGCCATGAGCTGCACGCCATCGCCGACGAGCGTGGCACGCGTGAACGGCGTGCGGTACTGCCCCGCCACCACGCCGAAGCCGTCATCCAACGCCTTGGTGATGGATGCATCGGCCAGCGTGAAGGTGTTGGCCACTTCACCGTACGGCGTGGTGTAGGGGCTGTAGTTGAAGACCACGCGGTAGGTCCAGCTCGGGTCGAACATGTGCCCACCGAGGTCCATCTGGGTGCGCCGGTTCTCAAAGCCCATGTCGGCATCGGTGTTGAACTCCCACACGAACCGCACCTGCTCCAGGACCCCCACGCGCATGCTGAAGTTGCCGTCGGCGCTGGTCACGACGAAGCCGCGATCAAAGCCCACGGTGGCGCCACCCGATTGCAGGCTGGTCCGCGTGGCCGAGTCCGCGAGCGCATCGCGCACGGCGGCACGGACCTCGCTGGCCCGCTCGGCGTCGAGGATTTGCCCCGCCTGCGCTTGGGACAGGGCGGCAAGGTCTGCGCGAAGGGAAGCCAACTGGGACTCGACCGAATCGCCCGACTGGGGGACGGCAAGACACAGCGGAACGATGAAGGCGGACAGGCACGGCATGGGGCGGGGAGGCTACCGCCAACCAATGAAACAGGGGCCGGCCCGAAGGCCGGCCCCGTGTGCGTCTCAATCATGCCAGGCGGGGTGCCTGGCGAGTGTTCAGATCCCGAGGGATCAGAACATGAACTGCAGCTGGGTCAGGATCGAGGTGTCGGCGGTTTCAGCACCAACCGGGCCGGTGGTGTTCATACCCCATGCACCGTCGTCGTAGAAGCCCGAGGCACCATCATCATTGAGCGGAATGTTGACCGAGGTCGTCCACTTGCAGCCGTTCTTCGCGAAGTAGACGTTGGCACCGACCTGGACCCAGTTACCAGCAACGACGGCAGCCTTACCATCGATGTAGTTCCAACCAGCCCAGGCTTCGATGCCGTCGGTCACGAACAGACCGCCCTGCACCGAGAGGCCATACGCGTCATCGCCGGCCGTGGCCTGCGAGTTGGCGTAGGTGTACGCAGCCGACACATTGGCGCCGCCGAAGAACGCGGTCGCGTCGATCGTGAGGGCGTTGTTGTTGACATCTGCACCGGCGTCGTAGTTGCTGCCACCGTTGTTGCCGTCCGTGTCGATCCAGGCAGCACCAACCAGAAGTCCGAACTCCTCGCCGCGGAAACTGGTTTCCTTGGCGAACTGGCTCCACGAACCGGCAAGCTTGGCTTCGGCGCGCACGGCCAGGTTGAACTTGTCAGCGTTGGTGTCGCCATTGGCCGTGGTTCCGGCCCAGTTGCCATTGGTCTCACTAATCCCGTTACCGATGGAGACCATGGCGCGGAACATGTCGCTCGACCACGAGCCCATGATGCCCTGCTGGTAACCGGCGGTGAAGTTGTAGTCGGTCGGGCTGTAGTCAGCCATCAGCTGCTTGCCGTCACCAACGAGCGTGGCGCGGGTGAACGGGGTACGGAACTGACCCGCGGTGATCGCCAGACCGCCGTCCATCGACTTGGTGATGGAGGCATCAGCCAAGTTGAAGGTGTTCTCAACTTCACCGTACTGCGTGTCGTACGGGCTGTAGTTGAAGACCACGTTGTAGGTCCAGCTGGGGTCGAACATGTTGCCACCGAACGCGAGCTGCGTGCGGCGGTTTTCAAAGCCCATGGTGTCGTTGTTGTCGAACTGCCACACGTAGCGGACCTGCTCCAGCACGCCAAGCTTGAGCTTGAAGTTGCCGTCGGCGCTGCTCATGAAGAAGCCGTTGTCGTAGCCGGCCATGGCGCCGCCGCCCTGGAGGCTGGTGCGGGTGTCGGCATCAGCGAGGGTGTCGCGCACGATCGACTTGATTTCGTTGGCGCGCTCTTCGGTCAGGGTGTTGTTGCCAGCCTGAGCCTGGACAGCGGCCAGCTGGGCGCGCAGTTCAGCGATCTGGGCGAGGGCATCGGACTGGGCCATGGCGCTGGTCGCCAGGCAACCGCCAGCGAGGGCGGCAACGAACGTGGTGAGCTTCATTCGCTTCTACTCCTAGTGAGATGGGCCCTAGTTGATTGAGACGCTAGGAAACCCTGGATCGAACACCCGGCTAGCCCGCCACCATGGCGGATCCGGACTGGGTTGCTATCGACCGGGGGTCGGTCGCAACTTGAGGCGGGACTATAGCCACGCGGGGCGAAGCCGTCCAATCGACGCGGTTTTTGCGTCCAAATCGGGGCTGTTGGCGGCCGGATCGCACCAGATTGAAGCACGCAAGATATTGCTGAACATGGATTTACGAATCCAGAGCGCTGAAATCCCACCACGATCCACCGGTTCGCTGGTCCGCAGGCCCCCTTGGGCGCCTTGGTCTTTGCAGAGCCCTAACGCGCTCGGTCGGAGCGCCCGAGCCCGGTCGCGATCTGCACGGCGAGTGCCTCGATCGCGCGCGATGGCTCGGGGGAGAGCCCACTCTTCATCCGTCGATCGGCGGCGATTGCGGCCTGCAGTAGTGCGGCGGCACGGGCAAGCGGCACCGCGCGCCCCAGGCGCACGATCACGGCTGCGCCGTCACCCCAGAGTTTCAGGCTCTTGGCGATGGCGGCATCGGGTTGGCCTTGGGCAGCGAGCGCGGCGGCATCGTGCACCTTGCGGACCACATCGATCGTCGACCAGGCCAGCATGACCTCGGGTGCGCGGCTCACGCGAAGCAGTTCATCGACCTTGGCCAAGGCCTGGGACGGATCCCCGCTGGCCAGAGCTCCCTGGATCTCCCAGGCTTGCTCTTCGCGGGAGAGGCCCGTGAATTCTTTCACGAGCTCGGGCGTGATCACGACCTTGGCGTCTCTTGCGCCGGGTGACGCCGCACCCGCAGCGGCGCCGGTCAGCGCAGTTGAGCCACCCCCCTGCCCCGCCAGCGCACCCACAGCCAGCTTGCCCAACTCGCTGTCGAGCCGGCCCAGATCCGGGCCCACGCGCTCGACCAAGGCCTGTGCGCCGGCGGCGCTCAGTTCCACGCCGTGGCGCTTCTGGCAGCGGGCGACCGCCCAACGCACGGCCTCGGCCGCGCCGGGGGCTTCGCACTTCAGGATCATGCCCACGGCGGCGACCAGCTTGTCGAAGGTGCCCGGCCGCCAGCCGCCGCTGCGCAGGATGAGCGTGGCATCCTGCATGGGGCTCTCGGCGTAACGCTCCATGGCGCGGCGCCGGTCATCACCCTGCATGAACTGCTCGGCGTTGTCGACGACCACCACTTTGTGCTGGCTCATCAGTCCGTAGCTGCGGAGCTCGTCCAGGACATCGGCGAGCGAGCACGTGGCGCCGTCGAAGCTGAACTCATCGACCGCGCCGTGGCGCTCACGCAGCGCATCGAGCACGCGGCGCGTGTGCTCGGAGCGCAGGAAGGACTCCTTCCCGTGGAGCACCACGATGCGGTGATCGGCCGAAGCGTGCATGGAGCCAAGGTACCCTGCACCCATGCTGCGGCTGAGGACGATTTCCGGCCCCGATGCCGGGCGCGTGCACGAGTTGCCGCCCGAGGAACCACAGATCCTGGGCCGCAGCACCGAAGCCCTGCCGTGCACCGACCGCACGGTGAGCCGGCGACACGCGGAACTCACACCGCGCGACGGGCTGTGGCTGGTGCGCGACCTGACGAGCAGGGCCGGGACCTTCGTGAAT
>Ga0208009_1000551_pt1 | contig 10785 bp, 11 predicted proteins | sample Wag4_2014_7_16_FD_187364 | JGI IMG/M metagenome (GOLD analysis project Ga0208009, IMG submission 187364) | Fresh water mixed with fracking chemicals microbial communities from Ohio, USA - Utica-2 Time Series FC 2014_7_16 (SPAdes) (version 2) ...
GGTGTTGCTGGACTGGTGCCAGAACAATGGCCTGCCTCTGCTCTATGCCTCATCGGCGGCGGTCTATGGCGGTTCAACAGTCTTCACCGAGGACCGTGCAGTCGAGGCGCCTCTCAATGTCTATGGCTATTCCAAATTTCTGTTTGATCAGCACCTGCGTCGGCGGCTGGGACAGCTCACAGCGCCAGTCGTTGGCTTTCGTTATTTCAATGTCTATGGACCTCGGGAGCAGCACAAGGGCCGAATGGCCTCTGTGGCTTACCACCACTTCAATCAGTTCCGAGCCGAGGGTCATGTCCGTCTGTTTGCGGGCTATGACGGCTGGGAGGCCGGCTGTCAGCAGCGAGACTTTGTCTCGGTGGAGGATGTGGTCAAGGTCAACCTACACTTTTTGGATGCGGCCCTGGCGGGCAAGGCCCAGTCTGGCATTCTGAACCTGGGCACCGGACGAGCCCAGACCTTTAATGAGGTGGCCGTCTCGGTTATCAACACCCTTAGGCAGGCTCAGGGTCAGTCGGCGCAGAGCCTGGCGGACTTGGTGGCGGCTCAGCAGATCGTCTATGTCGATTTTCCTGACGCCTTGAAGGGCAAATACCAAAGCTATACCCAGGCCGACCTAAGCCGGCTGCGCGCTGCTGGCTACGCTGGCCAGTTCCTGTCGGTTCAGGAGGGGGTTGAGCGTTACGTCAAGACTCGCCTGGCCGCGGACTGCTAGGCCTGCTCCGTCTTCTGCCAAAGGGCTGCCTGTGCAGCCCTTTTCTATTTGGCAGAGGTAAAGGATGCGAGATGAACACACGATTCAAAGATCAATGGCTGGCCACCAGTGCCTTGGCCTTGGCCATCGGCTGCGTAGGCATACCAGCCGGGGCCGTGGCACAGGCCTCTTTTTCAAAAGAAGCGAACCTGAAGACGGCTTCGGTGAAGGCCGAGCAGGTGAACGTCAACACAGCCGATGCCAAGCAGCTGCAGCAGGTCAAAGGCATTGGCCCGAGCATGGCGCAGAAGATTGTCACCGCGCGAAAGAAGGGTGGTGACTTCAAGAGCGCCGCCGATTTGTCTCGGCGGGTCAAAGGCCTTGGCGAGAAGCGTCTGGCCAAACTCAAGGCCAATGGACTCTTGATTCCGACAGCGGTCTTGCCCAAGCCGCCCGCGCCGACTGGACCAGATGCGGGTGTGCCGAAGATGCGAAAATAGAGGCCATGACCACCGGCCCAAAGCCCTCTTCCAGTCAGCGCGCCAGTGCGGCCCCCGTCTCAGGATGGCTTGCCAAGGCTTACGCACTCTGGTGTCTGGCGCGTTTTGACAAACCCGTTGGCATTTTGCTGTTGCTATGGCCCACCTGGTGGGCCCTCTGGCTGGCCGCGGAGGGTCTGCCAGACTGGCCTCGGCTGCTGGTCTTTACGCTGGGCACCGTGCTCATGCGAGCGGCGGGCTGTGTGCTCAACGATTTGGCGGATCGGCGCTTTGATGGCGCAGTGGCCCGAACGGCCCAGCGTCGACTGGCCACCGGTGAGGTCAGTGTTCCTCAGGCTGTCGCGCTGGCGCTGGTCTTGCTGGCAGCCAGCGCCAGTCTCTTGGTCTTCTTAAATGAGTTGGCCCGTCAATACGCCTACGTCGCTGTCTTTGTGGCAGCCGCCTATCCCTACTTTAAGCGGTTCTTTCCCATGCCACAGGCCATCTTGGGCATCGCCTTTGGCTTTGGCATTCCCATGGCGTTTGCCGATACCCATGGTCAGGTGCCGCTCTATGCCTGGGGTCTTTGGCTCGCCAACGTGGCTTGGTCCATTGCCTATGACACGGCCTATGCCATGGTCGATCGGGATGACGATGTGAAGTTGGGCCTGCGCAGCAGTGCCATTACCTTTGGACGGGCTGATGTCTTGGCGGTGAGTCTTTGCCAGGGCTTTTTGCTGCTGGCCCTGCTGGCTTTGCCGTTTCTTGTGCCACTGGGGCTGGCGTATTCAGTGGCCTGGGTGCTGGCCGTGGTCTGGTCGTATCGGCTTTTGATGCGGCTGCGGTCTCGTAGTCGAGAAGACAGCTTTTGGGTTTTTCGTCAGAGCCATTGGGTGGGAGCCGTCATCTGGCTGGGCCTGGCTCTGGATTTTCTACTTTAGAAAATCAGGCGCCTTTGCCCATTTCGACGCCACGGTCTCTGGCTGCGGTGAGGGCCTGTTTGATCACGGCATCGAACCCGGTCTGATCCAGGCTGGCCAGGGCTGCGGCGGTGGTGCCGCCTTTAGAGGTCACCCGCTGGCGCAGGACACTGGGCTGCTCGGTACTCTGGTCCATCAGCAGCGCCGCACCTTTGACGGTCTGCTTGGCCAGCGCCAAGGCCTGATCGGCCGACAGTCCCAGTGACTGTCCAGCAGCCGTCAACGCCTCGACGAATCGAAAGACATAGGCAGGACCAGAACCCGACAAGGCGGTCACGGCGTCCATCAGGCTCTCATCTTCAATCCAGACCACCTGACCGGCGGCCTGCATGATGCTCTGGGCCTGGTCTTTGGTGACCGGGCTCACCCCGTCTGCTGCAAAAAGCCCTGTCACGCCCTCTTGGATAAGCGCCGGCGTGTTGGGCATGGCGCGAATGACGCGACCGTGGCCAATCTGTTGCTGCAGGCTGGCTGTGCTGATGCCGGCCGCAATCGACAGCCAAGCGGCCCGGGCACTGGTGCCGCAGAGCTGGTCTCGAAGGCTGCCATGCAGCTCCGCGAAGACCTCGTTGATCTGTTGCGGCTTGACGGCAAGAACGACCAGGCTCACGCCCGTGGTTTTTTGGGCTGCCTGCAGGCTCTCAAAGAGGTTGAAGACGATGCCCTTGGACTGCGCCTTGATTTGTAGGCCATTGGCCAAGGTCTTGCGGGTGGCTTCGAAGGGCTCGATCACCGTCAGGCTGTCCACAATCCTGGGCTGAGCTTGGACCAGTCCTCCAATGAGGGCCTGGGCCATGTTGCCGCCACCGATAAACAGAACGTGCAGTCCGCTGAGCATTGATGAGGTCATCTCGGTCCCTTCAGGATGGTCAGCCAGCGCACCCGCATCAGGCTGAGGAGTCCAAAGTATGACAGCGCTGCTGTGGCCATGAGCCCCGCGAGGGCGGCGATCCGCAGCCCAGGCGTTTGACGAAGTGTCAGCCAGTTGAGTTGCCCAGAGAGCCAGTAGAGCAGGGCACCCATCACGGCGGCGGCCAGAACAATTCGCATGAGTAGCGACAGCCAGCCGGTCATCGGTGCGTAGGCTCCGCGGGACCGGAGTTTCCAGAACAGAAGACCGGCATTCAGGCAGGCGGCCAGTCCGGTGGCCAGGGCCAGGCCAGCGTGCTGATAGAGCGGCACGAGGACCAGGTTCAGCAGCTGCGTGGTGACCAGGGTCAGCAGGGCAATCTTGACGGGTGTGCGGATGTCTTGGCGGGCATAAAAGCCCGGGGCTAGCACCTTGACAGCGATCAGCCCGGTGAGCCCCACTGCGTAGGCCACCATGGCCTGGGCGGTCATGACCAGGTCTTGGTCGTCAAAGGCCCCGTAGTGAAACAGGGCGGAGGCCAGTGGAATGGCCAGCACGGCCAGGCCCACCGACGCGGGCACGGCCAAGACCATCACCATCCGCAGACCCCAGTCGATGAGGGCGGAGACTCGGTCTTGCTCGTTGCTGTTGTGGGCCTTGGTCAGGCTGGGCAGCAGGACGGTACCCAGGGCCACACCCAGAAGGGCGGTTGGAAACTCCATGAGCCGATCTGCGTATGACAGCCAGGAGACACTGCCCGTCTGAAGCCGCGAGGCGATGTGGGTGTTGATGATCAGGCTGACCTGGGCCACGGAGACCGCCAGACTGGCCGGCAGCATCAGGGTGAGAATGCGCCGAACATGGGCGTCGGCCATGCTCTCGCGCAGGCTGGCCAGTGGACGGCGAAGCATGGGCCCGAGGGACTTGAGCAGGCCCAGTCTGGCCAGCCCCCAGGCCTGTAGACCCAGCTGGGCTAGCCCGCCGACCAGGACGGCGACCACCAGGGCCCAGATGGGCTCGTCCAGTTGGGGTGCGAGCAGCAGGGCGCAGCCAATAAATGACAGGTTGAGCAGCACGGGCGTGAAGGCCGGCAGCCGGAACTCGGACCAGGTGTTGAGCACTCCCGCTGCCAGGGCCACCAGGGAGATCATCAGGATGTAGGGGAACATCCAGCGGGTCATGTCGGTGGTGAGCTCAAAGGTGGCGGTATCGCCCGAGAACCCGCCGGTCATGAGCCAGACCAGAACAGGGGCGGCTAGCATGGCCAGCACGGTGATCAGGCCCAGGACTGCAAAGAGCAAGACACCGACTCGGGCGGCTAGGCTGGCGGCCTGGTCAGGGGACTGCTGGGTTTTGACCTGGCCCAGGACCGGGACAAAGGCCTGGGTGAAGGCCCCTTCGGCAAACAGGCGTCGCAGCAGGTTTGGCAGCCGAAAGGCGACAAAAAAGGCGTCTGTCTGGGCTCCCGCGCCGAACAGGCCCGCCGTCAGGACCTCTCTGAGCAGGCCGGTGATGCGGGACAGCAGGGTCAGCCCGCTGACGGTGGCGGCGGTCTTGAGCAGATTCATAAGAACGGCTATAGTGTAGGGCTTTTCCGCTTCGGAACCCTTTTTTTAGGATTTGTTATGGCTAACTCCGCCTCCGCACGCAAGAGTGCCCGTCAAGCTGCTGCTCGCCGCCTGATCAATGCTGGCCTGCGTTCGTCTTACCGTACCGCTGTGAAGTCTGTTCGCAAGGCCGTCGCTGCCGGTGACGCCAAGGCTGCTGCGACCGCTTACAGCGCTGCTTCCAGCGTGATCGACCGCATTGCCGACAAGAAGATTGTTCACAAGAACAAGGCTTCCCGTCACAAGAGCCGTCTGGCTGCTGCTGTTAAAGCAATCGCTGCTTAAGTCGTTGCTTTAGTGGGTCGGGCACCGAAGATGGCGGTGCCCACGCGAACCCAGGTTGTAGCCTCTGCCACGCTGGCCGCAATGGCCAGTTCCAAGTCGGCCGACATGCCCATCGACAGCACATCAAAGCTCTGAGCCTGGCCTGTCGCCGACAGCGCCGAGCGAATGTCATTCTTTAGTCGAACCAGACGCTCGAAGCGCCCGATCGTGACGGCGGGATCTTGGCTTGGCTCAGGAATCGTCATGAGTCCTCGAAGCACCATGGCTGATGGACCCCTTGGGTGCTCAGCGATGAGGGTGGCCATCTGAGCGGCTAGTTCCAGGGCCTGCTCAGGCGCTACCCCGGATTTGCTCTCCTCCCCACTGGTGTTCACCTGGAGGCAGACCTGCAGCGGTTTGAGATGGGCGGGTCGTTGGTCGATGAGTCGCTGGGCAATCTTGAGACGGTCAACGCTGTGGACCCAGTCGAAGTGTTCAGCGACGTCCTTGGTTTTATTGCTCTGAAGAGGCCCAATGAAGTGCCAGCAGGGATCGCCTGCCGCCGTCGCACCGGTGGGGCCTTGGCCAAGCGCAAGCGCAACAGCCTGAATCTTCTCGACACCCTCTTGGACATAGTTCTCACCAAAGTCGAATTGGCCGGCTTGGATGGCCTGCAGCACAGCGTCCGCTCCGAAGGTTTTGCTCACGGCCATGAGTCGAACGGCCTGTTTGGGCAGTCCATGGGCCTGGCAGGCCTTCTGAATTCGGGCCTGGACCTGATCAAGCGCCTGGGCGATGTCAGTCATGGCCGCTGAGGTTGATCCGAGGAGGACCCGGGCTGAGGCTGGTCAGACGGACGCTCCCGTCGGGCTGAGCCGGCCACCATGTCAAACCGCATCCAGCGACACTCAATGTCACCGTTGAAGACGGGGATGCGACGACCCGCCTTGAGGCGAATCGCAGAGTCCAGTTTGAGGTTATCGGTCAGCAGCCAGGCCTGGTAGCCGGCATAGTGCCGCTTCAGGGTCTCGGAGAGTTTGCGCGGCTCGTCCTCGGTCATTTGAACCCGCTTGCCGTACGGCAGATTGGTGATGAGCAGGTTGGGACTGGTGGTGGGCTCTGGTGCTTCGGTTGAGTTCGGTGCGGCAGCCTGAAAGAAATCGGCCAGCTCGAAAGTGAGCTGCTCGCTGATGGCGGGAGGCAGGGCCCTGGCGGCATTCTCTTTGGCCACACGAACCAGCCGCTCATCGAGATCTCGGCCCACCATGGTTGGCAAGGCCAGTCCAGTGGCCTTGGCCCAGGCTGCGGCGCAGGCCGCACGCAGGGCGATGAAATCCACTCGGCCGAACGGAGAAGCCTTGTTGAAATCTTCACAGGCAAAGCGTCTGGGGTTGGTCGGATGAAAACCAGGGGCCAGACCAGCGAGCAGGCTCGCCGCCTCGATCAGCAGCGTCCCACTGCCGGCCATGGGGTCGATGACCACCTGAGGACTTGGCGTCGTTGCCCCCACCGGCTCAAGACCCGTCATCTGGACCAGGGCTGCCGCCAGGTTCTCACGCAGGGGCGCCTCGCCCTTGGCCAGCCGCCAGCCGCGCTTGAACAAGGGCTCTCCACTGGTGTCAATGGACAGGGTGGCCTTGTCGCCATCGATGTAGACCCAGATTCGAATGTCAGGGTTTCGGGTATCGACGGAGGGACGCTCGCCGGTCAGATCACGCAGCCGATCGCAGAGTCCGTCTTTGACCTTGAAGCCTGCAAAGGGAAGGGCGAGCTCAAAGGGCGCGGGGCGGCCTTGGTTGACGTCGATGCGAATGGTTTGGGCTGGGTGCAGAAACTTTTCCCAGGGCAGCCGCTTGGCTGCTGCATAGAGGTCGTCTGCTGATCGCAATCGCAGTTGGTCCAGCATGAGCAGAATACGAGTGGGCGTCCGACACCAGAGATTGGCTCGGGCAATGGCTGTCGGGTCGGCTCGAAACCAGCAGCCAGCTTTGCCAGCCTGGACTTCTCCAACACCCTCGATGCTGGAGAGCTCCTGGGCCAGGCAGGCCTCAAGGCCGGATGGACAAACGGCGAAGGCAGAGAGCTGGGTCATTAAAAGGGCTTGACCACCACCAGGATCACTGCGCCAAGCAGCATGATCACGGGGACCTCGTTAAACCAACGAAACCAGATGTGGGACTTGGTCATGCGGCCGGCTTGGAACTTTTTAATCATGGCGCCGCAGACATGGTGGTAACCGACCAAGGCCAAGACGATGGCCAACTTGGCATGCATCCAGCCGTTGCCTGGTCCTTGGCCAATGCCAAAACCCAGCCAGAGCCAGAAACCGAAGAAGAGGGTCCCGATCATGAGCGGCATCATGAAGCGGTAGAGCTTGCGACTCATCAGCAACAGGCGGTCACGCTCGGCCTGCCCCTCGGGGCCACTGGGCACCATGGCCAGGTTCACGAAGATACGCGGCAGGTAGAACAGGCCGGCAAACCAGCTGGTGACAAAAATAATGTGAATGGCTTTTACCCAGAGGATGGCCATGTGTCAGATCTCCGTTGTCAGTGAACGCGCGCAGTCAGCGCGTCTTGGGGTTTAGCTTCGAATGTGTCCGTCACCGAAGACGATCCACTTGAGGGTGGTGAGGCCTTCCAGTCCAACCGGGCCGCGGGCATGCAGCTTGTTGGTCGAGATGCCGATCTCGGCTCCCAGTCCGTATTCAAAGCCGTCTGCAAAGCGGGTGGAGGCGTTGATCATGACCGAGGACGAGTCGACTTCGCGCAGAAAGCGCATGGCGGTGCTGTGGTTTTGAGTGACGATGCTGTCGGTGTGGGCCGAACCGTATTGGGCAATGTGGTCCATGGCTTCATCTACATCCTGGACCAGTTTGATCGCCAGAATGGGGGCCAGGTATTCGGTGGCCCAGTCTTCCTGGGTGGCCGAGACCAGGTCGCTGTCCTTGAAGCCGGCGGCGAGCAAAACGGTGCGAGTCTGGTCGCAGACGCGCAGCTCAACCCCTTTGGACTGGTAGATCTTGCACAAATCGGGCAGCACCTGGTCCGCGATGGACTGCGCTACCAAGAGGGTCTCCATGGTGTTGCAGGGCGCGTAGCGCTGGGTCTTGGCGTTGTCCGCGATTCGAATGGCCTTGTCGACACAGGCATCGCTGTCGATGTAGACATGGCAGATGCCATCGAGGTGTTTGATGACGGGCACGGTGGCTTCGTTGGTGATGCGCTCGACCAGCGACTTGCCGCCTCGGGGGACGATGACGTCGATGAACTGCGGCATGGTGATCATGGCACCAACGGCTGCGCGGTCTGCGGTGGGAACAACCTGAACGCCCGCCTCGGGAAGGCCTGCCTGGACCAGGGCCTGAGAGATCAGGCCGGCCAGAAATTGGTTGGAATGAAAGGCCTCAGAGCCGCCCCGCAAGACCGTGGCATTGCCCGACTTCAGGCAGAGCGCGGCTGCATCGATGGTCACATTGGGACGTGATTCATAGATGATGCCAATGACCCCCAGCGGTACGCGCATATGACCGACCTGAATACCGGTGGGCTGAATACGCAGGTTGGTCATCTCGCCAACAGGATCGGCGAGAGCAGCGATCTGGTGAAGACCAGCGACCATGGTCTGAATGGCTTTGTCTGATAAGGCCAGTCGATCAACAAAGGCTGCGTCATGGCCGGCGGCCTTGGCGGCCTGCAGGTCCTGGTCATTGGCTTGCTTGAGCGCTGCTTGGGATTGATCGATGGCCTGGGCGAGCAACAGCAGGGCCTGGTTTTTCTGGGCGGTGCTGGCCGCGGCCATGCGACGACCTGCCTGGCGGGCGTTTTCGCCCAGCCGGGTCATCATGGTTTGAATGTCTTGGCTCATCTTGATCTCGATAGGGAGAGCGCCAGCCTTTCGAGCGCCATCCACGGGTCCTCTGCGAGTAGTCCTTTCACCATTGTATCGATGCGTCCCAGCTCCCGCAGGGCTTCTGTGGCGCGTTCAATCGGTAGACGACGCACCGCGTTGGCCACACTCCAGATGAGCAGGGGCAGGGCTTCTCCCTCCTCGCGCAGGCCACGCAGCATGCGCAGACTTCGCTTGGCATCACCGGCCAAGAAGGCGTCACCCAGTTGAAAGGGGCTAAAGCGAGCCGCATCGGTCACCGCCTCTTGCATCTCGGCCGCGGTGATGGGGGCGTTGGGGTCTTTTCTCGGCAGGTGGACCAGTTTGAGGATTTCCTGGTGGGCGGCCGCTAGATTGCCCTCGGATTTGGTGGCCAAGACCGATATGGCCTGAGGGTCCGCTTTGAGCCCGGCCTTGGTGAGTCGCGCCATGATCCAGCTGGGCAGGTCGGAGACCTGAAGCTCCGGCACGCTGATGACCAGGCCTTTGTTGGAGAAGGCGTTGAACCAGCCTGTGGCCATCATGGTGCGGTCTGCTCTGGGTAACAACAGCACCACTGCGGTGTCTGGGGCCGGTGACTCGGCCCAGGCGGTCAGGGCCTTGTTGCCCTCGGTGCCAGGCTTGCCGGTGGGCAGGCGCAGCTCCAGGATGCGTCGGCTTGCAAACAGGGAGGGCGCATTGGCCTCAGCCAGCCAGCCCCGCCAGTCAAAACTGCGGTCGGTGGTCTCGCTCAGGCGTTCATCGAAGCCTTGTTGTCGGAGAAAACCACGAACCAGGTCCGTGGCCTCGGTGGTCAGCAGTGGGTCGTCGCCACTGATGGCCCAGCTGCTGGGGACTGCATCGGGAGATGAAAACTGAGTGGCGAGCTGGCTGGTGAGCAGCTCAGGCTTTTTCGGATCGAGCCGGATCTGCATAGGTGGAGATGGTGGCCAGGCGCCGAAGGATCTGCTGCAGGATGTCCTCTTCCATGGCGTTGATCTGGAACTTCTCAGCGTCGTCGGTGGAGAGCACCTCTGATTCACTCACGCTGATGGCTCGTCGCAGTTCGATGGTGTCGGTGGCGATCAGCGACCGGCCCAAGGGATCCTCGACGCGGAAGGTCACGGCCGTGCGCAGTTCGATCTCACGGGGACGGCCCGATCCCGAGAAGCCCACCACCAGGCGTTGCTGGTTGATTTGCAAGACACGGCAGACGACCTCAGCCTCGGCAATGCGCGAGACCAGTTGCAGCCGATAGCGGGTCTTGAGTTCCCGGCGAAGCCGTTCGGCCAGGCCGCTGCCCGCGATGGCTTGAGCCATCTCGCCCCCCAGCTTGGTGCGCTCTTCCTCAGACAGGCTGCGATCCACCATGGGACCCTGGCCAGGGGAGAGCACCATGATGCGCTTAAAGCCAAAGTTGTAGCCCGCACCACGGATTCGCCAGCCACAGCCGGTCAGGCTGGCTGCAGCGAGCAGACCCATCCAGACCCCGCCGCGTCTAAGCAGATGACGGCGCGTGATGGCGACAGTGGCGGAGGCATTTCGCATGAGGCTAGGGTATCAGACCACCAGGTTGACCAGTCGGCCGGGCACCACGATGGCCTTGCGCAAGGGCTTGCCTTCTGAGAACTTGGCAAAGGCTTCGCTGGCCAAGGCGGCCGATTCAATGGTCTTTTGGTCTGCATCGGCGGCCACCGTCAGGCTGCCACGCAGCTTACCGTTGATCTGCAGCATCAGCTCCACACTGTCGCGGACCAGCGCGGCCTCGTCGACCTGCGGCCATGGGGCATCGAGCAGGTCGCCATGGACAAGGCTGTAGCCCAGGGCGTTCCAGAGATAGCAACCAATGTGGGGCACCACTGGGTAGAGAATCCGCAGCAGCAGGCTGAGGCCCTCATGCAGCACAGCGGCTCGATCACCCGATGGCTGCCCAGACGCCTTGGCGGCATCCTCCAAGGTGTTGAGCATCTTCATGCAGGCCGAGACCACCGTGTTGTATTGACGGCGGGTCAGGTCGAAGTCAGCCTGCTTGAGCAGTTCATGC
>Ga0208009_1000556_pt1 | contig 10753 bp, 16 predicted proteins | sample Wag4_2014_7_16_FD_187364 | JGI IMG/M metagenome (GOLD analysis project Ga0208009, IMG submission 187364) | Fresh water mixed with fracking chemicals microbial communities from Ohio, USA - Utica-2 Time Series FC 2014_7_16 (SPAdes) (version 2) ...
TGGGCCAGCACTGTCTCAGCGGCGATGCGGAGCTTGAGGGGGGTCATGCCTTTACCCTCCCGCCACGCTTCGCCCGGCGCTGCTGTTCGGGCAGCACCTCACCAGGCCAGTGCCGGCGGCGGGCTGGTAGCCGCGCAGTGCAGCGAGGATCGCGGGCGGGGTATAGAACATCACTCCTCCTCCTCCATCGCCCACTCGCCGCACCATGTATCGCCGGCAACATAAGGCCAGCGCAGGCTGATTTCTGGCGATGGCGGATTGCGCCGGCAGGTCATGTAGCCCGGCCTGGCATCAGTAGTGCGGCTGTAGCGGCAGTTGCCGCAGTTTTGCTCAGATACAGGTGGAAAGGTCATGGCAAAAAATCCTCTCGGATGCGACGTGGCGGCGGAAACTGAGGCTTGGGCATGATCTCCGGTTTGGGCGTGGTGGGACCGCCGCTGCGGTTGCCGCGCTGGGTGCGGCCTTCGGTGGAGATCAGAGGCGACTGGCCGATTACGCCGCCTCTAGCCCAGATTGCGTCACCGCGTGCCCGCCAGCCAGCCCAGTACGACAGCAGGGCGCCAGCGCCGCCGATAATCGAGCCGATCAGCAGGGACAGTTCAAGGCCCATCACTCCCCCTCCCCATCACTGAGCCGCTGGCAGGCAGCCCACCACAGCGACGTGGCGATTACAGCCACGCCAACCACGGCCTCGACGCAGATGATCTGCAGCATGCCGGCAAAGATCGCGAGCGTCACGCCTCCACCTCCATCAGCTGACGGCGCAGGGCGCCCAACACCAACGCATTGGTGCCGCCGCGCTTCAGCATCTCCCGCTGTGCATCAATCAGCGCCACCACGCGGCCACGCATAATCTCTTGACCTTCGCGGATCGCAGCCTGCAGCGATGGCGCTTCGTGCAGCGCCTCAGTGGCACGGGTCACGGCAGCTTGCTCAGCAGCTAATGCCTCACGTTCAATTTCAATGTTGGCCAGCAGGTCATTCAGCTGCTGGCGGATCGTGTCAATGGACAGGGGCGGCGCGCAAGGCGGCTCATAACGACCCATGGGTGCATGGCGAGTGGTCCCCACCACCCTACCGCAAAGGTGCCCCATTTGCACCCACCACGGCCCTACCTTGCGCGATCTTCAAGGTCTGCCGCCATGTGCGCAGCGGAACGCAGCAACATGCTCAGCGGCACCGGCTTAGCGTTGCGCTGGCTGCAACTGCGGATCGCCCGGCGGATGCCGGCAGCGATTGAGCCGCTGCCTAGACCCTTGGCCATTAGCACCAAGTCAGGAGTGAGCCTCACGGCGTAGGACTCGCCACTTGGAATCTTGCGGCCTCGCATGGCATCACATCAGAGTGAGATGGGGGCATCATAGGTTCCGCAACTGCACCCCCTAGAGTGGATTCACCAAATCAAGCGCAATGCCCAGCTGGCCCGTCAAACCTGGACGCAAACATCTCACCGTTGACCTCCCACTGGAGCAGGTGACGCACCTCGACAGTGAAGCGGATCTGCGCGGCCTCACGCGGGCCGGATACCTGCGCCAGCTGATCTTTGACGACATGCGCCGGCAAGCGCGTGCTCAGCGTCAATCAGCGCCCAGTGACGGGTGATCGCTGCCCAGCAGCTGCGCCACTGTCCAAGCGCCATGGCCTGATGGTGGCGTGGCCAGCTCCAGTGCATCAGGGTGGAGCTGCAGCACATGCGCCAGTGCGCCGGTGGCAGCAGCGTCCCCGCTCACTCCTTTGACGGCATGGGCCCAGGCGACGTGGCCGATGAATCGGCGCCGCAGTTCGGCCATCTTCTCAGCCGGCCAGAACACCTCTTCACAGCCGCCTGGCCAGACCATCAGATTCATCGCCCCATCGAGGCGGATGCCGTAGCGCTCTTGGGCCAGCAGGTCGTAGCCCGCCAGCTGCAGCGGCCACGCTGCATCGGGTTTGGCCTTCTCTTGGCTGACCTTGCTCTTCCAATCCACGATCAGCCACTGGCCGGCTACGCGGGCGATCAGATCCGGCGTGCCGGTGTAAAACAGCCGCAGCGATGCCAGCGGTGATTCGCAGGCGATCACCTCCTCGATCTGCGGCAGGAACAGCCGCCGCCAGGTGGCCAGCAGCATCAGCGATTCAGCAACCCGCACCGGCGGGGCGGCGATGCCCAGCAGCTCCTGGCGGATCAGGGCATGAAGCTCGGTGCCGATCTCGGCGCGGCCGTTGCGGTGGAGCTCCATGTAGGCCTCGGCCTCATCGGGCCGCATGCCTTCTTTTTCAATCAGCTTGCGGCGCCAATGCTCAGGGTTGAACCCCTTGGCGCCGGATAGGCCCAGCACCTGCGAGCAGCTGGGCGGCTGCAACCACTGGCCACGGCGCGGCGACCACACCCAGTAGCGATGGCTGGGCTCATCAAAAGCAATGCCCCCCTGCGGCGGCAGGAGGGCGATCCGTGGGTGATGGGTGCTCAATCAGCCGCCCCACCCGCCGGCGGCGGGCTGCCCCCAGGCGGGCGGTGCTGCTGCTGGCGGAGCAGCAGCCGGAGGCGCCGCAGGGTAGCCCGCTGGCGGCCCGGCTGGCGGCTGCTGCGGCGCCGCTTGCGGCGGGTACCCAGCAGGCCCAGGCTGGGGGGCAGGCTGCCCGTAGGCGGGCTGCTGGGGCGGGGCAGCAGGTGCGCCCCACTGGCCGCCACCCTGCTGCTGCGCCTTCTGCGCCAGGTAGGCGGCCCGCTCGCTGGGGCTCTCAATCTGGCCGTTCAACACCGGGCCGTTGTTCTCGCCGGTACCGCGCCAGCAGGACAAGCGCAGCTTGAAAAACTGCTCCCCGGTCTGCTGATTGGTCTCAAGCCCTTGACCCTGCTGCATTGCCTGGGACAGCTCCCAGATCAGCTGGGCGGGCAGCTCGACGGCGCCGTTCAGGATCGGGGCCTTCGGGTTCTGGGACGGCTGTGCGTTCCAAAGGTTGACGCGTGCGCTTTTCATCAGACGTAGGCGGAGGGATCGGTTGTGGTGGGCTGATACTGCAAGGCGTTGGACTGCGGCTGTTGAGCAGCGGCCACCAGTGCGGCGGCCTCGTGCTGAGGAATCGCCCGGGTCATGTCGTAGCCGCCCTGCGGAGCAGGTGTAGCCCAGGGCTGATGCTGTGGTGCCGGCTGCTGAGGCGGAGCGGCATAGGCAGGCGCTGCCTGGGCCGGCTGCTCCCATGGCCGCGGGGCCGCAGCGGGCGCCGCATCGTGCGCGGCATCCTCATCGCTGGCGCAGATGCCGAGCAGTAGCTGCAGGTTCACCCTGAAGCCGCTGGTGGCCGCAGCGCTGATCGCGCTGGAGCTGGTCAGGCTGAGCACCGGGAACTGGGACAGCCGCCAACCGCCGCTGCTGTGCCGGAGCATGGTGGACACCACAAACCCACCCGGCACGATGCCGATGGTGTTGCAGATCACCACCTGCTGCGCCATCAGGGCAGGACGCACGGCCTCAAGCAGGCCCGGCAGATTCAGATAAGCGTGGCGCCGGCCTTTGATGTCGGCGGCATCGTTCGGGGCCAGGCTGCCGAACGCAGGGAAAGCGGCAGCGACTGCCGCATCGAGGGCGGCGAGCTGCTGCGACGTGGGGCCGCAGTTCGGCGGCAGCAATTCATCAATCGGGGCGGCATCCGCCCCGCGTGCTGTGGGCATGGTCAGGATCGAGCGGTTGAACAGCCAGATTGGGCACGGCTCTGGCGGGCCGGGTCAGTTGCGGCGATCAAGCTCAGCCTCAAGCAGCAAGGCTGCCATGCTGTTCATTGATCGCCGGTCAGCCGCTGCCGCCGTCTTGAGACGGTCGAACAGTGAAGTGGGCAGCCGCAGCGTGATGCTGCGCGCCTCAGTGGTTGCTGCTGGCATCATCGCGGGCGCAGTTGGGGGCATTGTAGGGGATGGAGCCCCGAAGGGCTCCCGTTGAGTTGCGGGGCAGGGCGAAAAGTCGCGATGCACAGGGTGGCGTAGCGTGGCGCGGGTTGTTGGCACCCGCTCGGCTCATGCGCCTGCAGCGGGTGATGTGGGTGGGCCGGAGGCCCCGTTGGGCTGCGGCGAATAGCGGCAAAGCGCGACGAGATGGGGCGCGGGGCTATGGCGGCAGGTATCAACCCACCAGACAGCCTGAGGCTGTGTGGTGGGGTGGGGTGGGGCTCCGGTGTGGAGCCCCCGTTGGGTTGCGGCGCGCGGCTGCGAGCTGGAGGGCGCTGCTGCGAGCGGCGTGGATCCGATCCCGGGACTTACACCTTTCGGATGCCCAGGCCATCACCCCTCCAGTTTCGGTGCATCCTTCCCGGCGCGCTTCAGCAGCCGCAGCTGCCGTTGCGCACCTTGGGCAGATGCGGCGATGAATGAGTGGACGTTGATCCGGTTCTGATGCTCGCGGCGTGCGGCACCGGTCAACTTCTTCTCATCCACGGCGTTCATCAGGCGACCGGTGGCGCGTTGGTGGCGCCTCAGTCCTTGAAAGGCCTGATCATTCAGGTAGGCCGATGCCTTTTCATCGGTCAGCACGTTGATCACGCCGCCCACGGTGTTCATCACCAGCGGCGGCAGCTCCAGCTCACGCCGGTCGCGCTCCAGCCAGTCGCGCACCTGAAGCAGCACGTAGGGCAGCCGGGCTGCCTTGGCCGTGGCCTCATCGCCGTGCTCGCCAATCCAGGCCAACAGCTTGTCTGGCTTGCGGTTGACGTAGTGCTCCCACACCAGCTCACCATCGATGGTCTGGCCTTTGTAGAGCGTGCTGGGATTGATCGATGCCCGTTTCATCAGCCCACCTCCACTTCTTTGAGCTGGGTGACCTGGAATCGGCCGTGCATGGGCCGCCAGGTGCCGAGGCCTTCGGCGATGCCGGCGCGATCCAGGATCTTGGCCAGCGTCTGAGGATCAATGATCTCATCGTTCACCAGCATCGAGTAGCTGGCTGCCCAGTGCGGGATCCGCACGCGGACGGCCATGGTGCCGCGGCCAGTGGGGGCGATTGAAACGAAGCGCGAGTCCTCGTACATTAGGCCGGCATCGGTCGGGCCTTCGTAGGCCAGGGGCGCATCACCCTCAACCACGATGGCGCGCTTGGTATCCTTCCCCAGCTTCCAGGCGACCGCGCCATCACGGATGCAGCGCTGCAGGTTCTGAGCCGGTAGGAATGGATCAGAGAATCCTTCAAAGGAAGAATCCCCGTCGAGGTCGGGTCCGTAGGCAAAGGTGCCTTCGGCACCCCAATAACCGGAAAAGATCCAATGAAGGCGCCGCAAGGCGTATTCATGAAGTTCTTTGCGGTTTTTCTTTAGACCGGTGTAATACTTGATTGCTGCAGCGTGCGGCCCCAACGGGTCGACGGTGCAGGGATTGGACAGGATCAGAGGGCGCGTGCCCTCAATGCTCAATTCAAATCGGCGAAAAGCCATGTGGATTGGTCCTCTTGGGATGTGTGGTGGGGCCTGAAGACAGGCCCCCTGTGGTTGGCTACGCAACAGTTGGCCACGCGGGGCGTCGGGAGGCAAGGCGCGGCGGCACGGAGCTGCGGCAGATGGTGAGTTGAAAACAGCCCACCAGTGAGCCGGAAGCTCAGGGGTGGGGTGTGGGGCCTCGGGTGAGGCCCTAGTGGTTAGCGAAGCGAAACGATGCGACGAGGCGCGTGGCGAGGCGAAGCGTTGCTGGGACCTCCTCACAATACCCCACAATCGGGGCAACTGCAACCAATCCCCATCAAAACGCCCCACCCCATGACCGCTGCAGCCGTTTGGTCGCCGCCAGCCGCTGCGCGGGGCTAAGCAGCATGCGAAGCATCATCTGGCCCTGGGCCCACCCTGGCTGCAGCCCCAGCGCCGGCTCCAGCACCTTCAGCGTTTCGTCCTCCAGCACGTCAAGGTAGTTGAGCCAACGGCGCAAATCCGGGGTGCGCTGCTCCACCTCCGCCCTGCAGCGTTCATTCAGCAGCCGCCGCGCCACCACCGGATGCGCCTGGGCCAGCAGGTCGGGGGTGATCTCCACCAGCTTGGCGCCGGTCTGGTGCACCTCCGTTTCGATCGGTTCGCCCTCCGTGACCTCGCCGGTGTCCGGGTCGATCACCGCCTGGCGCTTCTCGCGGGGTTCCTGCACCTCGGCGTTCAGCTTCCAGTCCATCTCCGCATCAGGCGGCGGCAGCCGGCGCCAGTTGTCGGTATGATCAATCAGCAGCGCCGCATCCTTTCCTGGCGCAGGCCTGAGCACCCGCCCGATCAGCTGGCGCCACAGCCTGAGGCTGGCGGTCGGTCGCAGGATCTGCAGGCAGGTCGCCTCAGGCACGTCGAGGCCTTCGTCCACGACTTGGCAGGCGCAGAGCACCGTGATCTGGCCGCGGCGGAACCGATCAAAGATCCCCCGCCGCTCTGGTTTCGGAGTGTCCCCATCCACCGCTTCAGCGGCGATGCCCTGATCCCGGTACTGCTCGGCTACCTGGTGGGCATGCTCGACGCTCACCGCTACGCAGATGGTGCGCTCGCGGTTCGGGTTGAGCTGCATCCAGTCCCTGACGATCTCCCCCTGGATCTCCACCACCCGGCGCTCCATGTCGGCGGTCGTAAAATCGCCGCCGCGTTTGCGCATGCCCCTGGTGTCGATCCTGTGGGGCGCGGCGAACAGCCGGTAGCGGCACAGCTTGCCAGCAGCCATCAGTTCGCCAGCCTCCGGGCCATTCAGCAGCAAGTCGAACATCTCCTCATCACCCAGCCCCTTGCCATCGGGCCGCACCGGTGTGGCAGTGAGCCCACCGAAGCGCCGGGGCTGTGCCGCCTCGATCACCTTGCGCCAGGTGGGGGATGGTGCGTGGTGGCATTCATCGGCCAGCAGCGTGCAGCCTTTCAGCTGCTCCAACAGCTTCAGCCGCCGCACCATCGTCGGCACCATGCCCACCACCAACCGGCGATCCATGCGGGGGCGGCTGCCGGCCGTCACCATGGCGATCACCTGCCGCTGCCCTAGGTGCGACTGCAGGCTGGCCACGATCTGGGTCAGGATCTCCTCTCGGTGGCAGATCACCACCACCTGCTCACCGCGGGCGAGGGCGCGCCGGGCTAGCTCGGCGATGATCACGGTTTTGCCGGCGCCGGTGGGGGCAACCATGCAGGGCCGCTGCCCGTCGAGCATCGCCGCATCGCCGGCATCGGCCAGGCGGGTCTGGTAGTCGCGGAGGGTGAACATCAGGGAGCCTCACCGTGCTCAAAGCGGGCCTGACGCGCAACCTGAGCAGCGCGAACGATCAGGTCGTCATCGTGTGAGTAGCCTTTGTCCCCATGGCTAGAGCGGCGGCAGTTTTTATGCTTGCAGTCAATTCGATCTCCCCTGCCGTCAAATTGGATGCCGACTGTTTTGCCGCAGCCACATACGCACCACTGGTAAGGATCGCAGAGGCTGCCGTGACCTTCAAGCATGCCTTCTGATTCGTAAGCTGCTAAATCGTCAAAATAGTTTTGCGATGGTATGCCGTAAGCCACAAAAAAGTTGTGACCATTTTCGCTTGCAAAGTTGCCAAAATCAGCAAAACGAGGATCGCTAAGTTTTGGCGCGCCTTGGCATGACAAAAAGCCAAAGTATCCCATGCCATACGGCTTGATTTCTAGCCAGGTTCCGCCGCTGACTTGTGGCAGAAAAAAATCAGGCAAGTATCTGCCGGAAGGAAGCTCAAACCCTTCGGGCTCGTATTGCCATTCCACTTTCATGGCATCCATGAAAACCGCGTAGCGAGCCTCTAGCCTTGACCTGAAGCGATACCCCTTGTAACGGGTCTCAATGGGGCGCACCCCCGCACCGGCTGCCATGTGATACTCTGACAAGACCTGCCAAACCTATCACATGCCGCAGCCAGCAGCTATGACCGTCCCCCTCAGCGTCATGGTCAAGCCCGCCCACATGGCAGCGCTTGACCGCATTGCGGCGATCACCCCTGGCATTGAGAGCCGCTCACAGGCTGTCCGCATGCTGATTGAGCAGGCCGAACGGGCACTCGCCGCCAAGGTCTGACCTCATGGAAGGATCACACCAAGACCTGCCCACGGGCGGGACGGGCCGGCCTGCGCCTTCACCTGCAGCTGATTGGCGGCTGTGGCTCCCATCGCTGCACGGCCTGCCGCTGATCCCCTGCGGTGCTGGCGCAGAAGCCAAGGCGCCGATCAACCCCATCACCGGGGGGCTGGCGACCGAATGGCAGAAGAGCGCTTACACCCCTGAGCAGATCGCTGCTACAAACGGCGTGGTGAGTTGCTGCGGCACTCGCTGCGGCCCCGATGCAGGCGGCCTGCTGGTCTTCGACCTGGACGGGGCCAGTGCAGTGGAGCGCTGCCGGGAAAACGGCTGCGACCCTGCGGCAACAACCACCTGGCAGGTGCATCGCAACACAGCGCCGGATCGCCTTAAGGTCGCCTTCCGCGTGCCGCAGCAACTGTGGACCCAGATCCCGGGGAAGAAAAAGCTGGTCACCAAGGCCGCAGCGGGCGGTAAAACTGAGCAGATTGAGCTGTTCTGGTCTGCGGGCCAGGTGATCGTTCTCGGCCACCACCGCGAGACCAGCGGGTTCTACTTCTGGCCTGTCGGCCGCACCCCGCAGGAGCTCAGCAACATTCCTGCTGAGTGGTGGGCACTGGCGCAGCAGATCATCGCAGGCCCCCAGCAGCAGCAACAGCAGTCAATCCCCCCGGCGCCAGTTGGGCATCCGAGCATCGGCACAGCCGCAGCCAGTGATGACCTGACCCGCGCCAGGGAGGCGCTTAGGGTGCTGGACCCGGACATGCACCACGACGATTGGGTGTTGATCGGGATGTGCCTTCAGTCGATCGACCCGATCGGCGGGCTTGACGTGTGGGATGAATGGAGCCGCACTGGCACGAAGTACGACGGATTCAAGACCCTTGAATCAAAGTGGCGCAGCTTTGACCCCAACGGCGGCGCCGGCGCCGGCACCCTCTTCAAGCGGGCCATTGATGCCGGATGGGTGGACACGTCGCGGCCGAAAGCCGCCCCGGCCACCCCACCCTTGGACGGCGAGCTGTTCATTCCCGCTGACGAATCACCTGCAGCCGCTGCTCAGCATCACGACTACGTGGGCGAGCTGGATGACGATGCCCGCCAAGAGCTGCTGGAGGAGATCCGATCCTTCCGCGAACGGCTGGCCACCCGCGTCAGCCTCGATCAGGTGTTCCCGCCGGGCATCGCCTTAGCGATCACCACCTACGCCGCGCAGCAGGGCCTTGCGCCGGAAGGATTCATCCTGCCGATCCTCTGCGCTGCGGCCAGCATTATGGGAAATCGCGTCAGGGCGACCCCCATCCCTGGGGATGACTGGACTGAGCCCTCGATTCTCTGGGGCATCAATATCGCCGTAGCAGGTGGCGGCAAGACGCCAATCAGCAGGGCCTCGATCGAAAAGCCACTGCTGCCCTGGCAGATCCGTGAGCGCGAAAAGCACGCCGAAGCATTGCGCCGCTGGAAGCACGACCGCGCCCAGGCCGAGCGAGATGCCAAGGCCGCAGCCAGTGAATCGGGAGGGAGCAATCGCGACCCGCTGGAAGAGTTCCTCGCTGAAAACCCGCAGCCGGCGCGGCGCCACCTGGTCATCAACGACGCCACGTTCGAGAAGCTTGAGATGATCTTAGAGAACGGGTCAACGCCAGGACTGCTCGCCTACCACGATGAGATGGGGCAGTGGTTCAGCCAACTCTGCCGCAATCCGCAGGCCAGCGACCGCACCAAGTGGTTGAGCCTCTACCCCGGCAGCTCCATCGTGACCGATCGCGTCGGCAGGGATGACGTGCTGGTGCCGCATCCTGCCGTCTCGCTGATGGGCAACCTGCAGCCCGCTCGCATGCAGGGGCTCTGGGCTGCTGATGCGAAGGCAAACGATGGCCAGCCAGACGGCGACGGCCTCTGGTCTCGCTTCCTGATGCAGCCGCTGCCGGACTGGGACTACACCTTCGGCGCGCAGCCGGCGCAGCTGTGGCCCACTCTGGCAAACCTTTACGAACAGATTGACGCTGCAGTGCCCCCGGCACAAGAGGGAAACAAGACGCCTCACTGCACCGTGCACATTTCTGATGAAGCGCTGCCGCTGTTCGGCACATGGGTGAACGATGTTCGCGATGAACGCAAGGCCAGGACCAATGATGAGGATCGGCAGTATCTGGCCAAGGGCAGGGGATCGACCCTGCGCATCGCCCTAGTACTGCACGCCATCACCCAGGCCAGCTGCGGCATGCCCCTCACCAATCCGATGAGACTGCAGACGATCCGCGGCGCGGTACTGCTCTCCCTGCATTACATGACGCAGCGTGACCAGGTGATGGCCTCGCTTAACCCCAACCACCCCGCCGCAGCAGTGAAGCGTTTGCTGGCTCGCGGGAGCGAATGGAGGCAATCCAACGGTAGCGCGCCCGTACCGCTGGCACAGATCCGGCAATGGGCGCTGCCGAAGCGATCGTGTAGCTCGGCTGAGCGTCGCGGCTGGCTGCAGCAGATGGTAGAGAACACCCCCGGCTGTGGTCAGATCGTGGAGTCACGCAAGTCGATCGCCTGGCTGCCGCCTGCTGACTGACGCCCTCACCTGAAATGAGGGTGGCCGGGCGTTCCGGCCACGAAAACACTTGGTCACGTGCTGGTCATTGGCAATGACCGGCTTTTTTTGTGTCGTAGCAAGGCGTCTCAGGGGAAATGGGCATCTGGTCATGCTGGTCACCGTATTTGGCCATACCACCTTGGACCCCCTACTTTCTAGGCACAAATACCTATATATAT
>Ga0208009_1000559_pt1 | contig 10730 bp, 9 predicted proteins | sample Wag4_2014_7_16_FD_187364 | JGI IMG/M metagenome (GOLD analysis project Ga0208009, IMG submission 187364) | Fresh water mixed with fracking chemicals microbial communities from Ohio, USA - Utica-2 Time Series FC 2014_7_16 (SPAdes) (version 2) ...
GTCAACCACACTTCACAAAATTTGCATCAGGGCTTCATGAGGTGCTCGGACTGGCTTACAGAGATGGCGCTTTCTATTGTACCCAACGTGGTGAGCTCACAAAAATTGAAGACCGTGATGGAGATGGTAAAGCGGATAGCTACACACCCGTATCACTTTTTCAACTGAGTGGCAACTACCATGAATATGCATACGGTCCGGTTTTTGATAAAAACGGAGACATGCTGGTAACCCTTAACGTAGCCTGGGTTGGATACGGTGATGGCCTCGGAAAATGGCATGGCTGGTTACTGAAGATTAAGCCAGATGGCACCCAGGAACCCATTGCAACGGGTCTGCGTTCACCTGCAGGTTTCAACATTAACAGCCAGGGAGATATATTCTATGCTGAAAACCAGGGAGACTGGGTAGGAAGTGGCAGGGTGACCCACCTCGAAAAAGGTGATTTTGCCGGTAATGCAGGTGGTTTAAACTGGACCAAAGAACCGGAATCACCGTTGAAGCTGACCAAAGATGACCTTAAAGTTGTAGACAATGGACAACCCATGCATGAAGCTGCAAAAATCATCAAAGAACTGAAGCTTCCTGCAGTTTGGTTTCCACACACGCTCATGGGTATTTCAACTTCTGATATCCTGGAAGACAATACCAATGGCACCTTCGGACCGTTTGCAGGTCAATATTTTGTTGCAGACCAGGGACACTCCAAAATCATGCGCATGTCGCTTGAAAAGGTTAATGGAAAATACCAGGGTGCCTGCTATCCATTCTACGAAGGTTTTGCTTCAGGTTTGCTACGCTTGCGCTGGGGACTTGATGGTTCCATGTTTGCCGGCATGACAAGCAGGGGATGGGCGAGTACCGGTAAAGAAAATTATGCACTGCAAAGACTGACATGGAATGGTGAAACAGCTTTCGAGATGAAAGATATTCATGCTTTACCAGATGGACTGGAAATTGAGTTCACACTTCCTGTGGATGCAAAAGTGCTCAGAAACCCCATGAACTACAATATCAACAGCTTCACGTATAAGTACCACCACCAGTATGGCAGTCCGATTATCAACAACCAAAACAGAAAAATAAAAGGTATTGTGCCATCAGCGGATGGTAAAAAAGTTAAGTTGGTATTAGATAGCCTGATTGCAGGCTATATCCATGAAGTGAAACTATCAGGCATGCATGCAGCAGACGGAAAATCTTTATTGCATGACTTTGCATTTTATACCATGAACAACATTCCTGATGGACCAGCCACTGAACTGAAACCTGCTGATCTGGTTAAATCCGGACATGCTGCCATGTCTCATGACATGCACATGAATGCACCTGTAAAATCTGTAAACACTCCTGTAACTGCAAAACGTAAGTTAAGCATGCCCGCAGATTGGGGTCAGCCTGATGTAACCATTAAGCTGGGAACGAAACCCGGACTGAAATTTGACATCACTAAGTTTGAGATAAAAGCAGGTTCCAAAGTAAGATTGATCTTCGGCAACAACGATGATATGACGCATAATGTAGTTGTAGTAGCTCCCGGTGCAGCAGATGAAGTGGGTAACCTGGCCTTGAAACTGGGACTCAAAGGTGCGGAAATGAATTATGTACCAAACAGCGCCAAAGTATTGTTCCACACAAAATTGCTGCAGCCCGATGAGACTGAATCCATCTATTTCAACGCACCTGCCACACCAGGTGAATACCCTTTCATCTGTTCATTTCCCGGTCACGCCTCTGTGATGAAAGGTATCATCAAAGTGGTGCGTTAAATGAATAGGGAAATCCATCAATGGTTTAGTCCGGCCCTTCAAAAAGAAATGCCGATATCCGTTTATGGTCATTATGGTTATGCCCTCCTCATGATTCCCACTGCAGCAGCAGATTACCTGGAATATGAACGCTTTGAACTCATCGGCATGCTACAGCCATTGATTGATGAGGGCAGGTTAAAAGTCTTTTCGGTCAACAGCATCAACACCGAAAGCTGGATGAATAAAGCGATGGAAGGCGCACATAAAGCCATACGCCACAACCAGTTCAATCAGTATATCTTTGAAGAGGTCATCCCATTTATACAAAACAAAACATCCACAGATACTCCAATAATAAGCTGTGGCGCATCTTTTGGAGCTTTACACGCTATGAATCTCTTCCTGAAAAGACCTGATTTGCTGCAGGGCGTAATTGCAATGAGCGGTGTTTATGACCTTACGGAATACGCTGATGGGTTTTACGATGAGCAGGTTTACTTCAATTCCCCCATACACTTTATTCCCAACCTCTCCGATCACGAAACACTGGAAAAGATACGGAGTGGTAAAATCATCATCGCTTCAGGCAGCGGTTCCTTCGAAGATCCAGAAGCAAACCGCAGATTCTCGGATGTGTTAAACTGCAAATCTATACCACATCAACTGGAGATCTGGGGCCATGACATTCACCACGACTGGACTACCTGGAGGAGGATGCTGCCTGAAATATTAAAGAGGGTATAGAATAGAGGGAATAGTAAATAGTCCTTTCTCTATTTACTATTCTCTCTATTCTCCATTTACTATTCACTCATCTCTATCCTCTATCTTTGCTTCATGGAGAAAAAGCTGTTTTTATTGGACGCCTTTGCACTCATTTTTCGTGCTTATTATGCATTGATAAGGAGTCCCAGAATCACAAGCAAAGGAAAAAATACCAATGCGCAATTCGGTTTTACCAATGCCTTGACGGATTTGCTGAACAAACAGAAACCCACACATATGGCTGTTTGCTTTGATACAGCAGCACCAACAGAAAGACATACTGATTTTGCAGATTACAAGGCAAACAGGCAGGAAGCACCGGAAGACCTATTGGCATCCCTACCGGATATAAGGAAAATCATCGAAGGTTTGAATATACCCATTATCGAAACCGATGGGTTTGAGGCTGATGATGTGATCGGAACCTTGGCAAAACAGGCAGAAAAGGAAGGTTACGAGGTTTATATGGTTACGCCCGACAAGGATTATGGCCAGCTCGTCAGCGAAAACATCAAGATTTTTAAGCCACCTTACCAAGGCGGAGATTTTGAGATCATCGGTCCTAAGGAAGTTTGCGAAAAATGGAATATCAGCAACGTATCCCAGGTTATTGACATCCTGGCTATGATGGGTGATGCCGTAGATAATATCCCGGGCATACCTGGTGTTGGTGAAAAAACAGCTGCAAAGTTACTCGCAGAATATGGCTCAGTTGAAAATGTTCTGGAAAACGCAGACAAACTAAAAGGTGCATTGGGTGAGAAGGTAAGACAGGGGAAAGACCTGGCCATCATGAGCAAAAAACTCGCCACCATCATCACATCAGTGCCTGTTCAGTTTCATGAAGAAAATTTTTCCGTAAAAGAACCCAACAAAGAAGCACTCAGGGAAATTTTCACTGAACTTGAATTCAGAACCATCGGGAAACGTCTTCTCGGCGAGGATATTCCCGTAGCAGGTCCCGCTGAAAAATCAGGTTCTACAGTGCAAGGAGATCTTTTTGGTGGAGCAGGCACCACGGTTGCGATTGCTGAAAACGGGGATTCTGCTGAAGAGTCCGCCTCAACATCGCTTATCGAAAAAAACATCCACAATACCCCACATCAGTATAACCTTGTATACACAGCCGAACAGATTGATGCGCTCGTTAAAGCATTAACCCATGAAAAAGAAATCTGCTTCGATACAGAAACAACCAGCCTAGATGCGAACCAGGCAGAGTTGGTTGGGCTAAGTTTTTCAGTAAAACCAGGCACAGCAAGCTATGTAGCTTGTCCAATAGACAGAATGCTAACGCTTGAATTGCTCAAAGCCTTTTCTCCGCTTTTTAGTGATCAGGATAAAAAATGGATCGGACAAAACATCAAATATGACCTGCTTGTACTGAAAAACCACGGTGTTGATCTTGCTGGTGAAATTTTTGATACCATGTTGGCGCATTATGTCATCGACCCTGAAGGGAAAAGGGGGATGGACCAGTTAAGTGCCAAATACCTTGGCTATGAACCCGTTCACATTGAAGAACTGATAGGCAAAAAAGGTAAAAATCAGGGCACCATGCGCGACGTGGAGGTTGAAAGAGTCAAGGAATATGCAGGGGAGGATGCAGACATCACACTACAACTCAAACATATTTTTGAACCTGTTCTCAAAGAAAAAGAAGTTGAAAGGGTGTTTTTTGAAGTCGAAAACCCATTGGTGAAAGTGCTCACAGATATGGAGTTTGAAGGAGTTAAAGTGGACGTAGACTTCCTTAAGGAATATTCCAAAGAACTTGAGAAAGAAGCCAAAGTGGCGGAAGAAGCAGTTTACAAGACTGCCGGCGTTCGGTTTAACCTTGCCTCGCCAAAACAGTTAGGCGAAGTGCTTTTTGAAAAGCTGATGCTCGATCCCAAAGCTAAAAAAACAAAAACCGGACAATACGCAACCGGTGAAGATGTTTTGCAAAAATTGGCACATCAGTTCCCCATCGTATCAGATATTCTTGCTTTCAGGCAGCTCACTAAATTGAAATCGACATACATTGATGCACTACCCGAATTGATTAACCCCAAAACCGGCAGGGTTCATACCACCTATGGACAGGCTGTTGCCGTTACAGGCAGGCTGGCAAGCAACAACCCCAACCTGCAGAATATACCTGTGAGAAGTGACCGGGGTAAAGAAATCAGGAAGGCATTTGTGCCAAGAGACAAGGATCATGTATTGATATCGGCAGACTACTCACAGATAGAACTGCGTGTTGTAGCAGCAATCAGCGGTGACCCCAATATGTGTGAAGCATTCCGAATGGGAAAAGATATCCATACTGCTACAGCAGCCAAAGTATATGGCGTTGACGAAAATGAAGTAACAAAAGAGATGAGGTATAAGGCCAAAAGTGTAAACTTTGGAATCATATACGGACAGGGAGCATTCGGATTGTCAGAAAATCTGGGTATCAGCAGAACAGAGGCCAAAACAATCATTGATAATTACAAGAAAGAGTTTTCTGGGATAACCGGATACATGGAAAATACCATCAATTTTGCCAGAGAAAAAGGATATGTCGAAACATTAATGGGCAGAAAAAGGTGGCTTCGGGATATCAATTCATCCAATTTTACTGTCAGGGGTTTCGCAGAACGCAATGCCATCAACTCGCCTATTCAAGGAACTGCTGCAGACATGATAAAACTGGCAATGATTAAAGTTCATCATGCCATAAAAAAGGAAGGTTTCAAGAGTAAAATGATACTTCAGGTTCATGATGAATTGATTTTTGATGCGCTGCGAACTGAAGCTGAGGAACTGAAGGCTTGTATTCTTGAAAATATGGAAGCTGCACTGCCACTGCCAAACCAGGTGCCTGTAATTGCAGAAGCCGGTATTGGCGAAAATTGGCTTGAAGCACATTAATACTCAACTATGATCACCAGGTTATTCATATTCCTTTTTAAAATGAAGGGTTGGAAGATTGTGGGTAGCGTTCCTCCACATATCCAAAAAGCTGTTGTGATTGCTGCACCGCACACAAGCAACTGGGATTTTGTCTATGCACTTGCAGTATTCAAGCAACTCAAACTTAAAATGCGGTACCTGATTAAAAAGGAGGTTAATTTTTTTCCATTGAGCATACTCCTTAAAAATACAGGTGCCATTCCGGTTGAAAGAAGCAAAAAACACAACCTTACAGATCAAATCGTTGGTTTGTTTCAGGCACATGATGAAATATTCATTGCAATTCCTGCCGAAGGAACCAGAAAAAGGGTTGAAAAGGTGAAGTCTGGCTTCTATTATGCCGCACTCAAAGCGGGAGTACCCGTCTTGCCGGGCTACCTCGATTTCAAAAAGAAAGAGGGCGGATTTGGAGAGCCAATATGGTTTACCGGTAACAAGGAAGAAGACATGCAGAAAATCAGGAATTTTTATGCCGAAAAAACAGGCAAGTATCCGGCAAAATTCAACCTAGAAGCTTTTAAAATTGACTGACATGAAACCAAGAATCATTTATTGTTACGATGCTTATTGCGGCTGGTGTTTCGGGTTTAGTCCTGTTATCAAAGATTTATGGACCCGTTATGGAAATACCTTTGATTTTGAGACACTTTCCGGCGGTATGATACCAGCTGAATCCACTAAGCATATCGGAAACATTGCAGGGTATATAAGAGAAGCATATAAGCATGTGGAAGACATGGCCGGTGTAAAATTCGGTGAAGATTTTCTCTGGCATATCAATAACCCGGATCAAAGCGACTGGTTTCCCAATTCAGAAATGCCTGCTGTTGCTATGGCTATCTTCAGAGAAAAGTTTCCTGCAGCCACTGTAGGGTTTGCATCCGATTTACAACACGCGCTTTACAGTGAAGGCAGAGACCTAACAGATAAGGAAGCATACAGACACCTGCTGGAAAAATATGATATGGATGCTGATGAATTTTATACCAAACTCGCAGACCCAACCTATACAGAAAAGGCTCACTACGACTTTAGCCTGGTAAAACAACTGGGGGTATCCGGTTTTCCCTGCGTTTTCCTGCAACTCGAAGAATCAAAACTCTATATGATAGCAAGGGGTTACAGTGATGGTCCATCGATTGAAAAACGAATCAGCAATATCCTCGCTGAAAACAATTAGCCTTTTTGGTTGTAACTTGCAGTCAATAAAATGTGGACATGGAATACAACAAACTCATTTCAGTTACAGGATTTTCAGGACTATTTGAATTGGTCAGCAGCAAAACAGATGGAGCGATAGTGCGTTCTTTGGAAGACAATACCACTAAGTTTGTTTCCAGCAGGATGCATCAGTTTTCTCATCTTGAAACAATTGAAGTTTACACCACTGAAGAAAATGTGAACCTGATTGAGATCTTTAAAGTAATGGATACAGCTGAAGCAGGATTACCTGCTGAAAAAGACAACAAAGCTGTTAAAGCATATTTTGAACAGGTCTATCCAAATATGGATTTTGACAGGGTTTATAGCAGCGATATGAAAAAAATGGTCCGCTGGTTTGGGGTAATCAAAAAGCACCAGATCGAATTAAAACTGACCGAACTACCTGAAAACAATGATGATTCAGAGGCTTAGTATTGATCATCGAAAAAAACCTGAATGAATTATACCGCGAATATCGAAAAGCTTAAACACAGCTTTTTACCGATCGATTTCAAACTGACAAGCTGGGAAACAATCTCACCCTATTTCATTCGCCTCAGTGAACGAAAAATTGATAATAAGGCCGATCTCGAACAGTGGCTTTGGGATTTGAGTGAGCTGGAAGCCTTCATCAGTGAAGATGCCTGCTGGCGTCAGGTCAGGATGACTTGTGATACCACCAGCAAGGAATTGGAAGAAGCATTCAACTTCTTTTTTATGGAGATTCAGCCAAAGATTCAGCCATATGCTGATCTGCTGAATCGCAAGCTGGTTGATTGTCCTTTTACTCAGGAACTAGACCAGGTAAAATATTTCACCTATCTGAGATCTGTAAAAAAGTCAATCGACCTTTTCCGGGAAGAGAATATACCGATACAGGCTGAAATGAGTGTTTTGCAGCAACAATATGGTTCGGTAGCGGGTAAAATGACCATTGAACAGGATGGAAAAGAATTCACACTACAACAGGCAGCAAAGTTTCTGGAAAGTGAAGACAGGTCGATAAGGGAAACTGTTTACAGAAAGATTGCCGAACGAAGGCTCAATGACAAGGAAAGACTCAATGAGCTATTCAGTAATTTGATTGCCAAAAGAGATCAGGTTAGCCGCAATGCGGGTTTCAGCAACTACCGCGATTACAAGTTCGCAGAAATGGGTCGTTTTGACTACACACCTGCTTCCTGTTTTCAGTTTCATGAGGCCGTTAGACTGCATGTGATGCCACTGGTTGATGATATTAACAGATATCAACAGGAGAAACTCGGTATCGACACACTTCGTCCCTGGGATACAGAAGCAGAACCCGCTGGCATAGCACCCCTCAGACCCTTTACTGATGGCAAGGATCTACTAAATAAAACAATCAGCTGCCTCAATAAATTGGATCCATTCTTTGGAGAATGCCTTCAAAAAATGCAGGAGCTTAATCACCTGGATCTAGACAGCAGGATGGGTAAGGCTCCCGGGGGGTATAACATGCCACTGGCAGAAAGCGGTGCACCATTCATTTTCATGAATGCGGCATCACAGATGTCTGACCTTACTACCATGGTTCACGAAGCAGGCCATGCCATCCATTCATTTCTGGCACATCCTTTGGAGCTGACAAGTTTCAAGGAATATCCTACTGAGATGGCTGAAGTAGCGAGCATGTCTATGGAATTGTTTACAATGGATCATTGGGATATATTTTTCGATAATGAAGCAGAAATGAAACGCGCTAAGCGGCATCAGCTTGAAAGGGTTATCACAATTTTCCCATGGATCGCAACCATTGATAAATTTCAACATTGGATTTATGAAAATCCAGGACATACACTTGATGAACGAAAAGAAAATTGGCTGGCTATCTTGAGTGAATTCTCATCTTCTGTTATCAATTTTGAGGGACTGGAAAACTTCCGTAGTTACAATTGGCAAAAGCAACTGCACCTTTTTGAAGTACCTTTTTATTACATTGAATACGGTATCGCACAATTGGGTGCAATCGGCATGTGGAAACAATACCGTGAAAATCCAGAGGCAGCACTGGAAAACTACAAGTATGCTTTAAGTTTAGGTGGTACTAAAACACTGCCGGAGTTGTACAAAGCTGCTGGTATCCCGTTTGATTTTTCACCTGCAACAATCAATGACCTGATGATTTTTGTCAAAAACGAATTGGATAAAGGCTAACATACCACTATTAGGGTATGCCTTGCTTAAATAATTTGACAGATAGGAACTTATCTTTGTGGTGCTACTAATCAGAGCCTTAACGAATGCCCCGGTGTTTTTACACCGGGACTTTTTTATCTACAGGATTTACAAATTCCGGTTACAACCATATTAATTTCTTCTATCAGGTAACCATCAGGTAATTTGACTACAGGAATGGAAACTTCATCCAAACACAAAGTTTTACTGCATTGCTCACACCTGAAATGGATATGGTTATCATGATGATGACCGGTTGTGGTGCAGGTTTCATTACAAAGTGCATACCGGGTGATGCTGTCGATAGCTGGTATACTGTGAATAATACCTTTGTCAAGAAATGTTTGAAGGGTACGGTAGATTGTTACCCTGTCAAATTGCTCCGAACATCCAGCTTCAATATCCTGATGAGCCAGCGCATTACCGGATGCAATGAAAAGGTCTAAAATTGACTTCCTTCCTGCAGTGACACTTAAACCGCTGTTTTTTAATATTGCTGTACTCCTATTGATCATTTATTCTTTGATCAGTTTTTGTATGTCTTCCACCAATTCAGAAACTTCCTCTTTTTTGATTCCATCATAAATTCCCCTGACACGACCCTGCCTATCTACAAGTGCGAAGAACTGTGTATGCAGAAACTGCTCATCTATATTTTTACTGCTGTTTTGGGGATCATCCAATAAATAACTTTCCCGCGCAGATTTATATAAGTCCGCTTTGCTACCCGTTACAAACCACCAGTTTTCAACCCGTGCACCCAATGAATCTGCATAATGCCTGAGTATTGGAAGAGAGTCAGTTTCAGGATTTACGGTATGGGAAATAATCATAAAGCTTGAATCCGTTTTGAATTGATCATAAATAACCTTCATGTTCTTATTCATTTTCGGACAAATACCTCTACATGTTGTAAAAAAATATTCAGCTACGTAAACTTTTCCTGCTATATCTTTTTGGGTTACCTGAATGCTGTCCTGACGGGTAAACTTAAAAGGCTGAACCGTATTGAGCACAGGCAGTTTAACTTCTTCAAAATCCGTTAACTTAACCATGGCAATATAAAATCCAGCAACCAGAATCGCGAAAAAGATTAGATACTGCAGAGATTTTTTACCCATGATTGTTATTTAATGCAAAAATACGCAGGTCATTCTATTTTTAGTTAAAACAAGAATGCAACTTTGTTGCAAAAGTTGTAAATTTGCTAGCTGACTATGATTAAAATCAACTACGACGCTCTTGGAATCGCTGCTTCTGTTGCCTGTGCCATACACTGTGCATTGCTTCCGCTTGTGTTGACCAGCTTGCCAATTTTTGGTGTAAATATAATCAACAACATCTGGTTTGAACTGATGATGATTCTTATTGCATTATTCATCGGTATTTATTCACTGATGCATGGTTTTAAAAAACACCACCACAATAAATTACCTGTCATCATATTTTCCGGAGGCATAGTTTTATTGATTCTCAAGCAAATCCTACACGCACAGCAAATCTGGTTTTTAATCCCTGCTGTTATCTTGATAGTAAGTGCACATTATTTAAACTACCGAGATTGCAGAAAAGACGGGGAATGTCATACTGATAGTTGTAGTCACTAACCTATTTTTCTATTCTTTCAATTGCCAATGCTGCAACTTTTCTGCCCTGCAAATTTCCATTTTCACAGCCAGAACGGTAATGTATCCCACCATATACCCTACTAACTGAAGCTTCCAGTGCAGCCTGTCTGAAAGAACTGAAAGACCTCACTGGGAGATTGTATTCCAGCTCAGAAGAATCGGTGAATGCATGATTATCCCCAAAAATATGGGTTAACATTTCTGCTGCTGAAGCTGAAACCGTACTGTGTCCGGATGTGTATTCTGG
>Ga0208009_1000560_pt1 | contig 10728 bp, 8 predicted proteins | sample Wag4_2014_7_16_FD_187364 | JGI IMG/M metagenome (GOLD analysis project Ga0208009, IMG submission 187364) | Fresh water mixed with fracking chemicals microbial communities from Ohio, USA - Utica-2 Time Series FC 2014_7_16 (SPAdes) (version 2) ...
CCCTCCGCGACCACCCGGAGCTGCTCGACGGCGGCGGGGCGCTGCAGGTCGCATGCGGCCAGCATGACGTTCTTGCCCCGGCGCTTGAGCCACGCCGCGAGCTTGCCGCAGGTCGTGGTCTTGCCGGAGCCCTGGAGCCCGCACATCAGGATCACCGTCGGGCCGGGTTCCACGAGCGGGATGCCCGACTCGCCAGGTCCCATGAGCGACACGAGCCGCTTGTGCACGATGCCCACCATCTGCTGTGCCGGCTGCAGGCTCTTGGTGACCTCGGCGCCAAGGGCATCCTGAACCACCTCGGCACAGAACTCATCGACGAGGGTCTGCTGCACGTCGGCCTCGAGCAGCGCCGTGCGCACCTCGCCCATGACCTCGCGCACGTTGGATTCGCTGATGCGGCCGCGGCCGGAGAGGTTGCGCAGGGCGGACCCGAGGCGATCGGTGAGGCTTTCGAACATGATCGACTGATGGTAGCCCGGGTTCGGTCAGCGGCCGCGACGGGCGGCGATCCACGCATGCAGGCGCGCGGCATCCCACGCATTGATGACCTGGTCCGGACCGGCCCCCGCGCGGCGGGCAACCTGCACGCCGAAACGGAGCACGTCGAAGCCGTCGCGCCCATGCACGTCGCAGTCGATGGCCAGCGGAACGCCGGCTTCGATGGCCATGCGGGCATGCAGATCCCGGAGGTCCAGCCGGGCTGGATGGGCATTGATCTCGAGGGCCACGCCCGATTCCCGCGCCGCGGCGATGACGGCGTGCATGTCGGGTTCGAGGCCCGGCCGGCCGTTCACCAGCCGCCCCGTGGGATGCCCGAGGATGTGGACGAGCGGATGCCGCACCGCGCGCACCAACCGTGCCGTGGCCACGTCGGGCGCCTGCTTCAGGCTTGCGTGCGGGCTGGCCACGACCAGGTCGAGTTGGGCCAGCACGTCGTCCGGATAGTCCAGGCTGCCATCGACCAGGATGTCGACCTCCGAACCGGCCAGCACGCGAATGCCGCCCACGCGTGCTTCGGCCTCGCGCACGGCCTCGATCTGCCTGAGGAGCCGCTCGATGGACAGCCCGTTGGCCTGCACACTCGAGCGCGAATGGTCGGTGACGGCGATGGTGTGGAACCCGCGGTCCTTGGCTCGCTGGACGAGTTCCAGGAGCGGCATGGCGCCATCGCTCTCGTTGGTGTGCGCGTGGAGCTCGGCATGGATGTCGTCGACCGTCACGAGCCGGGCGTGGCCGCACACGTCATCGAGTGGGCGAAGCTCACGCAACTCCGGCTCGGCCCATTGCAGCCCAAGGGCTTCGTACAGCTCAGCCTCGGTCCGGGACGCGATGGGGGCCTGGCGGTCCTGCGGAGCATCGACGCCGTCATCCGTGAACAGGCCGTACTCGTTCAGCCGGAGGCCGCGCTGCTGCGCGCGACCCCGCAGGAGGACGTTGTGTTCCTTGCTGCCCGTGAAGTAGAGCAGCGCCGCACCGAAGGACTGTTCTGGCACGATGCGAAGGTCGACCTGGAGTCCATCCTGCATGCGGATGCTGGACTTCGTCGGACCGGTCACCAGCACCTTCGTCACACCCGGCAAGGCGCAGAAGGTCTCCATCGCACGCGCTGCATCCGGTGCCACGGCGACGAGGTCGACGTCGCCGATGGTCTCCTTGCCGCGCCGGAGGCTGCCTGCGAACTCGATCCGGGACACCACGCCCGCGGCGCGGAGCTGCTCCACCGCGGATTCGGCCACCGCCAGCGCGTGATCGATCCGCACACGACCGACCGCGGTCTTCAGGAACTCGATGCCGTCACGGAGATTCTGGATCTTCTTGGGTCCGAAGCCCGTCAGGCCGGCGAGACGGTCCTCGGCGAGCGCAGACTCCAGCGTCGCGAGGTCGACGACTCCACGCTCCTGCCACAGCAGCCGGACGGACTTGGGGCCGACACCCGGCAACGCCAGCAGGGCCGGCAGGCCGGCGGGGACCTGCGAGCGCAGGTCGACCAGATCCTTGACCGTGCCCGTCGTGACGAGTTCGATGATCTTCGCGGCACTGCCCGCGCCGATCCCATCGATGGCCGACAGTGCCTTGGGGTCGGTCCGCGCGAGCTCCACGAGGTCGATCGTCGACGACTCGGCAGCGCGCGCGACCTTGGTGTGCGCCAGCACCCGGAAGGCGTTGGCCCCGGTGAGTTCGAGCAGGACGGCGAACTCCTCGAACAGTCGCACGATGTCGGCGTTGCCCATGGGATCCTCCTGACATGACAACGCCCCCGGTGGCGGGGGCGTCGAACGCGACTGGATGGGCTCGAACCATCAACCTTCGGTTTCGTAGACCGATGCTCTATCCAATTGAGCTACAGTCGCAGCGGGGCGGGAAGTATAGCGAGTCGACCGGGGGGATGCGGCTCACCATAACCTTGGTCGCCCGACGTCCTGCCCTGATCCGATCAGCGCTCGGTCTCGCTGGCCACGGCCTCTCCGAGATCGACGTAGCCATCCACCGTGGTGGCACTGGCGTCGACCAAGCGGCTGAGGAATGCGGGAAGCACGATGAGGCCCAGCCCGGCGACGATGGCGGCCGTCTTGGGCCACCAATGTGGAATCGCCACGACCTCCTGGCTCTTGGCGTTCTGCGGGTTGACGACGGCAGCCCCCACGAACCGGAGGTAGTAGACGGCGCCGATGGCGGTGTTCAGCAGGAGCACCGCAGCCAACGACGCCTGGCCGCCCTCGAACGCCACGAAGACCAGGACGATCTTGGCCAACGCACCGAAGAGCGGCGGCACGCCGAGCAGGCTCAGCGCACTCACCGTGAGCAGGAAGGCAAGCCCGGGGTGCGTCGTGCGCAGGCCGGCAAGCGATTCGAAACTGTCGACTTCCTCGCCCTTGCGCTCGAGCGCAGCCAGGACCCCGAAGGTGGCGATGGTCATTACCCCGTAGCCCAGCATGAACAGGTACATCGCTCCGATGCCGCCCTTGGGACCCACGATCACGCCGACGAGCATGTAGCCGCTGTTGGCGATCGATGAGTAGGCGAGGGTGCGCTTGAGGCTCGTCTGGAGGATGCCACCGATGTTGCCCAGCACCATGGTGAGTGCGGCCACCATCCAGAGCACGGCCGTGACCGGCTGCGGAAGGCCCTCGTACGCGATGCGGACGCCGTCGTGGTCGACCATCGCGTGGCCCGACCAGCCCACGGCGCCGAGCACGGTGATGAGCGCCGAGAAGCCTGCGACCTTCGGCGTGAACGACAGGAACGCCGTGACCGGCAGCGGTGCGCCCTCGTAGACATCGGGCGCGTAGAAGTGCATCGGAACCGCAGCGAGCTTGAAGCACAGGCCCAGCACCGTCAGGATGGTGCCCAAGAGCGCCGTCGTGCTCAGCCCAGGCCCTGCGGCCTGTTCGGCGAGGACGTCGCGCATGGCGATCAGCTGCATGGTGCCGGTGGCGCCATAGAGCATCGCAAAGCCGTAGAGCGTCACCGCCGTCGCCAGCGCACCGAGGAAGAAGTACTTCATCGCCGCTTCCATGCTGCGGCGGCCGGTCCGTGCCACCGCCACCATGATGTAGGTGGGCAGGCTCACCAGTTCGAGGCCCAGGAAGAGCCAGATGAGGTCCGGCGCGCTCATCACGAGCATGGCGCCGGTCAGGCTCAGCAGCAGGAACGCGTAATACTCGCCACGCACGACCCGGAGGGCGTCGAAGGATGCGCGGCCGCGGGCCACGGCCTCCTCGTATCGACGGTCGATCGATCCCGCCGACACGGCCACCAGTCCGATGCCGATGAGCGCGATGAGCGCCTTGCCGTACTTGCCCAGCATGGGGAAGAGCAGCCGGGCACCCTGGATGCGCTCGGGCGTCCAGACGGCCTCGAGCGCAAGGATGGATCCGACCAGCGCCACGACGCAGACCCACGGCACGAGCGAGCGGATCCCGGTCGAACGCGACAGGCCAAGCACGGCCACGAGCATCGAGGCCACGAACAGCACGATCTCCGGCGCAAGCAGCGCCACCGTCTGGCTCATGTCAACCACGGTCATCCTCCTTGGAGTCGGCCTGCACGGCCTCGGCAGCCTGCGGCTGCGACTTCAGCGTTCGCTCGACGGCGGCCGGGTAGGGCGCAAGCGTGCGCTCGACCACGGGTCCGATGGCCTGCAGCATGGGCTTCGGATACACGCCGATGAACAGGCACACCAGCGCCAGCGGGACCAGCAAGCCGACCTCGCGGCCGGTGAGGTCGCCGTGCCCGCCATCATGCCCACCGTCATGCGCGTGTGCACCGTCATGACCGTGCTTGGCGTGCGCATCATCCTTGGGTTCACGCAGCGGACCGAACACGTACCGGCCCACCAGAAGCAGCATGTACATGGCGCCCAGGATCAGGCCGGTCCCTGCGACGAGTGCGAAGCCCGGGCCGAGGAGGCCCGGATACCCGGTCGATGCATCGCCGGTGGCGATGTAGGCGCCGAAGAGGCAGAGGTACTCGCCGACGAACCCGTTGAGCCCGGGAAGGCCGATGGAACTCATGGTGAAGAACACCATGAAGAACGCCCAGACCGGCATGCGCTTGGCCAGACCACCGATCTGGTCCATGTCCTTCACGTGGTAGCGCTCGTACGCCATCCCGATCAGGAGGAAGAGCGCCCCGGTCGAGAGGCCGTGGTTGATCATGTAGAGCACGCTGCCCTGTGCACCGACGGGGTTCAGCGCGAACAGGCCGAGCATGCAGATGCCCAGGTGGCTCACGGACGAATAGGCCACGAGCTTCTTCGCATCGGTCTGCACCCAGCAGATGAGGGCGGCGTAGACGACCGCCACCGTGCAGAGCACGGAGGCGAGCACAGCCAGGGCCGCACCGCCCTCGGGCGCCATGGGCAGCGCGAGGCGGAAGATGCCGTACGTGCCGAGCTTGAGCAGCGTGCCGGCCAGGATGACCGAGCCGGCCGTCGGCGCCTGGTTGTGGGCCAGTGGCAACCACGTGTGCACGGGGAAGAGCGGCACCTTCACCGCGAAGCCGGCCAGGAGCGCGGCGAACAGCCAGTACTGGGTGTTCGCCGGCAGACGGGCGCTGGCGAAGGTCGACAGGGTGCCCATGTCCCAGCTCCACAGCCCTGTCGAGGCGTGGTGCTGCCAACCGACGAAGAGGATCGAACCCAGGAAGAACAGCGATCCCAGGAAGGTGTAGAGGAACAGTTTGTGCGCTGCCTGCCGACGCTCCGGTCCACCCCAGATCGCGATGATGAACAGCAGCGGCACGAGGGTGAACTCGTACCCGACGTAGAACAGGAGCACGTCACGCGCGGCGAACGCCAGCAGGATGCTGGCGTGAAGGAGCATGAACCAACCGTAGTACTCGCGCTGGCGCTCGGAGATCGCGGTCCAGGAGCCGATCACGCAGATCGGGATCAGGAACGCCTCGAGCAGGGCCAGCATGAGGCTGACGGAATCGAACCCGACGCCGAGCGTCGCGTTGATCGACGAGAGCCAGGGACAGCCGCATGGCTCGGGGTGGACCGCGCCGGTCGACCAGGCGGGGAACTGCCACGCGAATGCGGCAAGCGCGCCGAGGCTGGCGAGCGATCCGACGGCGGCGAGGCTGCGTGCAGCCCGCGCGTTCGCCACGGCGATCACCGCAGCGGTGGCGACAGGAATCAGGATGGATGCCCAGATGAGGTTCATGTTCAGTTCGCTCCCCGCAGCCAGATCCAGATCACCCACGCGGCCACCAGCGCCACGCCACCTGCCATCGTGACGGCGTAGCCCTGCACGACGCCGCCGTACAGCGGGCGGAAGATCCTCCCGACGGCGGCCGGCAGGGCACCGAGCCCGTTCACGATGCCGGCATCGAGCAGCAATTCATCGATCGCGGACAGGATGTTCGCGACCAGCCGCAAGGGCAGACGGATCACCCAGTCGTAGAACTCGTCCACCATCCACTTGCGCTCAGCACCGACGACGATCCATCGCGTGGCGATCGATCCCATGAGCGCCCGGCGCAAGGCATCGGCAGCGCCTCGATTGATGAGGTGCAGGTAGAGCGACACCAGGATGCCCGCGATGCAGGCGAGCGAACCCAGGCGACCCACGGCGGTGTGGGCATCCATGCCGAGGACCAGGTGTTCATGGTCGGCGTGGGCATGATCAGCATGATCAGCATGCGCAGCATCGTGCGAGGCTGCGTCTTGGCCGCCGTGCGTGGCATGGTCACCGGCCGGAGCACCTTGGTACGCGCTGGACTGCGCCACCTGGGTCTTGACCCAGTTGGGCGCATCGTGATCCAGCATCGTGCGGTAGCTCGGCCAACCGGCGAGGATGGCCCCGACGGCGATCAGCATCAGCGGGACGCGGATGGCCCAGCGCGGTCCATGCGGATGGAACTCGCCATGGTGGCCATGGTGGCCATGCTGAGCATGCTGGCCATGCTGGGCATGCCCACCGTGCGAGGCGTGGGCGTCGTGCCCACCGTGCGCATGGTCATGATCGTCGTAACCGTGGTGCTCATCGCCGGGCTCGTACTTCACCGGCCCGAAGAAGACCCGGAAACCGACCCGGAACGTGTAGTACGCAGTGAGCGCAGCCACCACCAGGCCGATCCAGCCGAGCACGTGCACGCGCTCATCCTTGGCCGTGAAGGCCGAGACCAGGATCTCGTCCTTGCTGAAGAAGGCTGCCGTGAACGGGAACGCCGCGAGCCAGAAGCAGCCGAGCACCGCGAGCAGGCTCACGAGCCTGAAGCCGGGGACCTTGAGGAGGCCGCTCAGCTTGCGGATGTCGAGCTGGCCGGCGAAGCCGTGCATGACGGCGCCGGCGGTCAGGAAGAGCAGCGCCTTGAAGAACGCGTGGGTGAAGACGTGGTACGAGGCACCGAAGGTGGTGCCGACGCCAAGCCCGAGGAACATGTATCCCAGCTGGGAGATCGTGGAGTACGCCCAGATGCGCTTCATGTCGTACTGCGCCATGCCGATCGTCGCGGCGAGCAGGGCGGTCAGTCCGCCGACCCAGGCCACGGCGGCCAGGGCATCGGGATTGACGACGAAGAGCGGGAACATCCTCGCGATCAGGTACACGCCGGCCGTGACCATGGTTGCGGCATGGATGAGTGCCGACACGGGGGTCGGGCCTTCCATCGCATCCGGGAGCCAGACGTAGAGCGGCAACTGCGCGCTCTTGCCGAAGGCGCCGAGCATGAGCAGCCAGGGGATGGCCTGCGCGGTCCATTCGCTGCTCGCGGGCGCCGCCTCGATCGCCTTCCAGAGGGCCGCGTACTCGACGGTGCCGTAGCACTGCCAGGTCAGGAAGAGCGCGAGCGCCAGGCCGAGGTCGCCGATGCGGTTGACGATGAAGGCCTTCTTCGCGGCCGCGACGGCCTCGGGCTTGGTGAAGTAGTAGCCGATGAGCAGGTAGCTCGCGAGGCCCACGCCTTCCCAGCCGAGGTAGAGCATGACGAGGTTGCCGCCCATCACCAGGCAACCCATCGCGAAGAGGAAGATGCTGACCGCACCGAAGAAGCGCGTGTACCCCTTGCCGACGTCCGACTCCATGTACTCGCTCGCGTAGAGCGCGATGAGCGTGCCGAGGCCCGTGACGAACAGCATCCAGAAGACGGTGAGCCGATCGACGTACAGGTCGACGTTGGCGGTGAATCCGTGGAAGCGGCTGCCATCGCCCCATGTCCAGCTGATCCAGTCGAAGAGGTTGATGACGACCGGCGTCTCGCCGACCACGCCCTGCAGGCGGAGGATCGTCGCGAAGGCTCCGCCGAGCGCCGCGATCGTGAGCGCGGCGGGCAGCTTCGAGCGGACCTTCGCCCAGCCGCACAGCAGGCAGAGCAGGCCGCTGACCAGGGGCAGCAGCAGGGCCAGCCCGGCCCAGCGGAGTTCAGGTGCGGCCTGGGCATCGAGCGGGCCCTGCGCAAGGGCGAGGACCGACGACAGCATCGCGGGAGCAGCGATCATGACTCAGCGAGTTCCTTCCACGCTTCGGCGCTCAGGGTTTCCTTGCGTCGGTAGAGCAGCACCACGAGACCGAGCGCGAGCGCGGCTTCGGCGGCGGCCACCGTCAGGATGAAGATCACGAACACCTGGCCCGACAGGTCCATGTGCTGGCGTCCGTACGAGATCATGGCGAGCCCGGCACCCTGGAACATGAGTTCCGTGCACAGGAACATGGTGATCATGTTGCGTCGGCTGAGGAAGCCGACGATGCCCACGGCGAACAGGATGGCGCTCGCGAGGAGGCCGAGCATCACCAGTGGATCACCCGGCGGCAACTGTGGATCGATGGGATTCATGCTCGGTCTCCGGCAAGGTCGGCATCCTCGACGTTGGTGCGCGACAGGCCCGCGGCCGCGCGACGGTCATCCTCGGCCATGTCGGTCTGGCGGCGAGCCAGCACCACGGCGCCCAGCATCGCCATCAGCAGGATCACGCCTGCGAGTTCCAGGCTGCCTGGATACGACGTGACCAGCTCCCAGCCCAGCGCGGTGCTGTTCACGGGCAGGTCCGCAGCCTTGAGCACGGTTTCGTGACGCGAGCCATCCGCAAGCGTGACCGGCATCATGGCCGTCCGGCCATCCTGGGCGACCTCCAAGCCTCCGGCCGGCGACCATCCCATGGGGTCCTTGCCGGCTGCGGCGAGCTCGGCGGTGACTCGCTCCTGGACCAGTTCAGGCATGCCGCGCATGCGGTTCCATGCGGCGGCGTTGGCGCGGGCCTGGACCACGGCGACGGGCTGTTGGGTGGCCCGGGCATCGCCCACCACGCTGGCCAGCGCCGCAAGCAGCACGAACCCACAGAGCACCGCGGCGGCGGGCTCACGGGCCACGCGGTCGTACGCCACGCTCGGGCCATCGGCATCAGGTGCCTGTTGCGCGAGCATCAGCACGAACATGTACGTGATCAGGATGGCACCGGCGTAGACGATGATCAGCGAGAACGCCATGAACTCCGCGCCCATCACCAGATAGGCGACGGCACCCGCGACGACCACGAGCACGAAGTACAGCGCGGCGAACACAGGCCTGGTTGTGGTGATGACCCGCACGGCGGCTGCGGTGGCCATGGCCACGGCCAGCGACATGATCGCCACGCGTGGATCGAGGCCGACGGCGCCGGAAGCCTGGACTCCTTGGACGAGCAGCCAGGCAAGGCCGGCCAGACCGAGGATGGTTGCACCAAGACGGACCTTGCCCGTGGGCTGCCGAAGCAGCAGGAACAGCCCGACGGCGCAGATCGCTGACGCGGCGTACAAGAGTGGGGGGATCATGCTCGTGAGATTGGGTGGCGAGGCACCCTCGGGTCCGCGCGCGCGGGCCCTTCAGGGTCGCGGAAAGATAGACGCGTCGCGCCAAGGCCGCAACTTATGCGGACGCTCGGCCGTAGGATCGTATCCCATGGACCGACGCCACCTGCCCAACCTCATCACCATGAGTCGGCTGGTCCTGGCCATCGTGTACTTCTGGATGATGCTTGATCTGGTGCACGGCTGGTCCGGAGTGGATCCGTCGGAGCGCGCGCGTCGGTCCGTCGCCGCCGGCTGGGTCTTCGGCGTGGCTGCGGGAACCGACTTCCTCGACGGCTACTTCGCGCGGCGTTTCAACGCGGTCAGCGCCTTCGGGCGCATCATGGACCCCTTCGTCGACAAGGTGCTGGTGCTTGGGGCGCTCGTCCTGGTGGTCGAGCCGCTCTGCCCCGGATCGGGCGTGAAGCCCTGGATGGTCATCGCCATCCTGTCCCGTGAACTCTTCGTGACGAGCCTGCGCGCGAGCATGGAGGCGCGGGGCATGCCGTGCCCAGCCGACCGATGGGGCAAGTGGAAGATGACGGCCCAGTCGCTCACGATCCCGTTTGCGGGCGTGGCCGCGGCGGGGGCGTTCCCGAACCTCGGTGTGACGAACGAGACCTTCGTGCCGATCACCCACTGGTTCGTGCTGTTCACCGTGGTGCTGACGCTCGTCAGCGCGCTGCCCTACATCGTGCGTTCCCGCGAGGCGTGGCGGTGAGTGCAGGTTCGCGTCGTCCCAGCGGGCTGCCGAGCTCCACCTCCCTCTGGCTCACGGCAGGCGGCCTGGGCCTGCTGCGTCCGGCGCCAGGAACCTGGGGAAGCCTTCCGCCCGCCGCGCTCGCGTGCCTGATGCTGGGCTTCGGCGCTCCAGTCTGGGTGTCTGCCCTCGGGTTGGTCGCGCTGTGCCTGGTGTCAACGTGGGCGTGCATTCGCTGGGGCGATGACGGAGAACGTGGCTTCGGCGCCAAGGACGCCTCCAGCATCGTGATCGACGAGGTGGCCGGCGGTGCCGTGGCCGCCATGCCTCTTGCCTTCATCGAGGGCGCAGGCTGGATCGACGCCGTGGTGCTGAGCGGAGCGTCCTTCCTGCTCTTCCGCGCGTTCGACATCTGGAAGCCCGGGCCGATCCGCCTGATGCAGCGTTGGCACGGCGGGCTCGGCGTGGTGGCGGATGACCTTGCGGCCGGATCGCTGGCCGGCGTGGTGCTGATGGTCTTCACGCCGCAGGCGCTTGCGCTCGCCGCATGGCTTGCTGCGGCCATCGGCGGCGCACCGGCGGCCTGAGCCGCACGGCGTGGCGATCAGACGTTCGTGGCACGATGCCGGCGCTACGCCGTGCACTCGTGCGCGATGAGGTCGTCCCAGGTCTCGCGCCGGCGGATGGCGCGCACGTCGTCGCCATCCACCAGGACCTCGGCCGGCAGCGGCACGCTGTTGTAGCGGCTGGCCATGCTCATGC
>Ga0208009_1000562_pt1 | contig 10666 bp, 12 predicted proteins | sample Wag4_2014_7_16_FD_187364 | JGI IMG/M metagenome (GOLD analysis project Ga0208009, IMG submission 187364) | Fresh water mixed with fracking chemicals microbial communities from Ohio, USA - Utica-2 Time Series FC 2014_7_16 (SPAdes) (version 2) ...
GTTGCTGCCCCTGCTGGAGCGTTACAGACCCGCCTCCTTCTGGGAGTTTCTGAAGGTGCTGCGGCTCGACTGGGCCGTGCTGGCGGTGTTCTGGCAGTTGTTGCGGATCGCCGATATCCGCAACTACATCCTCAAGAACCTGCTGTTTGAAGTGCCCTGGCTGCGGCGGCGGCTGTTTCTGGCCGATGCCCGCAAGATTGTGCCCGGCATGAAGCTGGCCGATCTGCGGTTCGCCGAGGGCTACGGCGGCGTGCGCCCCCAACTGATCGACAAGCGCAATCGCAGGCTAATGCTCGGCGAAGCCAGCATCCCCGCCCTGCCTGGCCTGGTGTTCAATGTCACGCCATCGCCGGGAGGCACCTGCTGCCTGGGCAATGCGGCCAGAGATCTCGAGGCGATTGTCGATCGACTCGGCTGCCGTTTCGACAACGAACGTCTTGCCCGTGAGCTGTACGGGGAGTCCAGCGCCGGCAGCTGAGTCGGCGGGGTTCATGGAGCCGCAGCTCAATCCGCCGGCGTGGCCGCAGATCGGGCCCTGCCGGCGGAAACCGAGCTGTCCGGGGGGCCATCCTCTGGTGCACCACCGCGGAACAGATGGCGGTGGCTGGGCGAATAGAGCCTGGAACGGGCCTGCTCGGGGGGCGCCAGGGCAGGACTCACCACATAGAGCGTGGTGCGGATCAGGGCTCGCTCGCGACTTGCCTGCGCCATCTCGGAAAGGGGCACAACGGTGAGCCATTGATCCGGCCAGCTCACCCGATAACCGATCGCCACTGGGGTTTCGGCGGGATAGTGCTGCAGCAGTTCAGCCTGCACCTCCTCCACATGGCGGGCGGACAGATACAGGCAGAGGGAGGCGCGCAGGGCGGCCAGCCGAGCCAGGGATTCAGACGCCGGCACGCCGGTGCGCCCTCCCACGCGGGACAACACGATGGTCTGCACCAGGCCTGGAACCGTCAGTTCCGTCTGCAGAGCAGCGGCTGTTGCCTGGTAAGCACTGATTCCCGGCACCACCTCAACGCCGATGCCGGCATCGGCCAGACAACAGATCTGCTCGGCCAGCGCCCCGTACAGACAAGGATCGCCATCGTGCAGACGAACCACTCGCAGACCCGCCTCAGCCCGCTCGACCACCAGAGCCATCAGCTCCTCCAGCGTGAGAGTGCTGGTGCGGATGCACTCGCAGCCCGGGGGGGCCAGGGCGATGATCTGGGGACTGACCAGCGAGTCGGTCACCACCAGCACCTCGGCCCGCTCAATCGCCCGGGCGGCACGGAGGGTGAGCAGATCAGGAGCCCCTGGCCCGGCCCCGACGATCCAGACGCGCGGGCCAGGCAGCCGCTCAGGGGCTGGATGAACGGAATCGCTCAATGGGCCACTCCGGCAGGATCAGGCAACGGCCGACGACGGGCTAGCAGCCACCACAGGCCAGCGGCGCCCAGGGCAATCAACAGCAGGCTCACCAATTGGGCCATGCGAATGCCCCCTTCACAGAACGGCGGCTGGGCAAACAGACAGAGAGGATCGATGCGCAGACCCTCGATCCATACCCGGCCTGCGCTGTAGGCCATCAGATAGATGCAGCTGAGGGCACCGGCAGGCAGGTTGATGCGACCGCGACTGGCCAGGCGGAACAACATCAGCAGCAAGACAAGAACCCCAACATTCCAGAGGGACTCATACAGGAAAGTGGGATGAAAGTAGAGCTGATCAAGAAACTCCGGCGGCCGATTGGCCGCTGGAATCTGCAGACGCCAGGGCAGATCGGTCGGCAGTCCGAAGGCTTCGGAGTTGAAGAAATTGCCCCAGCGGCCGATGGCCTGGCCCAGGGCCACAGCCGGCATCAGCACATCCAGGAGAGGCCAGAAGGGCTGCCGACGCCAGCGGCAATAAAGGATCGTGGTGAGTGCACCGCCGATCAGGGCACCGTGGATGGCGATGCCGCCCCGCCAGATGGCCAGAGCTTCCACTGGATTGGCGGCGTACTGACGCCATTCGAGGGCCACGTAGTAGAGGCGTGCCCCAATCACGGCACCGAGCACCAGCAAAGGCAGCAGATCAGCAATCAGGGCAGGCTCAATGCCTCTGGAGCGGCCCAGCCTGGTGGCCAGGGCCAGCCCCGCAAGCACGGCGGCCGCAATCAGCAGGCCGTACCAGCGCAGGGAAAAGGGGCCCAGCTGGAAGACCAGGGGCCCCGGGGAAGTGAAGGTGGCAAGCATGGAACAGGAAATGGGGCCACTCACGCCAGCACGGTCAGACGATGCCTTCGGCAGCCTGCACCTTTTCCACCTGGCGCTTCTTCAGCACCAGCATGATCTGGGCGATGGCAATGGCGGCGAAGAAAGCGAGCAGGCCGTAGATGCGCACAGGATTCTGCAGCACGATCTCGGTGTCAACCTGGCCGAAACCACCCACGTTGGGGTCGTTGGTGAGGGCAGCGCCGGCCGCAACGCTGTCGCCGACGGCAACAGTGATCACAGGACCGGGGGGAATGGCATCCGAAACCGAGGCGCCGTCGGCCGTGGTGATCTCGACCGTGACCCCACCGTTCTCGGCCGGCGTAATGGCCGCGATGGTGCCGGCGACGGATGCGTTGTAAACGCCATTGTTGCTCTTCTCACCGGTGGGATAGACCTGACCGCGACCACGGTTGCCACCAACGTGGAGTTGATACTTACCGAAATGGATGCTGCTGTCGGCTGCCGGATCCGGCGAGAGCAACGGGAAGACGATCTCCTGATGGTTGTCACCAGGCAGAGGGCCGACCAACAGGATATTGGGCTGGTCTTCGGAGTACTGGGTGAAATAGACGCCGGCGGTCTCCTCTTTCAGCTCATCGCTGAGCCGGTCCTGGGGGGCAAGCGTGAAGCCATCGGGGAGCATCACCACCGCACCCACGTTCAGACCGGTGCTGCTGCCGTCCCCGGCGACCTGCTGCACGGAAGTGTCGTAGGGGATCTCCACCACGGCCTTGAACACCGTGTCGGGGAACACGGCCTGGGGCACTTCCACCCGGGTGGCCTTCTTGGCGAGGTGGCAATTGGCGCAGACGATCTTGCCGGTGGCCTCACGAGGGCTGGCGTAGTTCTGCTGGGCCCAGAAGGGATAGGCCCAGCTCGGGCTCGCAGCGCCCAGGATCACGGCCAGCGCGAGGCTGGAGCCGAGCAGGGAAGCGAACAGGGAGGAGAGGGAGCGGCGCATCGGATGGGGAGGGAGGACGACGGGAGGGAAGGGATCTGTCGCGTCAGACCCACCAGGGCTTGTCGCCGGTGCGGAAGTCGGTCTCCGTCCACTGGCTCACAAAGACGTTGTCGTTGTCGACCGACACGTGGGCGAGAGCCAGGGAAAGGGGAGCCGGACCGCGCACCACCTTGCCGGTGGCGTCGTACTGGGAGCCGTGGCAGGGGCACATGAACTTGTTGGCACCGCTGTTCCAGGGCACCACGCAGCCGAGATGGGTGCAGATGGCATTGATGCCGTAGCTGCCGATGGCATCGTCACCCTCCACGATCAGGTAGGTGGGATCGCCCTTGAGGCCCTGGACCAGGCTGCGGTCGCCCTCCTTGTGGCTGCTCAGCCAACCGCTGGCCGTGACCGAGTTGCCCAGCTCATCCTTGGCGGTGGTACCGCCGCCCCCACCGGCCGCCTTGGGGGGAATGAAGTAATTGACCACCGGGTACAGGGCCCCGAGGGCCACCCCGGTGAGCGACCCGAAGGTGAGCAGATTCATGAATTGCCGACGACCCATTCCGGGCACATCACCACTCGCGCTGGCTGGGATCTGGGTCATGAACAACGTGCCGGTGTAGCCGGTGCAACGTGGCGGTCACATTAAGTCCTGCCCTCCCCACACCGCCGCGGCATCCGGGCGGCCCTGCCCCACTGCAACAAGCTGTTGTGCGGAAGCGTGCCGCCGTGCCGCGACACGCCTTTGCTGCTAGTGGTCAAGCAGGCGTCCTGTTCCGGTCCGCCCCGTCCGTCTTGCAGCCCACCATTCCCCCGTCTGCCCCCTCATCGCCGCTCAGCGGGGCGGAACTTCTGGCCCTGCTGCGCCGGCGCTGGCAGGCCTCCTACGACCTGCAACTGGTGCAGCGCCGAGGCCGCCTGTACCTGCAGGTGATGTGGGCCTATCTGGAGCAGCAGTCGTTTCCGCTCTCGCCCGAGGCCTACGCCGCCCGGCTGGAGGAGGTGGCCGGCATGCTGAATGGCATGGGCGTGGCCGGCCAGGTGCGGCAGTGGCTGAGCACCACCAGCGACAAGCCCCGGCTGGGGCGGGCCCTGGGGCTGGCCCTGGAGTTGCCCCCTGAGCGGCGTGGGGAGTTCCTGATCTAACCGGCCTGGGCAGCGGCGGCTGGGCCGGGGCGAAGCCGTTCGCTCAGGGCTACCAGGGCCACACCCACCAGATAGAGGCCCGTGATCGCACCACCCAGCAGCAGCATCGTCACCGGGTCGGTGGAGGGGGTGAGCACGGCGCCGGCGACTGCGGCCGCCAGCAACACCCAGCGCCAGGCCGCCAGCATGGTGCGGGCCCTGATCAGGCCGAGGGCACCAAGAATCAACTGCAGCACCGGCAGCTGGAAGGCCAGGGCGGTAGCCACCATCAGCAGCAGGACAAAATCGAGATAACGCTCGATCGACCAGCTGGGCTCCACCACATCGGCGCCGTAGCTCACCAGAAATCGCAGGGCAGCCGGCACCAGGGCCCACCAGGCGAAAGCCAGGCCGGCAAGGAACAACACGGCCGATCCGGCCACCGCCGGGGCCACCAGGCGCCGCTCCCGCCGGGTGAGCCCGGGCAGCACGAAGGCCAGACTCTCGTAAAGCACCCAGGGCAGGGCCAGGCAGAGACCGGCGTAGCCCGCCACCTTCACGGACACGAACAGGAACTCACCCGGGGCTAGCTGCAGGAAGCGGATGCCATCAGCCGGCATCTCCAGCAGCCGCACCAGCGGCTTGACGAACACCAGGCAGCCGGCCGCCGCCAGCACCACCGCCAGCAGGCTGCGCAGCACCCGACGGCGCAGCTCCTCAAGATGGTCCACCAGGCTCATCTCCACTTCCCCTGGGAACTGATCGGCCTGCAGCCGCTCGGTGGATGGTGCTTCGGTGGTGCGGGGAATCCGGATCGGCGGCGGGGCTCCCGCAGCGGGGGTGGGCGTGGTGCTGTTCATGGATGCTGCGCTGGCAGCAGGCTAAGGGCCTGCTCCGGGATTCCCCACAACACCGTGCCGCCACGGTGGCGCACGGTACCGGCGGCGGCACCGGGAATCCGCTGCAGCTCATCGGTGGGCACCATCACCACCGGCACCCGGCCATTGGCCCGGCCCCGACTGAAATGGGCGGCCAGATCAGCCGCCGCCTGCAGGTCGGCAGCTTCGGCCTGCATCGCCGAGCTCTTCAGCACCACATGACTGCCGGGCAGTTCCTGGGCATGGAACCACAGATCACCACGTCGGGCCTGACGAAAGGAGATCCACTCGTTCTGACGGTGGTTGCGGCCCACCTGCAGCAGCAGACCCCGACCGGTGCGCACCTCCAGAGGGATGGGCTGGCCCGGCGGTGGTTCGACCGCGCGACGGGATCGACGCCCCTGCCGTCCGCCCGGGCCCAGCAGCTCCTCCAGCTCCTGGCGGATCGCCTCGAGTTCGGCCGGACTGCCAGCCTGGTCGAGGTAGGTGAGGCTGGCCTCGATCGCCAGGCCCCGCTCACGGTGCAGGGCCAGTCGCGGCGTGATCGCCTCGACGGAACGACGCAGCTTGCGGGCCTGGCGATACAGCTTCTGGGCGGTGTCAATACAGCTGCGACTGGGCTGGCGCTGGCAGAGCAGGGCATCGGCCTGGCGCTGCAGCGCCGCACTGCCGGTGGCGGCCTCCAGCAGGCGCTGCTGCTCTGCCGCCTGCTGCGCCTCTCGCTCCGCCTGGCGCTGCAGCTGCTGCTGGAGCTGCTGACGCAGCTCCAGCAGGCGGCGCCGCTGAAGATGGGTGTTGACGTAGCGGGAGAGCGCCCGGTTAATCGGCAACGGCTGCCCCGCCTCGTCCCCGCAGGGGGTGCCAGAAGGTCCACAGCCGCTCTGCCAGCAGCAGTAGCCGTCCTGGTCGGCGCGCCAGAGGAATCGCTGCTGCGCGAGAGCCTCAAGCCATCCCTGCCAGGCGCTCCACAGCTGCTCCCACTGATCCGGGCTGAGACGGTCCACCGGCTGCACAAGCCAGGCAGAGGGGGCCAGCTGGCGGCACAGGGCCGGGCTGACCCCCTGATAAGCGTCGCGCAGGGCCTGCTCCAGGGGCAGCGGCAGCAGCTGCACCTGTTGCCGCCAGCTGAGGAAGGATTCGGTGCGATCCGGCAGGCGACCGGGCAGCGGCGGCGGCGGTTGATAAGGATCGCCGGTGCCGATCGGACGCAGCCTGGATTGACCGGGCTTGACCTGACGGGCGATCGCGATCACCCGCCCCTCAGCGTCGAGCAGGAACAGGTTGCTGCGCCGGCCCATCAGCTCGATCACCAGGCAGCGCTCCGGCGGATCCCCGGGGCGGCGGGCGAACACCAGGCGCACCACCCGCTCCCAGCCGGGCTGCTCGATCGCCGTGAGAGCCAGCCCTCGCAAGCCGTGTTGAAGTTGTTGCGCCAGCGTGCTCCCCTCACCCTGGCGCGGGGGAGGGTCGATGGCCAGCACCCGGGCGGCCTCGGCCTGCCAGCTGAGCTCCAGCCACTGAAGGCCGTGCAGATGGCGCAGGGCCAGCTGCACCGTCTGGCCATCTCCCTGCTGCGCCTTCTCGAACCGACTGGGCAGCAGCAGCGGGCGCCACTCAGCCAGCACCGCCCGCAGGCTGGTGAGATCCATCGGTTGCAGCCGGAAGGTGGCTGACACGAAACTCCGGGGACGGCGAACGGGAGTTCCTACTCTGCAGCCCATCCCAGCGTCGATCGCAGCGATGGCCCGTCTCACCGTGATCACCGGTCCCAGCGGCGTCGGCAAAGGCACCCTGGTCCAGCGCCTGCTTGCTCGCCACCCGCAGGTCTGGCTGTCGGTGTCAGCGACCACGCGCGCACCGCGCAGCGGGGAGCTGGAAGGCCAGAGCTACTTCTTTCTCACGCGGGTCGCCTTCGAGCAGCAGGTGGCCGCGGGAGGATTTCTGGAATGGGCGGAGTTCGCCGGCAACCTTTACGGGACCCCCCGGCAGCCGGTGGAGGCCCATCTGGCGGAGGGCAGGCCGGTGCTGCTGGAGATCGAACTGGAGGGGGCCCGCCAGGTGCGCAACACGTTTCCCGATGCCTTCCAGCTGTTCATCAAACCGCCCAGCTTCGCGGAACTGGAACGACGCATCCGCGCGCGGGGAACTGACAGCACCGAAGCCATCCAGCGGCGCCTGGAACGGGCCCATGTGGAGCTGGCCGCGGAAGCGGAATTCGATGCCGCGCTGGTGAACGGTGATCTGGAGGAGGCCCTGGCCGAACTGGAAAGGAGGATGGCGCTGTCCTGAACAGTGCTGCGAAACAGTGCTGCGAAACAGTGCTGCGGCTTGCTCTCCAGCCGAGAGAGCAGACGGCCCAAACCAACAAAAAAGGCGGCCCAGCTGGGCCGCCTGCATGAGCTTGCGGCAGGGGCCGGAAGCGCTCACATCGGATGAAAGAGCAGATCAGGGAAGAACCGATTGAACTCAATCAGGATGCCGGCGGTGATCGTGAACCAGATGGCGGAGAAGACCGGAGCGGTCGTCAGGAATTTCTTCATCGTCGGGGCCGTGGTGGAGGTGAACAGGAAAGGGATCAGCGGGGCGAAACGGTGATCTTGTCGTCGGCCTCGGTGAGTTTGTTGCCGGTCAACTCGCCGAAGGCGGCCAGCGGCCAGGTGGCTGCTGCCAGCGTGCTCTTGAAGGCCAGCGGCAGATCGATCTGGATCTCCTTCATGGTGGCGTCCTTGCTGCCACGGATCGCCATCAGGTAGGTGCGGCCGGCCCAGCCGATGCAGCCGGCGATGTAGAGGAACGCGATGCCGGGGATGATGAAATCACCGGCGTGGCTCCAGCGGCCATCCACGATCAGGTGGGGCAGGCCATCGGTGCCGCAGAGGGCCTGGCTGTACATCTGAAAGCGGGCCTTGGCCTGGTCGGTCTTGGCGGCGGCGGCGCGCTGCTGGAAACGGGAGCTTTCGGCGCAGGGGGTGAGGCCGGCAACCGACGCATCCGCCCTGGCCACGGGTGCGAAGCCGAACAGCAGGAAGGCTGAAAGCAGAACCGCGCACAGGCGGGGGAAGAGACGGCGCATCGCGGTGCAGGATGTCACCAGCGGACAGTAGGGGCGCCCCTGCGGGCACATGACAACGGTTCTGGCCCTCGAAACAAGTTGTGACGAGTCGGCGGCCGCCCTCGTGCGGGACGGTGCCGTGCTCGCCGCCGCCGTGGCATCCCAGGTGGAGGAACACGCCCGCTGGGGCGGGGTGGTGCCGGAAATCGCGTCACGGCGGCATGTGGAAGCCCTGCCTCAGTTGATTGAGAGGGTCTGCTCCGAAAGCGATCTGCCGGTGGCAGCGGTGGATGCGGTGGCGGCCACGGTGGCGCCCGGGTTGGTGGGGGCGCTACTGGTCGCTTCCGTCACGGGCCGCACCCTGGCGCGGCTGCACGCCAAACCGTTTCTGGGCATCCACCATCTGGAGGGCCATCTGGCTTCCGTGCAACTGGGGGAGCCCCTGCCGCCAGGGCCGTACCTGGTGCTGCTGGTCAGCGGCGGGCACACCGAGCTGGTGCGGGTCGACGGTGCTGGCCGGTATCTGCGCCTGGGGCGCAGCCACGATGACGCGGCCGGCGAAGCCTTCGACAAGGCAGCTCGCCTGCTGGGGCTGGGCTACCCGGGCGGTCCAGCGATCCAGGCGGCAGCGCTGGGCGGCGACGGCAACCGCTACCCGCTGCCCAAGGGACGGATCTCCCTGCCGGAAGGGGGATTCCACCCCTACGACTTCAGTTTCAGCGGTCTGAAGACCGCCCTGCTGCGCCAGGTGCGTGCTCTGGAGCAACAGCGGCCAACAGCGAACGCCCCCCTGCCGGTGGCTGATCTGGCAGCCAGCTTTGAGCGGGTGGTGGCCGAGGTGCTGGTGGAACGGAGCTGCCGCTGCGCCCGCGATCACGGTCTCACCACCCTGGTGCTGGTCGGTGGCGTGGCCGCCAACCGGCGTTTGCGCGAGCAGATGGCGATCGGTTGCCATCGCGATGGGCTGGAACTGCGGATCGCACCGCTGGCCTACTGCACCGACAACGCGGCCATGATTGGCATAGCGGCCTGCCATCGCCTGAGCGCCGGGCTGAACAGCCCGCTCGACCTTGGGGTGGCGGCCCGTCTGCCCCTGGATCAGGCGGACTGTCTGTACCAGACGCCGGCCGCGTTTTAGGCCGCGTAAAATCCCGGCCGATCGCCCCGCCACGCCATGGCCGCTCCCGACCCAAGGCCGATGCCCGTGACGGCGGATCAGCCTGATGGCTTCGACCCTGATGGCTTCGACCCTGCCGGCACCCCTGTCAGCCCCAGTGAACTGAATGCCTGGCGCCGGGGCTTCACCCCCCAGGCGGAGATCTGGAACGGTCGGCTGGCCATGCTCGGCCTGTCCCTCGGCCTGACCGTGCTGCTGCTGGTTCGGCTGGCGACGGCCTGAAGCCGGCCGATCTCAGGGACGTGCCGGCGGCCCGGTCGGTCCTGCCTAAACCCGGCCGCGCAGATCCTGCGCCAGTTCGTTGGGCCTGAGGCTCTGAGCCAGGGCATCCTCCGCCTCGACCCGACCGTCCTGCACCAGCTGCAGCAGAGCCTGATTGGCTGTCTGCATGCCGTCGAATCCGCTGCGACGCATGATCTCCTCGATTTCATCAAGTTCGCCGCGCTGGATGTAGTCCTTGCAGGCATCCGTGTTGATCAGGATGTCGTGATAGGCACAGCGCTTGCCATCGGTGCTTTTAAGCAGCCCCTGGGCGATCACCGCCAGCAGCGTTTCCGACACGGCCCGCCGGATGCTGTCCTGCTCCTGCGGAGGAAACATGCCAAGCACCCGCTCCACCGTCTTGACGGCCGAGTTGGTGTGCAGGGTGCCGAAGACCAGGTGGCCGGTCTGGGAAGCCTCGATAGCGGTCGCGAGCGTCTCCTGGTCGCGAATTTCGCCGATCAGAATCACATCGGGATCTTCCCGCAGCGCCGCACGCAAGGCGTTGTGGAAGAGCTTGGTGTGCTCGCCCACCTCTCGATGCCGGATCAGGGACTGGCGACTTTCGTGCACAAACTCCACCGGATCTTCAATCGTGAGGATGTGACGACGGCAGTTGCGGTTGATCCAATCGATCATCGCGGCCAGCGTCGTGCTCTTGCCGGAGCCGGTTGGGCCGGTAACGAGGATCATCCCTTTGGGACGGTTGCAGAGTTCGCTCAGCACCGCCGGCAGCCTGAGCTCATCCAACGTGGAGATCTTCTGCGGAATCAGCCGAAGCACCATCGCCGGCCCGCGGAAGGAATCCATCAGATTGATTCGCACCCGCACGAACGGGAAGGTGAAGGAGCCATCGAACTCCTTGTCACGGTTGAATTGGTCCACCTCCGCCGGGCTGAGCATCTCTCTCACCCAGCGGTTGAAGGTGACCTGATCGGTCACCGGCCATTCGGTGCGCAGCATGTCGCCGCGGCTGCGGTACCGAGG
>Ga0208009_1000565_pt1 | contig 10651 bp, 15 predicted proteins | sample Wag4_2014_7_16_FD_187364 | JGI IMG/M metagenome (GOLD analysis project Ga0208009, IMG submission 187364) | Fresh water mixed with fracking chemicals microbial communities from Ohio, USA - Utica-2 Time Series FC 2014_7_16 (SPAdes) (version 2) ...
ACTGCACTTTGCTCCACACTATAGTTTTGTTTGATTCCATTGATATGCTTGTATTATACACTATTTAATAACACAGTGTCAATGTCTTTTGTGTTTTGATTACAGTTTGAATTTGGAGAACGTCTCTTTTTTGATATCTTGTTTGATACCGCCCACTATGTAAGAAGTTATTTCTGTTTCTTGTGGGGCTATCTGTTCACCTTTACTGCTCAACCAATGTGAAGTCCAAGGCAGAGGATTTTGATTAGCTGGTGTATCAAATTCAGCATCATAACCCAATGCTTTCAATCTTTTGTTGGCAATGTGTTCCACATATTGACCCAGTAATCTTTCATTTAAACCAATGATAGAACCATCTCGGAACAAGTGTCTTGCCCACGCCTTTTCTTCTTCCACGCATTTTTTAAACATCTCAATCACAGTCTTATCTTCCTGTTTGATTATTTTTAGAATGTCTTTGTCGTCACCTTTTTGCCATGCTTTGATCACATGAGTGGTTAGATTCAAGTGTGTGGCTTCATCTCTAGCAATCAATGAAAGTATCTTGGCAGATCCTTCCATCAGTTTCAATTCTCCAAATGCAAATGTGCAGGCAAAACTCACATAGAATCTCAGTCCTTCCAACAGATTCACATTCACCATGGCCAAATACAATTGTCTTTTCAATTCTTCCACACTGCCTTTTTTGTTCACAGTGTATTGCAGTGCTAGATCACCAAACTTGTCATAGTTTTCAGTGACTGACACGGCTCTTTTGGTTATTTCTTTGTCATTCAATATGGTGTCAAATACTTCAGATGGATCAGCATACACGTTCTTCATGATGTGTGTGTAGGCTCTGCTGTGTATGGTTTCAAAGAAATCCCAAGTCACAATGCAACCTTCCAATTCTGGATTAGAACAATAAGGTAGGAAATTTAAACTAGGTCCTCTGCCTTGCACAGAATCCAACAGTGTTTGATATTTTAAATTTGAAGTGAATATGTGTTTTTGTTCTGGTCTAAAACCAGCATAATCTGATCTGTCTTTTTGCAGTGATACTTCCTCAGGTCTCCAAAAGTAACCCAACATGGTTTGATTCAGTTTGTCAAACTGTGGATACTTGAACACATCATATCTTTGCACAGATAAATCTTCACCAAAGAACATGGGTTCTTTTGACCAATCCACTTCGTTTCTATTGAATATTGTTTTGCTCATTATTTTTTATTGTATGTGGAACGTTCTGGAAATATCATCCAGCATACCACATAAACTATCAGTGGTAACCAGAAAAATAATGTGCCTAGAGCAAATGCAATTCGCAATCCTATTTTGCTCAAGCCCAACTTGTGTGCCAATCCAGCACAGACTCCAGCAATAAATTTATCATCACTGCTTCTATACATATTATTATTTTTTTCCATAGTATTATATTGCACATGCATCACAGTCAGTTGTGTCTGTGGATGCTGTATTTATTTTAGCGTCTTTTTCTGGCAATGTCAAGTCCTCTGATCCATCTTTAGTATCAATGGTTTCAATGCCTGATGGTTGTAGATCTTCTTCATCACCTTTGAAGTCGTAAGTGTTTTGGTAATATGAAGTTTTCCAGCCATATTTGTAAGCATTCAACATGTCAGTAGCCATCACACTCAATGGCACTTCATTATTATCATAGTTAAGTGGATTGTAACTCCAGTTGCCTGATATGGCTTGATCAAAATATTTCTGCATCATGGCCACAATTTTGATATATCCATCATTGCTGGGCATGTCCCACAACAGTGTGTATGAATTTTTTAATTTGGGAAAGCCTGGTATCACTTGTTTGAGTGGGCCTTTTTTACTTTTTTTGATGCTTAATAATGCTCGGGGTGGTTCAATACCATTGGTAGCATTGGAAACCACTGAAGAACTTTCTGATGGCATCTGTGCTGACAGTGTGCTGTGTCTTAATCCGTATTGTTTGATGTCTTTTCTCAATTGCTCCCAGGCCATTCTTGTTTTGTGTGGCACAATTTCATCCACTTCTTTTTTGTAAGTGTCTATGGGTAACAGTCCATCTGCGTATTTGGTTCTATTAAATTTTTCACAAGCACCTCGCTCCTGTGCCAATTGATTGCTGGCTTTTAACAGATAGAATTGAAATGCTTCGGTGAGTTTGTCCACAGCGTCCCAAGCGGCTTTGTGATGATATTTTACTTCCATCTTGGCAAGATAATGTGCCAATCCAATATAACCTATGCCCAGTGAACGTCTGGCTTTGGTGCTGACTTCTGCAGCTTTCACAGGATACTGTTGATAGTCTATGATTTCTTCCAATGCTCTCACTGCCAAATCACACAGTGGTTCCAATTCATCCAAATCATTGATTATGCCCACATTGATAGCACTCAATATGCACAATGCTATTTCGCCATTCACATCATCTATGTGCTGTATGGGAGTGGTGGGCAGTGTGATTTCTTGACAAAGGTTACTCATGGATACTCTGTCTTTAAATGATGAATGACTGTTCACGTGATCAATATTCATGATGTAAATTCTACCTGTTTCTGCTCGTTCTTTCAATAGATCAAAGAACAACTCTTGAGCACCAATGGTTTTCTTAGGAATTTTTTTGTCTGCTTCATATTTTAGATATAGGTCATCAAATGAATCTGTGCCAAATGCGTCATAGAGTCCAGGTACCTCGTGTGGCGAGAACAGAGTGATTTCTTCGTCATTGATGAATCTTTCATAGAACAATTTGGATATTTGTATGCTGTAATCCATTCTTCGCACACGATTGTCTTCGGTGCCTTTGTTGTTCTTCAACACCAGTATGTCTTCAATCTCTGAGTGCCAGATAGGGAAGTGTACAGTGGCATTGCCGCCTCTCACGCCATTCTGTGTGCAACATCTCACTGTGCTTTCAAATTTCTTAAGGAATGGAATCACTCCTGTGTGCTGTACTTCACCACCTCGGATTTTAGAATTAATGCCTCTGATACGGCCAGCATTGATACCGATACCTGCACGACGTGCCACATAGAGTCCAATGGCCATATCACTGCTGAATATAGAAGTAAGTGTGTCATCCGAGTCCACCAACACACAGCTGGCAAACTGACGTATGGGAGTTCGCACACCTGCCATCACTGGAGTGGGAATATTAATCTTGTGTGTGGAGATAGCATCATAGTATCTTTTTACATATTGCATTCTTTTCTTTTCAGGATAATTCATGAACAATGTGGCAGCAATCATCATGTACATATCCTGTGGAGTTTCATACAATGCTCCTGATGAGCGATCCTGTACAAGATATTTGTCCACAATTTGTCTCAGTCCTGCGTAGGTAAAATCTAAATCTCTATCTCTTCTGATCCATGTGTTGAGTTTTTTAATTTCAGTTTTGTTGTATTTGTCCAATATGGTTTTGTCATACACACCTGATCTGACATTTCTTATGATTAATTTTAACAAATGCAGATATTCATAATCACCATGTGCTTGTTTGCGTAGATCATACAGCAACAATCTTGCTGCTGCATATTGATAGTTGGGATTTTCCAATGTGATCAAGTCGTTGGCTGATTTGATTAAAACATTTTGAATATCTCTAGTGCTGATGCCGTCATAGAATTGTATGTTGGCATTCATTTCTATCTGTGATGCTGATACTCCTGATAGACCTTCGCAGGCCTCCTCCACCACAAAGTGCATTTTATTGATGTCAAGTGGTTCCAGTTCGCCTGTTCGCTTTTTTACTTTGATTTTAGAAGAATTCATTTGATTTTATTCGAATTAGTTGTTGTGTATAAAAGTATATTTATCAATTTTATAAATTAAAGTAAGTATATTGCGAAATGAATAGATTGTCAAACTCTTTCTGATATAAAATGGCAGAATTTTCCAACACCAAGTATTGGTGATCCACTGCCAATGCGTGATACGTATTGGTTTTTTCTAACTGGTTTGAATTTTTATCCACACACTGTATCAAATCAATCTTGTCACGCACAAATCTATCAGTTAATCGCAATGTGTACCATACTCCCAACAGTCTATCCACTGTGTTGTAATCATTTTTTTCAATGAGATTCCATGCTTGTGGCCAAGTGGATCTGTCAAAGAAATTTGTTTTGGTATGAGTCAGTGGACATTGTTGATACAACTGCAGCGTTAGTTGGAGTGCTAATGGTTCAATTTCTAATCCTTCTCTGAATTCGCGCCAGGCAGTGAGACGTTCTGTGTAATCTCCGTGGAAGATCAGAGGTTTATGATTGTGTCTTGACTTGGAAAAGAATGGTTGCGGCATCATTCAATATGCTGTCTTTGGTTTGAACCAACACAGTGTCCACATTAGTATCGGCATTGATGTCACTCAATGTCACATTGAAGTCCAATGATGTTTTGTAGGCAGGATCACCCACGTAGTCATAAGTGTCTGTGAGACTGGTGCTGTTGTTGTTGCGATTCACTGTGATTTCCAAAGTGCCGTGACGCACAGCATTCACATAAGAGCTCTTGTAAAGGTAGTACACAATATAGCTTTTGGTGGCGTCAGCAGGCAATCTAAATGAATTGGTGAATGCCACGGTGTAACCCACATTTACCAGCAATGAATAAGTGTTGGTGTTGTCCACATATCCTTCAATTTCTGGAGTGTATGCAGCAGACAATGTGTAGGTGCTTTCAGTGGATAATTTTTTTGATCTATCAAAGAAATCATTGTGTGAGGCATTTTCCATAGTTTCAAATTTGATCACACTGTACACAGCATTAGCTTCTGTGCCACCATCGTTGCCCACGCTCTCAAAAGAATTGCTGATACTCTTGTTGCCTCTGCCTTTGCGGATCCAAACACCTTGACGATTGATGTCTTTGAATTGTGACTTGCTCACAGTGTTATTGATTGGTCCTGTGGCTTGTCCTGGTGAACCTATGGTGGTTAATTCTCCAAACACTATGCCATACTGACAGTTTTCAAACACACAATTTTCAAAATGATTTTCTGCAACATCGTAATCAGAATGCACAGATTGTTGAAACTGATTGATCTTGATACTTCTAAAATTATTGTTGGCTGAAGTTACTGTGCTGCTGATAGCCACCATCTTAATGGCAAAATTATCCGTGTAAGAAGCACTGTTGTCCCAATCTCCCACTATTTTGATGTCTTCGAAATCACTGTTCACACAGTTGTCTACCAATATGGCTGTGTTGTTGCCTGTGATATTTAAAGTCATGCCTTTGACGGCAATGTGACGTGCTTGATTCAATGTGGTTGTGGCTGCTCTATTGCCGGCCACTCCTGGAGTTCTCAATCCATTCACTGTTTCGAACACAGGAAAATTGCCTGTTTGATTGATGATGGTCTTGTTGCTGCCATCTCCAATCAGTGTGGTGAATGGTGGTAGTTTCAAACTATTATTAATAATGTAATTGCCTGCTGGTATGTGCAGTTGCACTCGGCTTTGAGGATTGCCCACTGTGGCCACATTCACAAACAATTGATCAATGGCTCTTTGTAATTCCACTGTTTCTGTGCTGCCATCTGCTTCAACACCAAATGCTCTCACACTCACTGTGTCGTCTAATCTGTCTTTCAGTGTGCGTTGAATAGGTGATCCTGACGAAGCACCTGTTTGTACCACACTCTCGTCACCATAAATGTATTCGCTGCTGAGTTCAAATAAATTGTCGTGTTCAGTTAAAATTTTTGTATTGCCCACTGCAGGAGCGCCTTCTGACACAGAACCATTACCAATGTACAATGCTTGGGTATCCACTGCCCAACCAAATTCTCCACCCGCCAATTGAGGTATGCCTGAGCCTGCATTGGCTTGGCCTCTGCGTACTTGAATCCTACTGATTGATACAATTGCCACGTGTTTACTCCTAAAACTTGCTGATTGTTGCAAGTGTATTTATCGACTGAGAAGTGTATTATGCGGTGTGGTTTGCTTGTTTTTTGAAGTATTGTTCCACACGATCCCACCACTGGTCTGCATATTTGGAATATTCCAAAGCAGTGATGTCAAACTGTTGGTATGTTAAATCTCTACTGCACATGAACACATGAGCTTCTTTGATCTGTGTGCCATACACTTTGTTGTGGGCTTCAGCATAGGCTGTGAGCTGTAAAAAATAATCAGTGATCCACTCTTTTTTCTTGGGTTTGTTGCTCTGTTTAAAATCTATGATGCAGGGTGCGCCTTTGTAAGTGCCCACACAATCTGTGGTGCCAGCATAAATTTGAGGATAGTAAAGACTCACTTCTGAACCCCATATTTCATCCACATGAATCAAAGCATTCTTGCCCACGGTCTGAGCCATTTGATGTGCTTGCTGTGCAAATGGATTTGAACCAGGTGCGCCCCAACTGCCCTGTTCAATATATTCTTCCAAATATTTGTGCATGCGAGTTCCAATGCCACTGGCTTCTTTGGTGATAATGTTGGCTTGTTCTTCACCCACTTTGCGACGCCATTCTATCAGATGTGATTTATCTTTGGTACTGTCCAATATGGTTGTGACTGATGGCAGTGATTCACCATTGGGACAACTGTATAATCTTTTGCCATCAACCAACACTCTTTTTAAATTTTCGTACTGATATCGTGGTTTAAGTAGTGTCATCGGAAATTTTATTCTTTTTTGTCCTGATCTGTGCCCACAAATTTGCTGAGATGGTTGAGTTCGTCCAACATCTCATTGGCACTAGGATAATCTATGGGATGACTGAAGTAAGGATCCACTGTGCTGTGTTCATCATCTTCTGCTTGAATTTTTTTGACCTCAGGCACATAATGAAACAAAATTTTTTCCACTCCATGCTGCAGAGTCATTTTGCTGCCGGCACAGCCTGAACATGCTCCACCCATCTGCAGTGTGAGTGTACCTGTGGCTTCATCAAAATTCATCACTCGCACAGCACCCCCATGGCTGCCCACTCCTGGCAACACATATTTTTCAATCACTGTGTGAATGTCAGACATAATGTCCAATTTAGTTCTTTGGGTCATTGTGTCAGTATACGATTTATGTGGGATTTTGTCAATCTTTTTATTTGGATCGTTTTTTCAATGCCTGCTGTGCCATGCGATCCACAGCATTCTTTTTTGGTGTTTGAGGTGCAGTGCCTGGTTTGGTCACATCTGTTTTGAGTGTGATACCTTCTCGGTCAAAATTTTTGATGATGGATTTGAATTCTGCATCCGTGTCGTAGGCTTGCTTCACAGCATCAAAACTGTATTGATCTCCTTGCACGTTTTGCATGATGCGATTCAATGCCACATAATTGATGTAGGCAGGTTGTTGCTGACTGTTGGCAGTGGCAATTAAATTTCTTAATACTTGAGTGATACGACTGTGATCAGTCTCGATGACTAAACCTTTTTTTTTCCGATGAAAGGTTTTGACAACATTTCTGCTAATTTTGGACTTCTTCTAATGATGGATTCTCTTTTTTTTCTGTCTGCAGGTTCTTCACCACCTGTGGCTGGTTCGCTGGCAGTGAAGTCATCTGCTGTGTCTGGTGTAACTTCTGGTTCTACTTCTGTTTCAAGATCTTCAATGTCATCTGTTGGAGCATCTGCGCCCAAGGTTGCCGGCGCTTCTTCGCCTGTCAGGACAGCTACGCCGCCTGTGAATGATTTTCTTACAGTTTCCAATTGGCTGTATAATGTTTCTATTGCGGGTTTCATGGTTGCAATGAATTCTTCTGCTTTTTCAGAACCCATTTCGTTTCTGATCTCATCGCCTAGGTCAAGATTGACTTCAGTCTGCATTTTGGCTGTGTCTTCCAACCAACCAGTGATTTTGTCCACCATGCTGTTGGCAGCCATCACTATCTTGGCAGTGTCTTCTGCGCCTTCTTTGATGTCTTTTTTCTTCTTGTCTTTTTCTTTGTCTTGAATAGCTTTTTTCATAGGTTCTTTTTTGTCACCATCTTTGTCCATGTCTAAAAAATCTGGTTTAGCTTCGGCCACTGCTTCTGCTGGTTCTTTCATTTCTACTCCTGCTGCTGCCATAAATTTTGCATGATCAAAATTAGGATTGAAATGTTGGAATATGGCTGAATGATGTTTGGCGTATTCTGCTCTTTTGGTTGGGTCTTGAATATCTTTTAATGTGTCAGCCACATATTGAAAATGTTGACGTGTCATTGTTTCATCCACTGCTGTTTCACTTTCATTTTTTTCCACTGACTTGGCAATGTCGTGTGCTTTCTTAATGGTGGATTTTTTAAGTGGTGGAGTATCACCTGTGCTCTTCATGGCCTGTGCCATGCCGATTGCGTAAGGACTTTGTGCCTTCTCATCTGTCTGTGATAATTCCGTAATTCTTTGTTCGATCACTTTTAAAAACAATCTATTTTTTTGATATGCTTCACTGGAATGAATGGCATCAAAGTTGGCTTGATTTTCAATCACCTGCAATTGATTGGCCAGTTTGTCACGAGCCGCAGTCAACTGTTCCACTGTGAATGATTCCAATTTAATTTTGGATCCAAACATCTGAGCCACCCTATCATTAAGGTTTTCTGCTGTGGGAGTGCTTTTTAACTGTGTAAATTTCATTGATTGTTTCCTATATGAATTTATTTAGTCAAAGATATAAGGATCCAGTTCACTTCTCAGCGTGATCACATCATCCCAAGCCACATCATAGCGTATTTCTGCTGCGTATTTGCGATCTTCATCCTCACTCAAATATATGGTGTGTTTAAAATGCACGCAATCATTGTATTTTTGCTGTATTTGATTGTCAATTTTGAGTATTTGTGCAGTGTGATTCACAGTGCCTCGGGCATGACTTTTGGCAATGGCCACTGCCGCAGTTTTGCTGAAAGTGCAGGCCACTTGCTGATCCGTCAATACATTGATCACCAAAAATCCCTGTGGACTTTCACGCACCACCATGTGTTTGATTGTGACACTGTTGCCCTGCTGTATGGGCACACACAGTTTGTCTGTTTCTTTGTCTATCAGTTGGAGTATTTCTTTAGCGACTGTCTTGCGGTCTTTCATTGCTCACCACCAGTATTTGATTGTTTTTGACTATCTTGGTCACAATGCTCTTGCGGATCATGTTCTCTATGATGAACTGTTCTCGCTCTGTGAAACTTGCCAATGGTTGAGTGTGCTGCATGCGGTTCAGCAGTGCAGACTCTTCGTTGCTGACGTATATTTCAAAATCTGATATTAATTCGTTGATCTTCATCTGTTTGTCTGTTGTCCTCTGGATCTCTGCATGAGATTATTGATCACCGGATCCAAATCTTTTTTCTTGGCAGTGAAAGCTCCTGGATTTTTGGGATCCTTGCTCTGCATTTTTACATCAGTAGGTCCCACTGACACAATCTCCATGTCTTGTTCTTTGCCAGGTGCTGTGGGTATGGGTAACTTTTCACCAGGTTTTAATAAATTTTTATTGGTGGCAGTGTTCATTTTGTTCACTGTGCTTTTCACAGTGGGGGTGCTTTTGATGGGTCCTTTGGGTAATACATTTTGTGGTATGGGTGCACCTGTGCGTATGTTGCTGGGTCCTAATTTTTTCAAAACCTTGTTCAAATAATCGTTGGGTGCAAATTCTTTCAATCTCATTTTCTTATGGGCTTTCTTTTGGTTGGTCTGGATGATTTGCGTGTTCTTGGTGCATTCAATCTTTTCACTCTGCGACTGGCTGTGGAACGTTTGGTTCTGCCAGCTTTGATGGCAATTTGTGATCCTCTGCGAGCCAAGGTTTTTCTAAAACTGATTGATTTCTGAATATTTTTAGGTTTGGTACAGGTGGCTGGATTGCCCACTATTCTGCCTTTGCGAATGCCTGCTGTGCAACGATAGCGACGGGCCATGCGACCGCCTTTGCGACCCCAGATGGGAGTGACTGCTTCGGTGATGATTTCAGCTATCTTCATTATAAACCAATGTTGTTGTGCTGTATTTAGTGGTGTTGGAGGATTAACCTGGGAATTTCATCAGCAGTGTGACGATGGTGCTGAGCAATCCAGTGACTATGGCACCAGTGGCCACTATGATGGTTTTGATCATGCCTGAGTTGCCTTTGAGCATTTCTGAATGTAACCCAGCCACTTTTTCTTCAATAGCAGTGAGACGTGCTTCCAGAGCTTTGTAACGCTCGGCGCAAAGATCCACGTGTGCTTCTAAATTTTCTCTCTCTAATTCGCTCATGCAGATATTTATCTGCTATTCTGCTTTTTTAACTGCACTGTTTTTATAAAACACTATGTTTGTGTTCTGAGGATCTTTGGTGATAAAAATGTTATTGTTGATATTGATACTTTCTTTGAGATTGGAGATCATAGGCACCATGTTGAAATCTTCCTGCAGTTGTTCCACAGTGATATAGTCTGGTTGATCTGTGTCAAACTCCATGAACCAAACCATCTGTTGGCCTTGATATCTGCTGCCAAATGCAAATTGTTTCACATCCTTGTGCAGAGCCACTGGACGACTGTGTATGTTCACGTTGCTTCTCAGCATGAGACACTGTTCAAACACATTGTAGTTGGATTGCTGATCCACAGCACAGCGATCATTGCTCTTGTGGCGATGCTGATCAGTTTTGGTGATGTCTATGAGTGAATAAACTTGGTACATATCGTGGGTATTTAACAGTCAATAAAAAAGGGCGCCCAGTTTCCTGAACGCCCTTT
>Ga0208009_1000567_pt1 | contig 10599 bp, 20 predicted proteins | sample Wag4_2014_7_16_FD_187364 | JGI IMG/M metagenome (GOLD analysis project Ga0208009, IMG submission 187364) | Fresh water mixed with fracking chemicals microbial communities from Ohio, USA - Utica-2 Time Series FC 2014_7_16 (SPAdes) (version 2) ...
CTCGCCCTTGAAGATCTTCTGGAAGAGCGGCTCCCACTTGGTGAGATAGACGAAGTCAGCGTCGTACTCGTACATCTTCTTAGCCAGAGCAGCGCGGTCAACGCGCCCCATCTTGGTGTCGGTGTAGTTGTTCTCCAGCCCTTGCAGGATGTGACCGATGTGCGGAATCTTCCACCACGATTCCTGCATCTCATCCCACTCTGGCTGACCGTCAGCGATGTAGCCGTGATCTCGCACTAGCTCAGGCTGTGCAGTCCAGTCGGTCACGATGACTGGCGTGCCGCACGCCTGCGCCTCGATCACAGGGATGCCGAAGCCCTCACCTCGTGAGGCGAGCAGCAGGACGCTGGCGGAGCGCATAATCGCAGCGAGCGTCTCGGCTGGGATGCCAGCGCGCATCTGGCTGCTGTTTACCCAGCGGATGCGATCCTCTGGTGCGCCGACTGCCTTGAGGACAGGGATCAGGTTGATGCCGTCTAGGTGACCCCAGCGGTCGGTGTGCAGGTACAGGTAGGCATCGTCGTGCTCTTGCGCGAAGAGCGCCCACGCCTTCAGCATCTCAGGGAATGACTTGCGCTTGCCCTTGTTCATCGCGGTGATGACGGTCAGGTGCGCGTCCTCCGGCACGCGGAGCACATCGCGGCAGGTCGGCCCTTCGTGCGTCCAGACCTTGGTGTCAATGGCGTGTGGGATGTAGGTCAGTCGGTCGCGCGGTACGCCTGCCTTAAGCAGTGCCTGCTCGCCGTGCTTACTCATTGCCACGATGAGCTTGTTGCCACCTTTGATGCACCACTCCGCTACGCGCGGCGGCACAGGGTCGTGGTCAATCGGAACCCAGGCGACGATAGGCAGATGGTGGTACGCCTCGTTGATTGCCACCCACACATCGAACAGGGTCAGACCGAATCCACCCTGCGATGCGGCCATTGCGATGTTCTCTGGTCCAGAGTCGTTCGCGTACTTGATCAGCCCCTCGGCGAAGACCTGAATGCCCTCGACCTCCATATTCGTCGGAGCGCCATAGTTGGCTGCTACGCCTACAGGAATGCCGTCCGCCTTGATGCGCTGCGCGAGCTGCTTGGTCTGCTGGCCGTAGCCGGTCGGTGCGAGTGGCGTGTTGCTGACGATGATGATTGGCTTGCTCATTGAGTCCTCCTAACTATGCTTGGTGATCTTGCCGTGACAGACCCTACACAGCGTGCGGAGCATATAGGTCGGCACGATCAACGCGCCTCCCTGACTCAGCGGCTGGATATGGTCTGCGGTGAGTGGGTTGCTGGGATTGCCGTCGCGCTGTCCGCACAGTTCGCAGTAGGGAACCTCCTTGCGCTTCTGGATGCTGAGCCTCCGCCATTCGGCGTTGCGGTAGGGAGATGGTCCGCGATTCTTCGCCCACTCGGTCGCCTTGCGTGGTCCGCACACATTGCAGCGGTTGCCGTAGGTGGTCAGGACTCCGCAGGTCAGGCACGGCCGCTGTGCTCTCACGCCTTAGGGAATGCCGGTAGCGACAGGTAGGGAGCGATGATGCGCGCTAGGTGCTCGATGGTGCGCTCCTCGCCGTCCTCCAGTTGCGGCTCAATGACTGCCCACGCCAACTTGCCCAGCGACTCCTCAAGGTTCTCGGAGATGCGTGCATAGCGCGCCATCACGAGATGCAGTAGCTCGTGGGTCAGGATCAGGCGCTGCTTCTCTGGCTCCTGCTTCCAGAAGTCAAATGCGACGCGCAGGTCGGCGGTCGGCTGCTGTGCGTGCGCGTCAATGTCTGCCCACGCATCGACATCCGATGCGGCCTCAACGATGGTGATCTCCCAGTGGTCAAGACCCATTACGGTCTGCGCCTCTGCCACCCACGCCCTCAGTACGGTGAACTTGTCCTGCTTAGCCATTCGCCCTCCAGTAGTGGTGGAGCAGGAGTGGAGTCGCACCACTCGTACCTCGCTGACCTGGCATCGCCGTGATGGTCGTGCGAGCGTCTACGCTGCCCCAGAGTAGACCCTGCCGATGGGAGGACACCACCGGCAGGGCGAGAGGCCGCAGCACCACAAGGCGCGCAGCCGCACAGGAATCGTACCGCATCACTTGTACACCCTTAGTGGGAGCGGTGATACAGATCGAAGTGGGCAGGTCTGATCCCAGCAGCTCGGAGTCGTGTCCTCATCGCCAGCGCAGACACGGCACATGAGATCTACGGCCGCAGCGTAGCGTTGCAACTTCGCGGAGTGTTCAATCTCGCTCTCATCGTTCACGCGAGCGTTGATCCAGTACAGGTCTGCATCGGTGACAAAGGTGCCGCCGTAGTAGCGCTCTCGCGCCCAGTGAATGCTCTTGCCGAACTGGGGCATGAGGTTGAATAGCGCGTTGAGTTTGACTTCTAGCTTCAGCGCCCACGCGGCACAAGCCTGTTGAAACTCTCTCTGCTCAATGGGTAGTCCGCGATTGTCACTGCTAACACGCCTCTGCCGAGCGGCGCGAGACGAGAGAACGCGGTTGGACTTAGATCGATTGCTAGGCTGCGAGATGTCCACGGCTTTGTTATGTCCTTCCTACATCGTCCACAAGAGTCGCGTGCGACCACAATGACGCACCGAGTCTTATCGTCCTTCCGACAGACACGCAGTCTAAACGGTTTGTCGCCCCAGCGCCAGCGTGGCACCGCTGCATACATGATCAGCTCGCCACCACGGCCGCCAGCCGCCTTGGACTTGTACGGAGAGCAGGTGTTCTTGTACCCACCTACGCAGTACTTCTCGCCTTTCGGTGCCGTGCTGCCGTACCAGGTTGCCACGCCGCTGACCGGCACGCCGCTTGGGGTCTCTGGCGTGGTGCTCGGTCCTGCTGACCCAGTCAGCATCGTTAGCCCTAGCAGGAGCGAGACTACTTGAGCCATACCGTCACATACCCTTCTAGGACAGGGAGGTTGCCCCTCTCCTCTAGCCATTGCCGAACGAGCGCACCCTTGCCCTCGGTCGGTGTGATGCAGTCATCTACCGCGATGATGCAGTCTGCTGGTAGTCGGTCGTAGATCGCTTGCAGCTCGCGGAGGTGATGCTCTGCCGCGTCTAGGCTCCCAGTCTTGTAGTCGAATGAGTCCAAGTACAGCAGCGAGATGGACGATGCGTTGCCGAAGTGGCGGAGAAAGTCCACAGAGTCGCCCACGGTGACGCGAGCGCTTGGAGCCAGCGCACGAGCGGTGTTGACATTGTCTGGGTTGATGTCGACCGAATAGGCGAAGCCGTCCAACTGCCCTGCAAGCCACGACCAGACCACGGTGCTCTGGCCGTCGCCGTTCCAGTTGTTCTCCTGCCGAGCGCAGCCGGTCTCAACGATGAGTGTGGGCTGGCTGAAGGATCGTGCAATCAGGATGTCGGCAATAAAGGTGAACGCCGACCATCGGCGGCTTCCTCCAAGATGTGGCGCGAAGGTCTTGGCGAACCCTGCGCGAAGCAGGGTCACCTCTTCCCTAGTCACGGTTCAGCAGCTCCACGAAGTCCTCAAAGTCGAGCACGATCATCGTGCGGCGCTTCGTACCGGCTCCAGGTGCATCGCCTACAACGAGCGCAGCGATCTGGGTCGCGTTTCCCTTCACCGAGCGAAGCCAGCCGTCGTAGCGCTCTGAGTAGGAGCCATTGCCGACCTTGCACTGGATGACGATCCAGTCCGACATCACATCGGTCTTGCCGCCGTACTGGCCGACTCGCACGCCACCGATCTTCTCGGCGACCTCACGCTCAAAGGCGTTGCCCTTGTTGCGTGCGCGCTTGCCGCGCTTCGCCTTCTCTTTGTTCTGCTCGTCAATGTCTAGGTCGCTCATCTTGCTCACTTCTCTACCAGCCTTCCCAGCCGCGCGTGTCCGCCATCGGACAGCGTGAACACTGACTGTTGCAGTTCTAGGTGACCTGCCTTGTACAAGTCTGCGATGGTTGCGCGATTGAAGATGTGTTCGTTGAGGAAGAACCAGCCCTCCGGCGCAACAGCGTCGGCGTAGCGAATGCTCAACTTGGCGAACTGCCGACCGATCTTTGGGTCATAGCACCACGCATCTGCGCCCTCTTGGACACAGCGGATGCCCTCGTCCAGCTCAGGAGTGAGGATCTCGATGTGACTCATTTAACGCACGCCTTGTGCCGCCACTCAAAGCGGCGACCCTTCTCGTGAATGACGAGCACGCGAGTTGCAGGGAACACCTGCCGCTTAGGGTCGGTGTAGTCAATCACCTTGCCGCACTCGGTGCAGTTAGTGACCGTCCATACCGGCGGCTTGGCCGCTCCTGCGCGCTTGGTCTTTACGCCTGCCATTGCAACGCCCTCCAGATCCAGACCACTGTCGCTGCCGTGGTGAGCAGATAGATCATTGACGGCGCGACGCCCACGCCGCGCTTTACGCTCATTGGCAGACTAGCGAAGACCACCAGAAACAGCGCGGTGTTGATCACGATCAATGTGATGCCGAGATAGGCGAAGCCGCTCATAGGTCGCACAGCCCTGAGAGCAGCGCCATCCGATCCGTTGCGAGATCTATCGCTCCCTCAATGCTGTCCGCCTGGAATGTCAGTTCCGACCCAGCCGAGTCAATGAGCACTACCGTCCAGAGTGCTGGCTCACCGACTCGAACTAGGCCGTCGTAGTGATAGCCGAGCTGCGCCGCTCGTGTCTCTAGTTCCGTTAGCGCGATATTGCTCACGATTCCTCCTGTGTGGATGCCGACCACTTGCCGTTATCCACCATATGCCGCTTCAGGATTGCGTAGGACTCCTCCGCTGTCAAGTCCGTTGTGTCGATCTCCAAGTCGTACTCGGTCGTCTTGTAGCCATATTCGGTCACATCCGACACGCCCTGAAGCACGCCACGGCGCTTCGTCCGAGCCTCTGCGGAGGCGAAGACACGCACGATGGTGATGCCAGGGATGCGCTCCCTGAGGAAGTGAGCCTCCAGTGGCAGGCGCACATCGTCAATGGCGATAAGCCGGTTGTAGCCCTGTAGTCGCTGGTAGGCCGCGTACCAGGCATTGATCCAGAAGTACGCATCAAGTTCGCGCAGCTGCGCGCCGATATCTTGCAGGATCTCACGGCCAGAAGTCTTGACATCCAAGCCCAGCCGACGCTGGTTGTAGTGCTTGGTCTTGTCGAAGTCCTCACCGTATGCCAGCGCCGCAACCTCTCGGATGCTTTGCGCGATTGGCAGCACGATGTAGGGAGTGTTGCGCCGATGCTCCAGCATCTCCGCCAGTGTGCTCTTGCCGGCTCCCTGTGGTCCGACGAATGCGATGTGTGCCTTCACTTGCTTACCCTCCTGATGTATTCGATCCACTGATGAACGCGCTGTGGATAGCGCTCCAGGAATCCGACGGCTCGGTTGCACGGTCCGCAGAGCAGCGCCCTGACGCACTTGCCGCACGAGATCGGCGCTCCCTTTGTCCTCCGAGTACCCAGCCCTTCGTACTGGCAGCAGCGTGGGTCGTGATCGACCGTCACTGCTCGTGGCTCACCGAAGCGGAGCGGCTCCTTGCACGCACCGCACCGGTCAGCCTGTGCCAGCCGTAAGGCCGTGTACTGCTCCATCGTAATCCGATGGTTGTAGAGCGTGTACTTGAGCACCCTCATTGCTCGCTCTTCTGGAGTCTCCTTGGCTCGTCGCTCTCGTTGCAAGAGTGTCCGAGCTGAAGGGTTCTCCACTCGTACCCTCATTAGCGCTTCACTCCAAGGATCTCTCCTACTGGCAAGAGTCGGCTCTTTCCGTCTCGTTTAAGAGAGGATATAGGAGAGATTCTGCTCTGCTCTGTTCTGCTCTGCTCTGGTACCGTTAACCCACCCCTATTTTGATCTCGCCACTTTTGTCCACGCGAGGTCGAGGTTGGGTCGACTTGATACCGAGAGTAGTTCGAGACGCTGACGAGACCGTCGCCAGATTCGGTCAGAAGACCGATCTCGATCAACTTATCCACAGCCCTGCCAAGGCGTGATCCGATGACGGCCTTGGCGTGTGCGCGGCTCTTGTAGACACCGCCGGAGCGCAGCGTCTTCACCTCAGCGATGAGTGTGATGAACGCGCGGAACTGCGTGTCAGTCAGAGCTGCGATCTTGTCATCCTTGTGACTGTTGACATCCCACTTGACCCATAGACTCATTATGTCCTCCTTGTGTTAGTGGCTGGGAGAGGTGGAGGTCGCCAGTCTCTCCCAGCCGTAGATGAAGCCGTTCAGATCAGAACGGCAGATCCTCAAGCGTGTTCTCGGTGCGCTCAGGCTCACCAGTTGGTGCCTGCTGCTGTGCATTGACCCAGGCAATGCTTGGCTTGCGCTTGCAGAATTGGCCGTCGGTCTTGCCGCCACAGGCGTAGAAGGCGTTGTACGCCTTGCCAGCCTTGCTGACCCCTGCCGGCTTGAACTGCCACGCGGTGCGGTGATCTGGGCACTCGCCCTCCGCGAACAGCATTGCGGCTGCTACGGCGACATCCGTGCTCAGAACCGAAGGCTGAGAAGCCTTCACAGAATCAACGGAGACCGCCCTAGGAGCCACGGAGAGGCTCGTTCCTGTGCCTGACGCATAAAGAGACCGCCCCACACCGATCTGGGCTGCACAGCGGCGCAGAGCGTCGCTGGCGGCTGACTTGTATGGCTCGTCATCCTGAGCGCTATTTGGGTAGCCAAAGTCCTGTCGGACAGTGGTCACGCCGTCAATCACTGCGACCAAGGTGCCGTGTACGACGAAGCGCTGGGCATCCGCCACCTTGACCTCAAACTGCCAGCCAGCCAGACCGAGCACATCGTCAAGGCGCTGAGCTACGGCTCGCGCATCGGCGTAGGTGAAGGTCATTCCGCCACGCCCTGGGCGTGTCTTCAGGTCTGTGCCGGTAAAGGGTGCGGCCAGTGCCGCTGCGATTTGCTTAGTCATTCTCTGGTCCTCCTAGAACCTCAATGGACTCCAGTTTGTTGACTGCCAGATTGCGTGAGTCCGCCTTCGCAATGTGACCGCTCTCGAATACCGTTCCGATCTTCACCTCCTCGGCTTCCGCCATATACGCGCTCGCCTCTTTGACTCCTAGGAGCCACGCCCTCTGGAATCGCGTCGGACTTGGTGGTCCGTTGCGATCCTCACCTGCGCCGAGCTGCAAGTGAACGAAGGCGTAATAGTCCACCGTCTGGTGGTCTTTGATGTAGTCAAAGACGCTGACTGGATCGGTTGCCCACGCAGCCTTGCTCCACGCCTTCGTCTTGACATCGACTTTGAGACCGCACACTTCGTAGTCGTGCGTGGTCGCGTTAATGAACTTGAGCGGAATCTTGCGCTCTAGGACTGCCGCCTCAAAGACGGCCTGACCTACGCAGCCAGTCCAAGTCGTATTGCCCTGCGCCTTATCCTTGCGGAAGCGCATTGCATTGCTGGAGCGCGCAGCCTTGAACATCTCCTCAGCGCGGACGATGATTGCCGGTGTGATCGCTACTTCAATCACGCCTCATCCTCCTTGCCGTGAACGCGGAAGACGCGCGCACCTGGCTTCTCTGAGGTGTAGCGCTTGACCGCTTCCTCATAGGTCTGCGGTGCAGTGGTGCGGAGGACATCCGCGATGCTCTCCCAGTCCACCTTGACGCTCGCCTTGTTCTGCTTCCAAGTGGCAAGCCAGCCGCGACCCTTCACGCCTTCGCCCTCACCGATGGCCTCCTTGATGGCGATCGCCATTTCCTTGAGTGCTGCATCGGCAGCCTCAGCCTCAGCCTTGGCTTCAATGTAAAGGCGCGCGATGTGATCGAGCTGCGGATCTGCCACCGTGTAGGTGCTGCTGCTCTGCGGCTTGACCTCTGCGAGCGTGTCGCTGTCGTTGCCGGTCAGTGGCGGTGGGGTCTTGGTCTTGACCAAGTCCAGGAACGCCACCGCCTTATCGAACAGCAGGGTCTGGTAGATCGGATCAGCCTCAACGCGCTCAATGCGGAAGACCAAGCCAGAGAGCAGCACGGCGACATCGCAGTACGACGCGCCAGTGATGAACATCTGCCACTGCACCTGATCCACATACATCTGGGGCACAGGCGCCAGCGACCACGCGCTGCTTGTTGAAGTCTTGATCTCTACGAGTCCAGTTGGATCGCCAATGATGGTGCGGTCCAGCGATGCCATCGCCCAAGGGTGCTCCTTGAGGCGCACGATGCCGTTGCTCTTTCGCAGCTTCTTCCCAGTCTCCGCCGTGTAGTAGTCAGCGACTGCCTGCTCTAGGATCTGGCCGCGTTGCGCGGCTGCACCTGCTGGCTGCTCACCGACCTGACCAGTCAACTCTGCCCAGAGTCGGTATGCCGTCTTGTACGGCGATGTACCGTTGATCGCCGTGATGCCGGTGGCGGTAATGCCGCCCTTCCGCATCTCGAACCACTCTGGGCTGCGCTGTGGCGCAGATACAAACTCGTAGCGCTTGCTCACTGTGTGACCTCCTGTCGTGTCTTGTTGAGCGCCTTCTCTGCGGCGCGCAGTTTGCTCTTCGCTTCTGCTAGGCGCTCCTTATCGCCGTTGCTGTAGATGTCTACGACCTTCTTCCAGTGGCTGACATTGCAGTCAGCGCAGAGGCGCTCAATCAGCGAAGGCTTGGTCTCGGTGACCATCTGCCGCGCGCAGATCACGCACTTCCACTTCTTCATCCGAACACCTCCCAGAGGATGACCGCCAAAACCCAGACGATCATCATTGCGACGGTGAACTCGAAGCGCTCCTGTCGGCGCGATTCGCGCTGGAGCTTCTCGTACTCGCTGCTGAAGTACGGCCGCACGACCATCTTGGGCGTGCTCTTACGATTGACTTTCACAGTGACCCTCCTACTACTAGCACGATGTAGATGCACGCGATGAAGATCGCGTACCCAATACCGTCAATGATTGCTGACTTCATTATCGATCACGGACCTTTCCGGACTTGGTCACCGTAAAGTAGAACTTCGGTGACTCGTTTGGAATGGTGGCCGCACACGGCTTGCAGATGCGCGTGTAGATGTTGTTGTTATCAGCACTGACCTTTACAGGCTTGCTGCACATCCAGCACTGCTCGGTAATCCTCTTGTCCATCTTGACCTCCTTGTCAGTCCAGCCGAGTGGCTGTGTCCTGCCTGACATAGGCATCATAGGGTCAACGGTTCAAGCCTGTCAACCCTGTTGCGTGACTATTTTTTATGCAGGAAGGATAGCCCCTGGGTGGGGAGGGACCACCCAGGGGAAGCCGCCTAGGACGGCTGAGACAAGTCCTCTATAGCCAGATTGACTAGGAGCCGTAGGCAGATGCCACAGAGGAGCACCTGCTCAGACTCGACCTCCCAGACCCTGCTCTGTAGCTCGCAGACCGAGCAAGTGCCATAGGGGCGCTTGACTCGGACTGGCATTGCTAGTTGCGCTTGAGGCCGTACGCACCATTGTCACGATCCAGCGCCTTTACGACGATGCCGAGACCTGATGCAAGACCGGCGGAGACGATGGTGCGGAAGTCGCCACCTTGGATGTCCAAGAGTGGGATGCCCAGACCGAGCGCCACCGAGATGCTGACCGTGAGGAAGGTGCGGACAAAGTCCAGCGCGATCTCATCGATCTGCGTGTTCGCGGCGACATACTTGATACCTGCCCAGATGCGGTTCATACCCTTTTCCTTTCTAGTCGCAGCGGCTGCTGCATTGATGACGGCGAGACCGTCTGCGGCGATAGCGCCCCAGTCAGCCTTGCCGATCTGATCCAACTGCGCCTGCACAGCGTCAGGTGTCTTGGTGTCAGATTCTACTTTTCGCGCCTCCTGGTGGCGCTGAGGTGCCTCTGCGAGGATTTTAGGAGCAGGTGCTGGCGTAGATGCGACAGGCACAACAGGCGCAGCGGCAACTGGCGCGGCTGCTGGCGCAGGCGCTGCGACCTTGCCTGGATGCGTGACAATGAGGAGCGCCTTGTAGTCAGCCTTCAACTTGCCAGCCTTCACCTTGCTGTTGGCGATCTGGCGCAACTGCGCCTCTGTGACCGGCACGCCGAACTTCTCGGCAGCGACCTTCTCGTCGCGCGTCGGACACGCCCACTGCCAGCCGTCAACATCGTCATAGCCAGCGGAAGTCATATGGCCGTAGCCCAACTTGATCTTCTCTGGCTTCTCCTTCGACCACCACTTATGCCAGCGGTCGTGCCACGCCGAGATCTTCACGCCTGCTGGGTAGTCCACTGCCTGCTGTACCCAGACCATCAACGCCGCGCCACCCTTGGCGGCTGCGACTGCGTCCTCCCACGACTTCGCATATCGAGCCTTGCCGCCTAGGTGCGCGATGACCTTGACCGCCTCTGGCAGGGAGCCGCCGTTATCCGACACGCCCTGCTTGTCTACGCGCTTGAGTGCAGCCTTCTCCGCTGCGACACCGTCAGCGGCGCTGTAGTCGACCGTGTAGCCAGAAGCCCACGAGACTGCGGCCGCGCAGGATGACCAGGTGCAGTCATCTAGGATCTGCTTCGCGCCCTTCTGCTGCGCCTCAGCGTCCGAATAGAGCTGCGACTTGACCTTGTACTTCACGCGCCAACCTCCTGCTTGATCAGTACCGCGAGTGCGCGACCGGCCGCGTCGTAGTCAAGAGCGGCACTGACTGGATGACCAGCCGTCACGCC
>Ga0208009_1000573_pt1 | contig 10544 bp, 12 predicted proteins | sample Wag4_2014_7_16_FD_187364 | JGI IMG/M metagenome (GOLD analysis project Ga0208009, IMG submission 187364) | Fresh water mixed with fracking chemicals microbial communities from Ohio, USA - Utica-2 Time Series FC 2014_7_16 (SPAdes) (version 2) ...
CTTCCCATTCGGTGGAACTTCTATCTTGATCATCGTTGGTGTTGGACTTGAGACAGTGAAGCAGATCAGCGCTCAGATGCAGCAGCGCAACTACGACGGTCTCCTGAAATGATGAAGCTTCTCTTGATTGGCCCACCTGGGGCCGGCAAGGGAACTCAGGCTTCAAAACTTTCAGAAGTCTTTGGTATCCCAGCAATATCAACCGGGGATATCTTTCGCGCGAACGTCAAAAACGAAACTCCACTTGGCCTAGAGGCTAAGTCATACATGGACCGCGGTGCTTACGTTCCGGATGATCTAACCAACAAACTGGTTCGCGACCGCCTGCAAAACCCAGACTGCGTAAATGGATTCCTACTCGATGGCTACCCAAGAACTGCAGATCAGGTAAACGAACTTGACGACATCTTGAGAGAAACAAATTCATCCCTTGATGCAGTGATTCAGCTAACCGCTGACACCGATGAGGTTGTTAGACGTTTGGCCAAGCGCGCAATTGAGCAGGGAAGATCTGATGACACCGAAGATGTCATTAGAAACCGCATGGCTATCTATGAAGATCAGACCGCGCCGCTAATTAGCTTGTATGCAGCGCGTGGTCTATTGATCATGGTTGATGGCCTTGGCGAAATTGATGAGGTGACTTCCCGAATCGTGGAAGCCCTCAACGCCAAGAACCAGAGCTAAAAAATGTCCCGCTCTGATTTTGAACTAAAAACCCCTGAGCAATTCATTGCCATGCGTAAAGCAGGCCTAATCACAGCCAAAGCTTTGGAGGCAGTTCGCGCAGCGTGCGTTGCAGGAATCTCCACTCTAGAACTTGATCGAATTGCCAACGAAACAATCGAATCCTTTGGCGCTCATTCCAACTTCCAACTTGTTGCAGGCTATAACCACACCATCTGCGCATCAATCAATCACGAAGTTGTTCACGGCATCCCAGCCGAGGCAAGAATTCTTGAAGCTGGAGATATTCTTTCGGTTGACTGTGGTGCTGAAATTGATGGTTGGAATGGCGACAGCGCCATCACCATCATCGTTCCAAATACGGATGGTTCAGTTCCTGAAACTGACAAGGTAAAACAAAGAATTGAACTATCTCGTGTCACCGAAGGTTCACTATGGGCAGGAATTGCTGCTTTAGCAAAAGCGCAGCGCCTGAATGAAGTTGGCGCAGCAATCGAGGATTACATCGATGCCAATGGAAAATACGGAATCTTGGAAGATTATGTCGGCCACGGTATTGGTCGAAACATGCACGAAGAGCCACCGGTTTATCATTTCCGGACCAAGGATCTAGGTCCAAAGGTGACCCCGGGATTGGCGGTTGCCATCGAACCTATGGTCACAGCCGGATCGAACAAAACCAAGGTTTTGGCCGATGGTTGGACTGTTGTGAGCAAGGATTCATCAGATGCTTCACATTGGGAGCACAGTGTTGCAGTTCACGAAACGGGCATCTGGGTTTTGACTGAGATTGATGGCGGTCTTGAGAAACTTAAGCCCTTTGGAATTTCCCCAGTACCGCTCGACTAGACCTTCTGCATTAGGGCTCTAAATGTGCCCCTGGAATCACATAACAAGCGCAGAACAGCTCTTTTGGTAGCACAGCCGCCTAACGCAGACAGCCCGATTTGTTAGGGACCAAAGGACCTATACTTTTACGCAAGGCCGACCGGCCTTTCTAGATGAGGAGAACTAATGAACAAGAGAAACATAAGAGCCGCCGTTGCCTCTGTGTTTGTCGGTGCGCTACTTGTTGGAGCCATTGCTGGACCAGCACACGCGAAAGCCACCGACATCAAAGTGGGAATCATTGCCATTAACTCAATGGGTGCAGTGCAGTATGCACAGGATTCAGGCATCTTTAAAAAGAATTCGCTTAATGTAAGTGAGTTTGTTACCTTCCCAGCTCCACCTCCAGGACTAGCTGCACTAAACAGCGGTGCTGTTCAGTTCATGTATTCACCGAGCATTCCAGTAATTAACTCCGTTGCCAACGGTGGAATGAAGCTGAAGATTGTTGCTGCGGCCGACGGTTACTTGAAGGCAGACGTTAAGGAAGCTTTGAAAGACGAAGCTTTTGCTGCGCGACTAGATGACACCGGTGTCTGTATCGCAAAGAGCGGAGCAGTAAAGACCTGGAAGGATCTTGCAGGCAAGACAGTTTCTGTCCCAGCTCGAGGTGCTCAGGGTGAAGTTACAATCGCAGCTGCTGTAAAGAAAGCTGGAGGCGACCCTTCTACTATTAACTTTGTAGTACTAGGTTTTCCTGAAGTTCAGACAGCGGTAACCCGCGGAACAATAGCCGCAGGCTTCGTTGTTGAACCATTCACCACAGCTTGCGCTACAGCAGAGGCTGCTTTGAAGGGTCCTGGAACTCAGTTCTTCACCGAAGGTGGAGCAGTTGGAGTTTGGGTAACAACTGAGAAGTTTGCAAAGGCTAACCCTGCTGCTGTGAAGGCCTTCCAGACCTCTATCTACGCTGCTAACAAAGCAGGTATGGAAACCAAGACCTTGAATACAGTGGTTCGGGCGTCGATGAAGCTAACGAAGCAAACCTTCGCAGTTGCAAAGTCAGCGAACCCTACGTTCTACCCTTCGAATGTGCTAACTGCTGAGATTCAGAGCGTTGCAGACAAGATGCAGACACTTGGCTTCTTGAAGAAGAAGTTCAAAGTAACTGGTTTGATCCTCTCTAGGTAATCGATCACGATGAGTGAAGGGAGCCACCATTAGCGTTATCCGAAGATTCCTGCCTGGTGTGGTTTCCATGCTTGGTTTTATGCTGCTATGGCAGCTAGGAACTAGCTTCGGACCGCTTTCTGGCGGCTCCCTTCCCTCAGCGGTCAATGCAATATCTGCCTTAGGGGCGTTGTTTGTTCTACCTGAAATCTGGGTAGCGATTGGCCAAACGCTGTTCATCGCACTCACCGGGCTCTTAATATCTGTTGTTCTCGGTATTCCAGCTGGAGTTCTGGTGGGTCTAAGTCCCTTTGCCTACCGGTCTCTCAAGCCAGTATTGGATTTTTTCAAGGTGATCCCTCCGATTGTTATCATCCCAATTGTTATCTTGGTTTTTGGGCCAACCACCGAAATGGGAATCTTTCTAGTTGTGTTTGCAAACTTTTTCATGCTGGTATTTCAATCAGCCTATGGAGTGCGAGATCTAGATACTGTGCTGCTGGACACCCTTCGGTGCTACGGGATGACCAAATGGGACGAAATTTGGCACGCAAGAATTCCTGGAGCCCTGCCATTTATTGCCGTTGGAGTTCGAATCGCAGTAGCAGCCTCAATGATTGTGGCTGTGGTTGCAGGACTGATCGGTGGGGCACCAAGTCTTGGGCAGCAGATGCTGCTTTATCAATCATCTGGGCAACCGAATCAGACCTTCGCCATTGTGATTATCTTTGGGGTCCTAGGACTAGGTCTTGCAAGGATTTATTCTCGACTCCAGCGCAAAATAGTTTTTTGGACTGACTGATGATCAAAAAAGTATCAATCAATGCCATCCAGTCCCTTTGGCTACCTATCTCATTAGTTGCAGCCTGGTGGGTGTTTAGCACCAATTCCGAAGACCCGTTCTTTCCACCGCTGAGTGTGATTTGGGATCAGTTTCTTTTTCTATGGGTATTCGATAACGTACCCATTCATGTTGTACCGAGTCTGATAAACCTTTTCTCTGGCTTTTCAATAGGGATACTTATTGGACTTGTTGGCGGTGTCATAATCGGGACCAACCAAGGGCTCGCGCGCTATATCGAGCCTTCAGTGGACTTTATTCGGTCGATTCCTCCAGTGGCAACCGTACCTATTTTCATTATGATTTTCGGACTCAATTATGAAATGCGCATGGCTGCAATTGCCTTTTCGGCTATTTTCCCAACCATGCTCGCGGTAATTCAGGGCATGCATTCCAACAACCCAACTCTGCTTGATACCGCCAAAGTTTTTAGGTTGACTCCATTTCAGACCCTTGTGCGGGTAAGGATTCCCGCAGCAGGGCCAATCATCTTCTCAGGAATACAGGTTTCCCTGCAGGTAGCCTTCGTGGTCACAATCGCATCAGAGCTACTGGGCTCAGGATTCGGCATTGGTGCCTTTACTCTTATCGCTACAGACACATTCATGATCACCGATGCTTGGACAGGCGTTATTCTCATGGGAATTCTGGGCTATTTGGTGAACTTGGTTTTCAATCTCGTGGAGCGCCGTGCTCTTCGATGGTATTTGGCTTCAAAGAAACTTAGTTAGGGAGTCACAAGTGTCAACAGGAAAAGTAATTGTCTCAGCGGAATCGGTAGTAATGGACTACCAGACCCCTACGGGAATCAAGCATGTTCTGAGTGACATCAGCTTTTCTCTATTAGAAGGTGAATTCGCTTCTATCGTTGGTCCTTCTGGAGTGGGAAAAACTACCCTATTGCGGTTGCTTACCGGATTGATGCAACCGACTTCAGGAACGATTCGCATTAATGGGGAAGTAGTTACTTCTCCGCCTCCTGGCTTGGCTGTGGTGCTTCAGGATTACACCAGGTCATTGATGCCTTGGCTTACCGTGGAAAAGAATATCTCCTTGCCACTTAAGCGACTCGGACTTTCAAGGACTGAGATCGCAGAAACTATTGAGCTAGTTCTGACTGAAGTTGGTCTTAGTGGAAACCAGAAGAACTACCCTTGGCAGCTATCTGGTGGAATGCAGCAGCGAGTAGCAATTGCTCGAGCAATTGCAGTTCGGCCACAGCTTTTGATTATGGATGAGCCCTTTGCTTCCGTTGATGCACAAACTCGCTTTGACCTAGAGGATTTGGTTTTGAAGGTTCGAGATGATTTCAAAATCACCACAGCAATGGTCACCCACGATATTGATGAAGCCGTTTATCTCAGCGACAAAGTGGTCGTGCTATACGGCTCGCCAGCAAACGTGAAGGAAATCGTCAAAGTAGACCTTCCTTATCCTCGCAATCAGGTCGCGAGTAGAGGAAGGGAGGAGTTCGCTGAACTTCGGACCAAGATTTACGCTCAGGTAAGAGGCCTTCAATAGGATGAGCGCCGAAATCAAGGTCTTCAAAAACGCTTCTCTAAAACCTTTCGACCAGCACTCCGATGCGTTTGCAATTAGCGGACAAGACGTAATTGCAGTTGGCAGCTGGTCGGAAATGCAGAATCTTGTCACAAGCCCAGCTCATGTTATTAACTGCGAGGGCGCAACAGTAATCCCTGGTATCGAAGATTCACACCTGCACGGGTACATGCTTGGAAGGCAGCTTTCGGGGGCAAACATATCCCCTGAACACTGTTCTGACTTGGGTGCGGTTCATCGAAAACTCAGAGAACATGCAAGTTCGAACCCAGGCTGGGTAAGAGGTTTTGGATGGGTTGGAGGAGCGATTGAGGGAACGGGCCCAAGATCAACTTTGACCTATAAGGAACTTGAAGACGCTCAGATAAACGAACCAATCATCCTGACTGACTTCAGCGGCCATCAGGCCTGGTGCAACAAGAAAGCTCTAGATGCCGCTGGCATTACTGCTAACACCGAAGATCCCGCCGGGGGTCAAATTGTTCGAAACAGTCTTGGGGAACCAACTGGCTTATTGCTCGAATCAGCTGTAAAGCTTGTCACTCAAGTTATGCCTCGGCCCTCTCGTAGCGAGCTGACAAATGCTGTAATTCGGGCGAGAGATATCCTGTTGGCAAATGGCATTACCTCTTATACAGATCCAGGGCTCGGCCCAGGGGCTGCTTCGCTTGATGACGGAACTGCATCTTTAGAAGTGATTGATGTCTACAAGCAGTTAGCCAAAGATGACGAATTGAACTTGAGGATTGAAGTCATGTTGCTTTTTGGCGGGCTTGGCGGAACCTCGTTAGCAGATGTCGTAGCAGGCCTAAAGGAGTTTGGTCCACCAGAGATACGGTCAAGGGGTTATCAAGTCACTGTTTCTCAGCTCAAGGTTTTTGCAGACGGTATACCAAGGAGCAGGACTTCTTGGATGAGCGAACCCTACGATACCCACAGTCACGGATCTCTTACCCTGGCAGGCAGTAACGAGAAAGAGCAGATTGAAACTCTCAACTCTATTTACGCTCACGCCACAACCCAAGGTTGGCAGGTAGGCATCCACGCAACGGGGGATCAGACCATCTCTGCCATAGCCGATGCAGCTGAGCAGAATCCTGCTGGCGTCAAGAACAGAAATTATGTTATTCATGCGGATTTCATCAAACCAGCTGACATGGCCCGAATGGCCGGTGCCGGCCTCGGAATCAATACACAGCCGGGAATTCGAAGAATGGTGGGTAGGGCGGTCGAACCAATGCTGGGTAAAGAAAGCACCTTGAGAAGGGAACGGCTGCGCGATATGAAATCTGCTGGCGTTAGTTTGGCCTTATCCAGCGATGCTCCGGTGACGCCAGCTGACTGGAGAGTAATTTTTGCATCCGCTGTCGACAGAGGTTTCATCAATGAACCTGATTTTGATGATGGGCAGGGTTTGAGTCCGTTGGAGGCCATGCATGCGCTGACTACCACAGCCGCTTATCAGAGCCACTCGGAGAAGTGGAGAGGTTCGATCACACCTGGAAAGATAGCTGATTTTGTAATTCTTGACCGGTTAGTTGACTGGGACGGTGACCCTTGGCAGGTCACTAAGGCCAAACCACGCGCAGTGTTTGTTGGTGGCAAGCTAGTGCATGGAGGAGTTTGAGATCATGGCCGAGAAAAGACCCAACATCATTGTTATCATCGCTGATCAGTTTAGGCATGACATGTTCTCCTACGCTGACGGACCATTTAGGGTCAATACACCCAACATCGACAAGCTAGCCCAAAAGGGCGTGATGTTCACAAACGCCTACTCAGCAAATCCGACCTGCATGCCAAACCGAGCATCAATTGCTACCGGACGCTGGCCATCTGTTCACGGAACTAGAACCAATGGAGTTACCTTCGATCAGAACGCCGAAACTTTCATGCGTACGCTTCGTCGCAGTGGTTACAAGAACTACGCCATCGGAAAGCTTCACCACCAAAGCATGGGCTGGGCTTGGGAAGATTACCAAATCGATGAAATGCGATTGAGAAATCCTGAGGTCCTTGCCAAGATTCGAGATTCAATCAATCGCGGCGAAGGTGATTGGCAATCCTGGGAAGACGCCGCAAGACATCGCAAAGAATACCTATCGATGCCGAAAGACTATTACGGCTATGACCATGTTGACTTGGTAGTTGGCCACGGAGACAATCCATCCGGGCACTTCCATCATTGGGCCAGGTCAAAAGGTGTCAGCATAGATGATCTTGCCGGTTGGAAGAACTCCACTGAGCGCAGCGAAACTGTAGAGGATGTTTACATCAGCGAAGTACCAGCAGAGCTTCACCCAAACGCATTCATTGTGGAAAAGTTCCGGGAGCGACTGACTGAGCTAAAGAACGAAACGGATCCATTTTTGTTCTTCATTTCATTTCCAGATCCTCACCATCCATTTGCACCTCCGAAAAGCTGGTTCGACAAATGGAGAGAAAGTGATGTAGAAATTCCAGCCAATTTCTTCAGCCACGCATCTAATTCACCGGCTCACATCGAGGCCATGTATGGGGCCTCGGGTAAGCAGAACATTGATTCGACAATGACCTGGGCCCCCACCCAGAATCAGATGGAAGATGTCTTGAAGGCTCAGTTTGCTCAAATCGAATTCATGGACAATGCGCTCGGGGAGATACTTACTTCCCTGGAGGCTTCTGGAAAAGCCGATGACACCTACGTGATTTTCTCAGGTGATCACGGAGATCTCATGGGCGAGCATGGCCTAATGCTCAAGCACTTCGTTCACTTTGATGCAGTGACACGTGTACCACTTATCATCACTGGCCCCGGCATTGAACCTCAGAAAGACACCAGGTTGGTTTCTAGCGTGGACATCGCCCCGACCGTTATTGAATTGGCTTCGGCTGAAAAGTATCGAGGCATCCAGGGTCGAGATTTGCTCACCGATCACACCGGCTGGCGAACTGCTCTCGTGATTGAAGAGGACCAGCCTTTTGGAATTGAGGGACTTCCTGGACCGGTAAAGATCAGAACACTCGTGACGGAAGATTACCGATTCACGGTTTACGGAGGCACTGACCAGGCGGAGCTTTACGATCGAAGTAAAGATCAAGGCGACCTTGCCAACATTTATGCAGATGCTACAACCGAGCGCAGCGAAGCTTACGAAAGACTTACTCACGAACTGATTAACTTGACCGAAGAGGGTATAGCCCCAATAGCGGGTGCTTAATGCTCCTTATAGCCATTCCAATTGGTGTCCTCATTGGAATCCTTCTGGGTTTGGTTGGCTCAGGCGGCTCACTTCTAGGAACCCCACTACTGATTCTTGTTGGCGGATTTAGTTTTTATGACGCCTCCACCAGTGCTTTGTTTATAGTTCTGACCTCATCTATCGGGGCACTGGTGCTACGTGATAAAAAAGATGTCTCACTCAGGATGATTGTCTGGGCTGTTGCCCTTGGAACTCTTGGCACACCACTAGGGGTAATGACTAGCCATGCAATTTCCAACGAGCAGGCCAAGCTAATTTTGTCTTGCCTTTTGGTGGGAGCTGGATTTCTAGCCTGGAATGACTTCGGTAGGGCTGGAATGAAAGGCGCAGTCCAGAATCAACAGTGGCTTGGCGCAATTGCGTTTGTTTTTGTGGGCTTTATGACCGGCCTTACCGGCATCGGGGGCGGCTATCTGCTGGTTCCTGCCCTGATACTTATATACGGGATGGGATTTACTCAGGCAGTCACAACCTCACTAATCGTGGTTATCTTTAACGCTTTGGCCTCGATCCTGTTCCGGGTAGCCCAGGGGATAGATTTTTCTGCCGATCAATGGGTCGGAACCGGGGTTGTAGTTGCCTCAGCACTGGTGGGAAGCTTCTTGGGCTCTTATTTCAGCAAGTTTTTGAACAAATCAGTGGTCCAGAGGGTGTTCTCGATTCTGCTGTTTGGGCTGGCCGCCGCCCTGGTGGTTAGGGCCTTTTCGGGCTAGAAATCCCGGACTAGCGCAGTAGAGGGGTTTTGGATAGACTCGGAGACTGGTGTTTCCTCCACAATCCTGGTCAAAAAATGACCTGATTTGGAGCGCCACCAATCCAACGAATTAGATAAGTGAGGCTATGGCCAACAAAGACGGCGTCATTGAGATTGAGGGCTCGGTGGTTGAAGCTCTACCGAACGCAATGTTTCGAGTCGAGTTGACCAACGGACACAAAGTCTTGGCACATATCTCCGGAAAGATGCGACAGCACTACATTCGTATTCTTCCTGAGGACAAGGTCATTGTTGAACTGAGCACTTACGACCTCACCAGAGGTCGCATCATTTATCGCTACAAGTAAATCGGTTTTGTAAAAAGCCCTGAAGAAAAGTAAGAGACATGAAGGTTAACCCAAGCGTCAAGAAGATCTGCGACAAGTGCAAGGTTATTCGTCGCCACGGTCGCGTCATGATCATCTGCGATAACCCGCGCCACAAACAGCGCCAGGGCTAAAGCACCACCCGCAACACCACAACTGAATATCTTCAATAGTTTTCCAAACAGTTAGAAATAGCTGGTACCTCCGGAGAAGGCCGGAGCCTAAAGAAATTTAGGGCGGGAAGCTACAGACCTTCTAAACAAACAGGAGTAATCCAAATGGCAAGAATTGCCGGCGTTGACATTCCACGCGACAAGCGTGTTGAAATCGCCCTAACCTACATCTACGGAATTGGTCGCACTCGTTCGATCAAGACACTAGAAGACACCAAGATCGACAAGAACATCCGCGTCAAGGATCTATCTGACGAGCAGCTTGTTGCACTTCGTGATCACATCGAAGGTACCTACAAAACCGAAGGTGAGCTACGTCGTGACGTAGCCGCAGATATCCGCCGCAAGGTTGAGATCGGTAGCTACCAGGGAATCCGTCACCGTAAGGGACTTCCAGTCCACGGTCAAAGAACCAAGACCAACGCTCGTACTCGCAAGGGTCCAAAGCGCACCGTAGCCGGCAAGAAGAAGGCCGCTCGCTAAGCGGGTCGGATTAGGACTTAGGAGAAAATCATGGCAGCAGCGAAGACCGCGGCAAAGACCGCAACCAAGACCCCAGCTAAGGGCGCAGCCCGCAAGCCTCGTCGTAAAGAGAAAAAGAGCGTTCCGGTTGGACAAGCTCACATCAAGTCGACTTTCAACAACACCATCATCTCGATCACTGACCCATCCGGTGCAGTTATCTCCTGGTCATCATCAGGCGATGTCGGATTCAAGGGTTCACGTAAGTCAACTCCTTTCGCAGCTCAGCTGGCAGCAGAATCTGCAGCCAAGAAGGCTCAGGAGCACGGACTCAAGAAGGTTGACGTATTCGTTAAGGGACCAGGTTCTGGTCGCGAGACAGCAATCCGTTCACTTCAGGCAGCAGGACTAGAGGTTGGCTCAATTTCTGATGTGACCCCACAGGCTCACAACGGTTGCCGCCCTCCAAAGCGCCGCCGCGTCTAATTTTTCAAAAGCTTT
>Ga0208009_1000577_pt1 | contig 10505 bp, 10 predicted proteins | sample Wag4_2014_7_16_FD_187364 | JGI IMG/M metagenome (GOLD analysis project Ga0208009, IMG submission 187364) | Fresh water mixed with fracking chemicals microbial communities from Ohio, USA - Utica-2 Time Series FC 2014_7_16 (SPAdes) (version 2) ...
CTCGCGATCTTCGCGACGCTGGTGGTCTTGCCGACGCCGTTCACGCCGACGACCAGCACCACGGTCGGCTTCGTGGCCGCGACCGCGATGCCGCGCGCGGACGCGCCGTCGCCCTGCGGCCAACGCGCCTTGAGGCTGCGCTTGAGGTACGCGAGCGCGTCCTCGCCGCGCGCGACCTTGCCCGAGCGGAACTCCTGGCGGAGCCCCTCGACGAGCTCGCGCGCCGCCTTGACGCCGACGTCGGCGGCGATCAGCCGCGACTCGATCTGGTCGATCAGCTCCTCGCTGAGCGACTTGCCGAGCAGAAGCGAGCGCAGCTGCCCGCCGATCGCCTCCGCGGTCTTCTGCAGGCCCTTCCTGATCGCGTCGAGCGCGGAGCGGAAGATGCTCATCCGTTCGATCCCGCCCCGCCGCTTGCGGTCTTGGCGACGCGATCGAGCACGGCGTTCACGAACGCACCGGACTTCTCGGTGGAGAAGGTCTTCGCGAGCTCGACCGTCTCGTCGATGGCGACCGCGATCGGATCGCCGGCGTGGGTGAACGCGTACCAGCCGAGGCGGAGCGCATTGCGGTCGACGACGGGCTGGCGGTGGACGGGCCACTCGGCGGTGAAGGGCTTGACGGCGGCGTCCGCGTCCTTGCGGTACTCCCAGACGAGCGACGCGAACCCGAGTCCCGCCTCGATGGCCTCCGCGCGCGCCGCGGCCGCGTCGGCATCGCGCGTCGCGAGGCGCATCTCGGCGCTCGACAGGTCGGGCGACTCGCCGAACTCGTCGATCTCGGCCGCGCTCTCGAGGGCTTCGCGCACGGCGTCGAGGTCGCCGGCGAGCCCCGAGTCGAACTGGTAGAGCGCCAGCAGCGCGAACCGGCGCTCCGGCCGGACATGTCCCTTGCGCGGCGCGTTCATGCCGGCCTCCCGAGCGGGAGCTTCTGCACGCGTCCAACGGCCTGTGCGGCGATGATGGCGGCGTTCATCGCCTCCTCGCCCTTGTTGCCCTTCGCGCCGCCCGCGCGCGCCTGGGCCTGCTCGATCGACTGGCAGGTCAGCACGCCGAATGCGACGGGCTTGCCGGTCGCGGCGGTGATGGAGGCAAGGCCGGCGGCGACAGCCTGGCAGATGTACTGGTCGTGCGTCGTCTCGCCGGTCAGCACGCAGCCGATGCAGACCACGGCATCCACGTCGGCGCGCGTCGCGAGGGCGTGGGCGATGGACACCAGTTCGAAGGAGCCGGGCGCGTCGACGAGGATCAGGTCGTCCTCGGCTCCCCCCGCGGCCTGGAACGCCTTCCGGGCGCCCTCCTGGAGGCGGCCGGTGACGGTTTCGTGGTAGCGGCTGGTGGTGACGCCGACGCGCAGCCCGCGGGCGTTGGCGGCCAATGGAACGGACGTGTGCATGGGACAGCCATGTTAGTGGCGATGGGCGAGGTGGGCGGGGCGATTCATGCCTGTCCCTTCGGTTCGCATTCGGTTCGACGACTCGGTCCGCCGCCGGCTCGGAAGCGACGGTTCGCGGTCGGGCCTCGCGGGGGCGACTGCGTCGTGCTGTGCCGTGACATGCCTGTCCCTTCACCGGCCCGAGCTCGAGCCGGCCGGTTCGCCGGTGCATGCCTGTCCCATCACCGCCCGTCCCCTCACCGCCCGCCCGTACCATGGGGCGATGCGCCGCATCGTCCGCAGAACCATCGCCGCGATCGAGCTCTCGCGCCTGCCCGTTGCCTTCGGCGCGGTCGCGAACGTGTGGCTGATGATCCTGCTCTGCTGCGCGGACGCGCGTCTCGGCGAGCTGCCGGTCGCATCGCAGCCTCTCTGGCGCGCGCTGGGCGCGGGCGGGCTGGTGGCGGTCGGGTTCCTCGCCTTCGGCGCCGCGTTGAACGACTTCCTCGACGCCAAGCACGACCGCGCGTTCGCACCCGACCGACCGCTGCCCGCCGGAAACCTCCGACCGAGGCGCGCAGCGCAGATCGCCGCCATCTCCTTGCTCGGCGGACTGTTCGGATCGCTCGCGTTCGGAACCACCGGCGCCATCCTGGCGATGTCGCTCGCTGCGGTGATCCTCGTCTACGACGCCTTCGCCAAGCATGTCCCAGCGCTCGGCATCGTGTTGGCGGGGCTCGCCACGGCACTGAGCATGGCTGTCCCGTGCGCGGAGACCACGACCTTGCTCCCGATCTGGCTTGCGATGAGCCAGACCATGGGCGTTGGGGCGCTCGCGTATGTCCTCGGCGAGAAGCGCCCCAAGCTCACCGGACGGTCCGCGCTCATCGGCGCGACCGGGTGGATCTTCTGGACCGCGGTACTGCTCGCGCTGGAGCTTGAGCGGAACGATGGCCGCGTCCTCGGCACTTGGACGGAGGGTGGCGCGATCGCCATTCCGGCGGCGACCGTGCTCGTCGGCGCGGCGGTCGGCTATTGGAAGCTCCGCACGCTGCGCGGATCCCGTGCGGGCGAGAAGATCCTCCGCTACGGAAGCCTGTGGAAGAGCCTCGTCGCGTCCGCCTGGCTCGTCGCGGCGGGCATGCATCTCGAGGCTGCGGCGATCGCCGCGATCGCCGCCGTCGCGTTCGGCACCGTCGCGATCCTGCGCGAGGCCGGACCGCAGTTGGCCGAGCCTGTCTCGTGGAGGTCGTAACCGATTGTCGGGTCGGCACGGCCCGGCCCGACCGACGGAACCGACCATGCAGCCTCCCGCTATTCTGCGCTGCGTGCCTGTCCCATTCGCCCCGATCGCGCCTCTGACCTATCTCGCCGCGGCTTCGCTGCTCGCGGCGACCCCGAGCACGCTCGGGCAGCAGTCGGACGCGCCCGCGACGCCGGTCCCGACGACCGCACGCCGGGCGATCGATGGCGTGTCGCTCGGCGGCTTCGTCCTGCCGACGCGGCCGATCGCGGGTGACTGCAGCCTGTCCGCATCGCGCGGATGGACGTGGAAGGTGGACGACACCCAGCGGCTCCTGCTCGAGGGCGAGGTGCGCATCGCGCTCGGCGGCTACAGCTTCAGCGCCAAGCGGGCGGTGGTGTGGATCAACCGTCTTCCACTCGGCGGCGAGGCCGCGACGCAGATCGCCATCTGGTTCGACCGGGCCGAGGAGCCGACCCGCCGCGCGGGTCTCGGCGCGAGCGGCAAGGAACTGCTCGTCACGGCCTCGATCAAGGGATCGACGCAGCTCTCGCTGGTCGTGACCGAGGACGGGAGCCCCGACACGGCGCGGTCCTCGGGCGGAAGCGCCCGCCAACTCGGATTCCGCGGTCCGACGGACGATTCCGCGGTGTCGGAGCGCCGCGCGCTGATCCGCTCCGGCGAGGCTCGGCTCGCCCGATACCTCCGCGAACTGACGGCGGGCATCGCCACTGGGACGGCACGCGCAAGCGCGCGTCCGAACCTCGACATCGCGCTCCCGCCGGTCGAGCCGGCGCCGGTCCCGGGCGGCGCCATCGCGACGCTCGACGGCGCGAACATGCCTGTCCCATCCGCGGACATGCCTGTCCCATCCGGTACGGCGGACGGACTGCCGCGGTCGATCGAGGTCGAGGGCGCGCAGGCGATGCCGATCTTCGAGCCGGAAGGGACAGTCACGTTCAGCGCCGATTCGATCGCGATCGATGAGAAGGCCGACCGCGTCTCCGTGCAGGGCATGGTCGAGATCGAGTACCGGTCGAGCGCGACCGGTGCGGACCGCGCACTCCTGCTGTCCGCCGAGCGCGGCGTCATCGACCTGTCGAAGGGCACGCTCGAGGGCCTTCGTGCGGGCAACCGCACCCTCGACGCGGCGCAGATCGAGGGCATCTACCTCGAGGGCGCCGTCCAGGCGAGCGACGGCGAGTACTCCCTCCGCGGCGCCCAGATCTACTACGACCTCAAGTCGAACCGCGCCGCGATCGTCGACGCCGTCCTGCGCACCTACGACCGCCGGCGCGGGGACCTGCCGATCTACCTCCGCGCCGCGGAGATGCGCCAGATCGCGGCCGATCAGTGGACCGCCGAGCGCGCGACCGTGTCCACCAGCGAGTTCTTCACGCCGCACCTCGCGATCGGCGTCGACCGCGTCACCGTCGAGAAGCAGCCCGACACGGACGGCGGAGGCGTGTTCGTCAACGCCTCGGGCGCCGGCATCGAGTCCGGTGGCACCCGCATCCTCCCGCTTCCGGGCTACGAGGGGCGGGTCGACCGCATCCCGATCCGCTCGCTCGAGATGGGGTACGACGAGGACCGCGGCGTCGAGATCGGCACCTCGTGGGACCTCGCCGCGATCCTCGGCGAGGCTCCGACGCCCGGGCTCGACCGCGAGCTCCGCATCGACGGATTCAGCGACCGCGGCGCCGCGGCCGGCATGACGTTCCGACTGTCCGATTCGTTCGGCGACGGGACGGTCGAGCTCTACAACCTCTACGACACGGGTGGCGACGACCGCACCAGCGCGGGCGAGCTCGTGTCGGTCGACGAAGGGTTCCGCGGCGTCGCGGAGGGCGCGTGGCGCACCGCGCTCGACCCGACGCTCTCGCTGCGGACGCAGTTTGCGTACATCTCCGACGAGACCTTCGTGTCGTCGTGGAGGCAGGAGGCGTACAACGAGCGCCGCGAGTACGAGTCGAGCGTCGAGCTCAACCGCACCAGCGACAACACCTCGCTCTCGCTGCTCGCCAAGTACGACCTCAACGACTTCATCTCGAACTCGTACCTGCTCGCGAGCCGCGGCTACACCGTCGACAAGCTCCCCGAACTCTCCTACGACCGCTACGGCGACATGCCGTTCGAGGGCGTGACCTGGACGCAACAGTGGTCCGCGACCGCGATGGCGCTCCGGCCGACGACGGGGACCCCCGCGCTGCTCGGCGTGCCGACCGGCGCGTGGGGCGGTGCGATCGGCGCGAATGACTCGATCTCCGACGCCTACGCGTCGGCCGGCTACACCGACGGAACCGTCGGGCGGCTCAACACGCGCCAGGAGCTCAGCTTCCCGATGGCGAACGAGTGGGTGACGTTCACGCCGTTCGTCAGCGGACAGGCGACCGGCTACCTCGCCGACGAACTCACCACCTACAGCGCCGACTACGACGAGCTCCGCCTCCAGGCCGGCGGCGGCGTGCGCGGATCGATGCGCTTCGTGCGCGTCGACGACGCGGTGCAGAGCCGCCTGCTCGACCTGAACCGCATGCGGCACATCGTCGAGCCATACGCGACGGTGTGGTCGGGCTACGACTCCGCCGACGCCGGCTCGCTCCCGGTGTACGACCAGGCGGTGGAAGGCGCGAGCGAAGGCTCGGCCGTCAACCTCGGCCTGCGGCAGACGCTCCAGACGCAGCGCGGCGGCGCGGGCGCGTGGAACTCCGTCGACTGGCTCAAGCTCGACCTCGGACTCGTCCTCAGCGACAGCGGATCGGAGTTCACTCCCGCGCCGGTCGATCCCGCGAATCCGTTCGCCAGCCTGCGCTGGACGCAGTCGCCGATCCCGGCCTTCTACTCGTTCCGGCCCGAACTCTCGCAGTGGGGCAGCCACGGCTACGGCGCATCGACCTGGCAGATCTCCGACGCGCTCACCCTCGGCGGCACGATGAACTACCTCTTCGACGACCGCGACTTCGTGACCGACGACGGCGCGCCGCTCGAGAACCTCGCGCGCGCCTCGCTCGGCGTCGAGATGCGGCACAACCCGCTTGTCAGCACCTACCTCGAGTATCGCTACCTCGCGCCGACCACGACCGAACTGCTGCAGGCAGGCGTGCTCTACCGCGTCGGAAAGCGCTACCTGCTCGCGTTCAGCCCGCAGTACGACCTCGAGGCGGGCGAATTCCGCGCGGTCTCGGGCTCGCTCACCCGCGGCTTCCCCGACTTCGACATGAACGCGAACGCCGGCTACGACCTGATCGAGGACGACACCTTCGTCGGACTCTCGCTCTCGATCCCGGCCGGCTCGCGGACCGGCGTGCGCTCGTTCGGCGCCTACAACCCCACGCTCGGGGGCGCGCGGTGAGCGGGTCCGGACGCCGGCGGCGCGTCCTCCTCGTGAGCTCCTCGGGCGGACACTGGACGGAACTGCGGCGCCTCGCGCCCGCCTTCGATCCGTTCGAGCGGATCTGGTGCTCGGTGCTCCCCGAGATGGCGCGCGAGGTCGCGCCCGACCGGTTCCTGCTCGTGCCCGACGCCAGCCGCTGGAGCAAGCTCCGCCTGCTGTGGAGCGCGCTCCGGGTGGCGCTCGTCCTCGTGCGCGTGCGCCCGGACGTGGTGGTCTCGACCGGCGCGGCGCCCGGCTTCTTCGCGATCTCGCTCGCGCGCTTCGCCGGCGCGCGGACGGTCTGGGTCGACTCGATCGCCAACGCCGAGGAACTGTCGCTCTCGGGACAGAAGGCCTCGCGCATCGCGACGCTCACCCTGACGCAGTGGCCCGAGCTCGGGGAACCGCTGCCGGCCGACCCGAAGGCGCGGGTCCCCGGCAAGGTCTACTTCTCGGGAGGCGTCGTTTGATCTTCGTCACCGTCGGCTCCCAGCTCGGCTTCGACCGGATGGTCGGCGCCGTCGCCGCCTGGGCCCGGTCCCGCGCGGAAGGGACAGGCACGCATGGGACAGGCACGCATGGGACAGGCATGCATGGGACAGGCATGCATGGGACAGGCACCCATGGGACAGGCACACCAGCGGAAGGGACAGGCATGTTCTTCCAGACCGGCGCCACCAAGCTGGACCTCGCGGGATTCGAACACATGCCTGTCCTGTCCGCCGACGAGATCCGGCGCACGTTCGACCAGGCCACGCTCGTGGTCGCCCATGCGGGGACAGGCACGATCATCGAGTGCATGCTGCGCGGAAAGCCCGTGATCGTCATGCCGCGCAGCGCGAAGCTGCACGAGACGCGCAACGACCACCAGTTCGCCACCGCTCGGCGGTTCCAGGAGCGCGCCGGCGTCTTCGTCGCATGGGATGAGACCGAGCTGCCCGCCCTCCTCGACCGCGCGTCCACCCTGAAGGGCGGCGCGACGATCAACCGGCACGCGGACCAGCGCCTGCTCGACGCGCTGCGCGCCTTCGTCGCGGGTTGAACCGTTTCACGCGTCCCAGAGCGCACCGGACTGCGGCAGTGCGAATCCGATCGCGTCCGCCCCCTGCTTCGTCAGACGACGCCCCTGCCGCGTGCGCGCGAGGAAGCCGATCTGCAGCAAGAACGGCTCGACGAGATCCTCGAGCGTCTCCGCGTCCTCGCCGAGCGTCGCCGCGATCGCCTCGAGGCCGACGGGGCCGCCGCCGTAGATGGACGCGATCGCACGCATGTACTTGCGGTCGAGTTCATCGAGCCCGCGTTCGTCGACGCCCTCGAGCCGCAGCGCGCCGTCCACCGCAGCGCGGTCCGCGAGACCGGCCGAACGGACCTCCGCGAAGTCGCGCACGCGCCGCAGCAGCCGCAGCGCGATGCGCGGCGTGCCGCGGCTCCGGTCGGCGATCGCGTCGAGGGCGTCGCCGCCGATCTCGCGCACGCCGAGGATTCCCGCGGCCCGGCGCAGGATCCCGACGAGGTCGTCGTGCCCGTAGAACTCGAGGTGATGCGCGATCCCGAAGCGGCTGCGGAGCGCCTGTGTCAGCAGGCCCGCGCGCGTCGTGGCGCCGATCAGCGTGAAGGGCTTGAGCTGGATCGTCACCACCCGCGCGTGCATGCCGCTGTCGAGCGTGAAGTCGATGCGGCGGTCCTCCATCGCGGGGTAGATGAACTCCTCGACCGCGGCCGGAAGCCGGTGGATCTCGTCGATGAAGAGGACGTCGCCCTCCTCCATCTTGGTCAGGGTCCCGACGAGGTCGCCGGCCTTCGTGAGCGCGGGGCCGCTCGTCACATGCGCGCGCGTGCCCATCTCGGTCGCGATCACATGCGCGATCGTGGTCTTTCCAAGGCCCGGCGGACCATGCAGGAGCACGTGCTCCATCGGATCGCCGCGCATCCGCGCCGCCTCGAGCGCGATCGCGAGCCGCTCGACGAGCTCGCGCTGGCCGACGTACTCGCGCAGCGACCGCGGGCGGATCTCCACCGCCTGCGGGTCGGTGTCCGTCTCGCGCTCGCGCTCCTGCGCGGCGGCCGTCACGATGCGCTCCTTCGCCATTCGCTCAGAATAGCAGGGTTTCCCGCGCTAGATCCGCACCTGCGGCGCCGCGCGCTCCGACGCGTCCTCGAGCTCGAAGAAGCGCTCCTCGCGGAAGCCGAACGCGCCCGCGACGAGGTTCGACGGGAACTCGATGCGGAGCGTGTTGAGCTCGCGCACGTTCGCGTTGTAGAAGCGACGGCTCGCGGCGATCCGGTCCTCCGTGAGCGACAGTTCGCGCTGGAGCTCGAGGAACTGCCGATCGGCCTTGAGCTGCGGATACGCCTCGGCGACGGCGATAAGGCGGGTCAGCGAGCGTGCGAGCTCTGCCTCGCCGTCCACGCGCGCGCGCAGGCCATCGCCGGCCTGCACGGCCTTCGCCCGCGCCGCGACGACCATCTCGAGCGTCTCGCGCTCATGCTGCGCGTAGCCCCGGACGGTCGCGACCAGGTTCGGAACCAGCTCGTGGCGGCGCTTCAGCTCGACGTCGACGCCCGACCAGCTCTCGCGCACATGCTGCCCGAGCCGCGCGAAGCGGTTGTAGGTCGCGATCAGCCAGATCAATGGGACACCCACGATCACCGCGATCACGCAGCACGCCGGTCCGATGCCACCTGCAATCAACTTGTCCATGCGGAGTCCCTTTCGTCGTGCGTCCGTCGGTTCGGCCTGCGGCGTGCGCGCGGTTGATTCATGCCTGTCCCGTCTGTCCCCTCATGCCTGTCCCGTCCTTCGTCAGGCCTGTCCCGGTCCCGATGTCCCGTCATGCCTGTCCCGTCATGCCTGTCCCGTCCGCGTGGCCCGGGTTGAGGACCGGATCCGTCGCGCGATCCGCCTCGGGCAGCCGCGCCGCGCGGACATGCCGCGGGACGCGTGCGAAGAACCCGTCGATCCAGCGGAATGCGCCGGAGAACTCGGCGGGATCCCAACGCTTCGTGCCGTGGTCGAAGAGCAGCACGCCGCTCCGCGCGTGGATGCGCGGGGCGCGTGAACCGAGGAAGTACTCCATCATCCGCGGATCAAAGAGGTCGAAGGCGAAGCGCCGGTCCGAGCACTTCACGTGGAACCGCTTGGAGAACTCGCTCGACTCGAAGTCGATGTCGTCGAAGCCCATGAAGGCTCCCAGCTTGTCGAACAGTCCCTCCTCGCGGACGGTCAGGTCCTCGCCGATGGACAGGACAGGCATGCACGCGATGAACGACAGGTTGTACGTCGTCGTCGTGGTCTGCTTCCCATTCGACGTCGTCACCTTGTACTGGTAGTCGCCGCACAGCACCGACATCCTGACGCCGCCCGACACCAGGCTGCCTTCCATGAGGTTCAACCCGCACCGCGAGTGCCCCAGCGCGAACATCGGGAACGCCGCCATCCGCTCGTCGAGCGACGGATCGCGCTCCGTGAAGCGCATGCCGAGCCCGGCGGCGAGCGCCCGGAGCGCCTCGGTCCGCTCGCGCTCCCGCTTCGCGCCGAGCACGATGGCGACGATGACCAGCGCCACCGCGCCCAGCGCGAGCACGACCACGAGCCCACCGCCCAGGACGCCGGCGACCACCTCCGCCCCGCCCTCCGCGAGCAGCGCGACGGCGCATCCCGCCACTTAGAACTTCACCTGCGGCGCCACGCGTTCCGCCGCGCTGTCGAGCTCGAAGAACGGCATCGCCTTGAAGCCGAACAGGTTCGCGAGCAGGTTGGTCGGGAAGACCACCAGGGTCTGGTTGTAGCCACCCGCGGCGCCGTTGTAGCCCGAGCGGGCGCGGCTGATGATGTTCTCCGTCGAGGTGAGCTCGCCCTGGAGCTGCTGGAAGTTCGCGTTCGCCTTCAGGTCCGGGTACGCCTCGGCGACGGCCATCAGGCGGCCGAGGGCCTGGGTGAGGCCGCCCTCGGCGGCGATCTTGTCGTCGATCGGGCCGGCGCTCACGGCGCGGGCGCGCGCGGCGATGACGGCCTCGAGCGCCTCGCGCTCGTGCTTCGCGTAGCCCTTCACCGTCTCGACGAGGTTCGGGATCAGGTCGTGGCGCCGCTTGAGCTGCACATCGATGTCCGCCCACGCGCCCTGCACGCCGACGCGGCCGGCCGCGAGGCGGTTGTAGATGCCGATCGCCCAGACCGCGAGCACGACCGCGAGGAGGACGAGTCCACCGCACGCGACGAAGAAGATGACTGCGAAACCACTGCCCATGGCGTTGACCCTTCGGGGTACGACCCCTGTTCTCTGCGGATGCGCGTCCGGTGCCGCGTCCGCGGCTCTTGCCGCCGCTGCTGCCGCCGGATCCCGACGAACGGGATGCGCGTCGAAACCTATCCCGAGACGTTCCTCGAGCGGGACCTCGAGCCTCGTGCCCCGACGCCGGGAAACACGCGCGAAGCGCCTGCTTCCGCGACCCCGCGCGTCGGTTTCAGAGCGCGCAGATTCTAACGCGTCGACTTCGCGCGCGACGGCTTCGCCG
>Ga0208009_1000579_pt1 | contig 10484 bp, 9 predicted proteins | sample Wag4_2014_7_16_FD_187364 | JGI IMG/M metagenome (GOLD analysis project Ga0208009, IMG submission 187364) | Fresh water mixed with fracking chemicals microbial communities from Ohio, USA - Utica-2 Time Series FC 2014_7_16 (SPAdes) (version 2) ...
GCGTCGTACTGCTCGTGCCCCGGACACGGTTCACCGCGGGCTTGCTGCAGCTGCCGATCACGCTGGGGATCGTCGCCTTCAACACCACCATGTACCCACGCGGCGTGCCGCTGGCCCTGGGCATGCTGGCGGTGAACCTGGCGGTCGTGCTGCGACCGAGGGACCTTCACCGGATCGCTCCACCGGATCGTGCGTGAGGCCGGGCGGCTTCAGCGCAGCGCGAGCACGCAGATCGTGGCGCTCATGGCGAGCATGAGCATGGCGGGCACGTACTTCACGACCGGGTCACCGACCTTGAGATGCATCGCAACGGCACCGACCATGAGGACGGCGACGACCGCGGCCGCCGGAAGCACGACGGGCGGGTACGCCACGCCGACCAGCAAGGCCACGCCGGCGATGATCTTGAGGCCACCCACGATGTAGAAGGCCTGCGGCGGGAGCCCGTAGGTCGCGAACTCCTCCTTCAGGTTCTTCGCCTGGCCACCCCGGTAGTTGGTGGCGCTCGAGCGGCGAAGGAGCCAGACGTTCAGCAGACCAAGGCCCACGATGACCTGCAGCACGGATCCGAGGGAGATGTTCATGGAAGGCACTCTATCGACTGCCGCACGCAGGCACGCGTCCTAGAGTTGTCCCTTCATGCAGATCGCCGTCGACGTCGCCCGCCTGCTCTCCGCCCTGGCATTCCTGGCCTACGGAATCGCATGCCTGGCATCGGCCCGCATGGAACCGGAGTTCGAGCGCTACGGGCTCGCACGCTTCCGGCACCTGATCGGTGCCGTGGAATGCCTGGGTGCGCTGGGGCTGCTGGTCGGACCATTCAACCGTCCCGTCCTCGTTGCGGCCGCCGCGGGCTTGACGCTGACCATGCTGGCGGCCGTCGCCACGCGTGTACGGATCGGCGATTCCCTCGTGCAGACCCTGCCCGCGGCGGTGCTCCTGGTGCTGAACGGCTTCGTGCTGGTGATGGCGCTCCTGCGCGGCGATTGAATCGACGTCGATCCCGCCGCGGGGCGAGCGCCGAACTGTCGCCGACTGGTACAGTCGCTGCACCGGAACGGCGCGTACCGGAACCCGGCGACGGCGCCCCCCTCCTCATAGGGCACACCCTTGACCCAAGCACGCCCCTTGATGAAGCGCCCCGAGGCCACTGAGCCGCGGCAGGTGCTCCTGCGCTACGCCGTCCCCATCGTCGCGGTGCACCTCCTGTGCCTTGCCGCCCTCGTTCCAGCGCTGTTCTCGTGGACCGCGGTGATCACCTGCCTCGTGGGCGTGCACGTGTTCGGACAGACGATCACGCTGGGCTACCACCGGCTGCTCACGCACCGCAGCTTCAGCACGCCGCGGTGGTTCGAGCACACGCTCGTCATCGGAGCGCTCTGCTGCCTGGAGGATTCGCCGGCCCGATGGATCGCGACCCACCGCATGCACCACGCGCACAGCGACGAGCAGGACGATCCCCACACGCCGATGGTGACCTTCCTGTGGGGGCATCTGTGGTGGCTGCTCATCCGCAACCGCGAGCTGCACCACCGAGCCAACTACGAGCGCTACGCCCGCGACGTGCTGCGCGACCCGTTCTACATGTGGATCGAGAAGCGGCCCTGGAGCCCACTGTGGTTCTACGCCGCACAGGTCGTGATCTTCGCTGCGGTGTCGTTCGCCGTCGCCCTGACGTGGACCGACGCCGCGGGGGCCGCGACCTTCGCCGCGGGCGTGGTCGCCTGGGGCGTCTTCCTGCGCACCGTGATCGTGTGGCACATCACCTGGAGCGTGAACAGCCTGACGCACATCTTCGGCTACCGCAACCACGCCACCGACGAGAACAGCAGGAACAACTGGCTGGTCGCCCTGTTCGCCTGCGGCGAGGGCTGGCACAACAACCACCACGCCGACCCGGCGTGCTGCTCGGTGCGCCATCGCTGGTGGGAACTCGACGTCACCTACCTCGAGGTGCGCGCGCTCAAGCTGCTCGGCCTTGCCCGGGACATCGTGCCCAGTCGCAGCGAGCGGGCCGCCCGCGCCCGGACGAAGGCCAGCTGAGCGGGGTTCGTCGTGGCGGGCGCGCGCGGTGATCGTCAGCAGCGGCGGCGGCGCGTGGCGGCCACGCCGGCGATCCCGAGCAGGGCGAGGGCGCCGGGCGCCGGGACGCCGGACACCACGATGTTGTCGAAGCGGGCAGCCCCGTTGCCGAGGTTGGCACCGGTCGCGACGAACCGGATCTTGATCACGTCCGCGGTCCCCGTGAGCGCCCCGCTGAAGGAAATCGAGCGCGTGAACTCGGACTGCCGCGCACCGGTCGTCGACCACGCGTTCGTGCCGGAGCCGATCGCACCGGCCGCGATGGCGTTGTAAGCCGAGTTCGGCAGCGTCGTGAAGACCGAGCCGCCATCGAACGACACATCAACGCGGAATTCGGCGGGCCCGAACGTGGCGCGGGTCTGGTCCCAGGACACCGTGAAAGAATTGAGGTACGAGGGGAGGCCGTACACGTCGATCTGCGCGTACGAGCCCTGCGACCACCTGTCCGCGGAGAATCCGTATGCAGAGCCGTTGCCGGCAGGCGTGGTGAAGGTCGTGTTGCTGTTGCCGGTATTGACCTGGAAGACTCCGTAGTACGGCCCGGCCTCGCTTCCCCAGCCGAACACGCTGCCGGTGTCGGGGTTGATCGGATGGTCGAAGTTCCACTGGGCCAGAAGGGTCGCGTCCGCGACGGGGGCAAGGACGGACACCGAGACGACGGATGCAACGGACAAGAGGCAGTGACGCACGACCGGACTCCCGGGGACGAACCCCGTAGGTTGACGTGGTCACCCTGCAGACTCTGCACGGTGACCACCATCGCCGAACTCGTCGGCTGGCGACCCTTGTCAAAGCACTCCCGCGGCGATCACCATGCCCGCGGACGCGGTGCTGGCAAATGCGATCACCCGTCCAGGGGCCAACGTGTAGCAGTTCGTGTCTCTGGAGACACGAACGCGTCTCCGTCATCGGGTGGGGAGCGGCCAATCAACCACCACGAAACTCCCCAGTGGAGGATGGCGCACGCTGACCCTGTAGTGGCGCAACGCGCCGAGCTCGCTGCCCAGGGCGGCGGCACCCCGCTCCAGCAACGCGCCGTAGCGCCTGCTCACCTCCTTCATCGCCGGTCCAAGCCCCGGCGAGCGGCACTCAAGCAGCACGCCATCGGGAAACGGGCTCGGCAAGAGGCTCGACGGCGCCCCCGGATGCGGCATCACCGCCTCGACCTTTCGCAGTGAGACCGTGAAATCGGGCGTCGGCATCGACTGGTGCACCCAGATGTCCAGCACTGCACGGCGCATGGGTGCCGTGATCCCCATCGAAAGCGATCCGAAGTCATGGGGCTCGGCTGCCCAGATGTTGCCCGCCCGGGGCGCCACCTCGAGGAACGACAGCGACTCCGGCACGCCCGGACGCGGGAGGAATGCCCACTCGTGGATGACCGAGGACTCGTTCCGGCGGAAGGCCGCGAACTGTGAGGCATCGATGCCCGCCGTCGAGAGGTCGGGCATGAAGCCCGGGATCTCATCGACGCATGTGGCCTCTCCGCCCGGACGCGGGGCTGGTGAACGGCCGGACCATGAGGTCAAGGGTACGTAGACCGTCGCGCGGACACCGGAGCGGTAGCAGCGTGGACCATCGACCAGGGTGCACGCGGCAACGCCGACCTTGGCGTCATCGTGCGGAACGAGGATGAACGCGCCGATGCGCAGTTCCAGCGAGCACCCCGCCACTTCGGTGGCCTCGTCGAACCCGCGTGCGAGCCGGGCGATGATCGAGGCCTTGGATGCCGCTTGACGGATGGGCTCGTGGCCGAGGGCGACGGCCTCGTGTTCGGCGGAAGCACGCAACCTCGCGAGTTCCATGGCGAGCCGTTCGACCTCCTCCGCGCGCCGAGGCGGCTGGGCATGACGCCTCACCGCATCGAGCATGACGCGGACACCGCGCGACCGCGGGAAGACCCGCAGCAACGCGACGGCAGAGGGTGCCGTGGACATCCGCCAGAGTTTCCAGCCGATCGACTTGTCGAGGCCCGTCAGTCGCGCGAAGTCGCGTGCACTCCTGCTGCGCCGCAGCTGGTCGGCGAGGACGACGGCCAGCGCATCGCGCAGCTCGAGGGCGACGGAGTCGATGGTCGGGCGTGCCGGCTCGGGCATGGCGCGGGGAGGGTACACAGACCGCGATCGATCCAGTTCACGGGCGATGCGCCGGGGCGCTGCGCCCGCGCGTCACGCCGTCCGCTTGAGCGCAGCCGCGGGATCGGTCGGCGACACGGGCGGCGCCACGAGAGGCAGGAGCTCGGCCACCGGGATCGCGGCGAAGACCTTGGCGAGCTCCGGATCGAAGTGCGTGCCGGCGCAGCGCGCGACCTCGTCGAGCACCTCCTGCACCTGCCGCGCGGGGCGGTAGAAGCGCGCGCTCGTCATCGCATCGAAGGCATCGGCGATGCCGACCACCCGACCGAGGATGCTGATCTGGTCGCCGCCGAGCTGGAAGGGATAGCCCTTGCCGTCCCAGCGCTCGTGGTGCTGGCGCACGCCCGGCAGCACCTCGCGCAGCTGCGGGATGTCCATGAGGATCGCGTGGCCGATGTCGGGATGCTGCTTGATGAACGCGAACTCGTCCTCGTCGAGCCGTGAAGGCTTGCGCAGCACGGCCTCGGGCACGCCGATCTTGCCGATGTCGTGGACGAGCCCGCACGTGCGGGCCATGTCGATGAAGTGCTCGCCCAGGCCCGCCTTGCGCGCGAGCAGCGCGCTGAAGGCACTCACGCGGTCGGAGTGGCCGCGGGTGTACGGGTCCTTGGCATCGATCGCGGCGATGAGCGCACGCATGGTGCCGCCGAACATCTCGCGCTGCTCGAGGTCCATGCGCAGCTGCATGCGCATGCGGGCCAGGTTCGCCAGGGCGAGCGCTGCGAAGTGCCCCAGCGCACTGGCGAAGCTGACGGCCTCATCCATGTGCGTAGCGCCCCGCTGGCCGCGGCAGTCCAGGTACATCCAGCCGTAGAAGACCCCCGAGTGGAGCACGGGCACCGATACCGCCTGCTGCACGTCGAGGTACTGCAAGCTCGCGTTGAGCGTGGCGGCGGTGTTCGCCTCGCCGCTGAAAACGCAGACGTGCTCGCGCGAACGGCGCAGCAGACTGCGGCTCACCAGCAGGTTGCCCTTGGCGTCGCGGATCTCGCCTTCGCTCGCCAGGACGTCGATGAATCCGTCACGCGCACCGGGCCTGAGGAAGCCGACGTTCGTGAACCCCGTCGCGTGCACGAGCGCACTGACCGCCGAGCGCGCCACCTGTTCGTCGGTGTGGGCCGCAGCCATGCGTTCGCCGGCGGCGAGCAACTGGAGGAGGAACGTCTGCGCGAGCGCATCGGGCTTGGCGACGCTCGCCGCCTGCACCCGGCCGTCCGCGTCGTCCTCGGCCACGCGGGCCGAGTGCTCGCCCAACCGCGTCTCCTGGTCGCTCGCGACCTGGAGGACGTAGGGCTTGATCTCCAGTCGATCCTCCGGCTCGATGCGCACCTCGGAATGCGGTTGCAGGAGCGCTCCGTTCACCAAGGTTCCGGCGGTGCTGCCGAGATCGCGCAGGCGCCAGTGGCCCGAGTGGCCCTCGCCGGCCGGTGCCCAGGTGAGCGCCGCGTGGCGGCGGCTCACGTTGTTCGACGACAGCCGCAGGTCGGCCTCCGCTGCGCGGCCGATGACGAGCGAACGCGTCAGGTCGAGTTGGAAGGTGCGCGACGGCTCGGCCGGGCCTTCAACGATCGTGAGGGTCCATGAGGGCATGGTCGGTCAGTCATCCGTGGCGGAACCCATCGGGTCCCAGATGAGATCCACCGTGTTCCAGTCGCCGTTGGGGGTGTTCGGGTCACGCGAGTCCTGGGCGTTGGTCGTCGCCTTCGCGTTCTCGACGAGCGCGACGTGGCCATCGGCGAAGAGCATGTGGCCCCCCTGGAAATGGCGCGCGGCGAACCGCTTCCAGTCGCAGCGATGACGGGCGAGGTCCTTGTCGTAGTAGATGTCGTTGACCGGCAACTCATCCTGGTTCGCGCGCATCTCGAGCATGAGGATGGTGCGCGAGGAGTCCTTGATCTGCGAGAGCCTGACGCTCTTCTTCGAGAGCTCCTCGCCGATCCGGATCGGATCGGAGATGCCCTGGACGTACTCCACGTCGTTGAAGTCACGGCCGAGGAACGTGTTGTTCAGCTGCGAGTTCGGGACGTAGTTGAAGTAGAACGCCGAGAACTGGCCGCCGTTGGGGGCCGCAGGATCGGGGAACGGCCACGGCGCGCCATCCTGTGGCGTCGCCGCAGGGTCGACGAAGATGCTGTTCTCCAGCGTCGGCACGCCGGTCTGGTTGGTGTTGGCCGCGTTGACGACCTCGCGGTACGAGGGGCCATCGACCAGCGGCGGCACGGCGTTCGCCCAGAACTGCTTGGTCCGCAGGTTCACCCCGAACTGGTTCAGGTCCTTGAGGCCCTCCCAGGGTAGGCGATCCTTGTTCAAGCTCGTGTAGGCGATGGTGCCCACGCCCCACTGCTTCATGTTGCTCTGGCTCGCACCGGCGCGTGCGGTTGCGCGGACCGATCCGATCGCCGGGAGGATGAGGCCGATCAGGATCACGATGATGCCGATGACCACCAGCACCTCGATCAAGGTGAAGGCGGTCCGGCCGGGTCGGGAGCGTGCCAGCATGCTCCCCGCACTCTACCTGATCAGTCGCTCGGTTCAGCCGGTCCAGTTGGCCAGGAGCACGCCGAGGTCACCACCGTCGACGATGCCGTTGCCGTCGAAGTCCGCGGCAGCTTCGGCCGTCCCGAAGACCGCCAGCAGCAGACCGAGGTCCTTGCCGTTCACCGCACCGTCGCCATTGGTGTCGCCAGGGGTCGAGGGGGCTTCGGCCACGCAACCGTCGATCGGCAGGTTGGACAGGTCCTGCGAGGCGACGCTGCCGGTCGCGCAGTCATCCCAGCTGTTGGCTCGGCCGAACGTGCTGGTGATGCCGTCGTCGAACTCGGCGTTGGCCGAGGTGGTCCGGCCCACGTTGGATCGCAGCCGGCAGACGTCGGTGCTGCCGACGGCGCCGCGGAAGTAGTAGATGCTGCCTTCACCCGAGGGGAACAGGACCGTCGCACCCGAAGCGTCCCGCACCGACACGCGCCAGTCGTCGTTGCTGGTGTCGAAGTCGCCGTTCACGTGGCCCGGCTTGTTGCTGGTGGTCCCGGCAACGACGGCCGTGTCGAAGGTGTTGATGTTGACCCAGCGATCGGTCGTGCCGTTGAACGACAGGTCCGTGTCGAGGCCGCCCTGCGCCGTGGTGAACTCGGTGAAGGTCAGGATCGTGCCGGCACGCACATCGGCCCAGAAGGGAGCCTGGCTGAGCGTGACCGTGCCGAACTGGGCGTCGGCGACCTCTTCCCAGTCGAGGCGCCAGCCCCGCATGTCGACGTGGTCCGTCACGACGACGAACTCCATCCAGTCGCCACCGTTGCCGGCCACGCGGCCGAAGAAGGCATCGCTGGAGAAGGCGCCGGTGGCATCACCCGTGGCGGTGCCGCCGCCGAGGTAGCCAAGCGCGTCGACCGCGTTGTACTCGTTGAGCACGAGGGCGCTGCAGGACGCGCAGAGTTCCGTCAGGATCGACGAGCGGATCGCCGTGAAATCCTGCCGCTCTCGGCACGCTGTCAGGTCGTTGGTCCAGCTGTTGGGCTGCCCGAAGGAGCTGTTGTTGGCATCGTTGAAGTTGAACGCGCTGAAGGTGCCATTGGGCTGACCTTCGTAACGGCAGGCTTCCTTGCTGTTCACGCCGCTGCCGCCCCAGCCGCCGGCCACGTTCTCGCCGATGAGCGGCTGGTGGATGGCGCCAGCGGGGGTCAGGATCCGGCACCGCCAGTTGTCGTTGCCGACATCGAGCGGATCGTCGTAGCCGGGGTTGGTGGGATCGACGACGTTGGCGAGCGCTTCGACCAGCGCAAGGCCCGCCGCGTCGTTCAGGCAGATGTTGATCCACCAGTCGCCGTTGCAGGGATCGAAGGACAGGTCGGTGTCGCGACCGCCGGAGCTTGCCGGGTGCTCGGTGATGGTCAGGATGGTGCCCGCACGGAGGTCACCCAGCAGGGCGACGTTACGGAAGGTGATCTGGCCCTGCGGCACGCTCGCGCTGCCATACCAATAGTCGTTCTGGCCATCGGCGTCGGTCGCGATGACTTCGGCCCACTGCACCTTGAAACCGCGGATGTCGGCGTGATCCTGCACGATCACGAACTCGAGCCAGTCGCCGCCGTTGCCGAGCGCACGACCGAAGTACTGGTCTTCATCGGAGGCGCACGAGAAGCCGCCGGGACCCTCGGGGCTCGGGCAGGTCGGGGTGGCGGCATCGGGGTTGTTCAGCCACTTGGTGCTGCCGACGGCGTTGTACTCGTTCAGGTGGATCCGCACGGCCTGCGCCGAGGCGGCCGAGGCGAGTGCGAGAACGGTCAGGGCGGGCAGGACGGCGTGGTGCATGGGTGACTCCTGGGGCCAACATCGAACCGGGAGAAGGGCTCGGGCCGGGAGAGAATCCATCATGACTTCGTTCAGATCACGTTCAGGGGCGACGGCCGAGGCGGGAATTGCCCGGGAATCGTGCGCCGGTCCTCCACCGATACCCTCGGCGGATGCCCCTGCCCGCTGCGCTCCTGCCCTGCCTGATCGCCTCGCAGTCGGTCGCACCCCCGCCGACGCTCATGCACGTCGCCACGCACGACAGCGGGCGCTTCATGCAGTCCGCGAGCGAGATTGCCGCGCGCTCGCCGAGGGGCGATGCGCTGCTGGTGGTCGATGCCAGGCGCGGCCTCGTCGAGATGGCGATGGCTGCCGACGGCACGCTCGCGCAGCGTTCGCTCATCGCCATGCAGGGCGCCAACAGCGTGGCGGTCCACGGCGATCTCGTGGCCGTGGCGTGCGCGGGTCCCGGTCCGGGCGATTCGGGCGTGGTGCACCTGCTCGATCCGTCGCTGGCCACGCTCGCCACCATCCCGGTCGGTGTCGGGCCCGACATGGTGACCTTCACGCCGGATGGCAGCCGGATCCTGGTCGCGAACGAGGGCGAACCATCGGCCGACGGACTCATCGATGCCCCCGGATCCGTCTCCATCATCACGCTGGCTGGCGGTGCCGGCGTGGCCACCGTGGAAACGGTTGGCTTCCATGCCTTCGATCCCGAGGTCGATGCACTCACCAAGGCAGGTGTGCACCTGGCGCTTCGGCATGCACCACTCTCGGTGCAGGCGGAACCGGAGTACATCGCGTGTTCACCTGACGGTGCGACGGCGTTCGTGGGGCTGCAGGAACTGAACGCCGTGGCCGTGCTTGATCTGGCGCAGCCGCAGGTCGCCGCGATCATTCCGCTTGGAACCAAGGACTTTTCGATGCCGGGTGCCGGACTCGACCCGGATGACCGCGACGGCGCCGCACGGATCGCGCCGCATCCCGTGCGAGGGCTGCTGCAGCCCGATGCGATCGCCTGCTTCGAGCACGGCGGCTCGCTCTGGCTCGTCACGGCCAACGAGGGTGAGGAGCGCGAACAGGGCCAGTTCAAGGAAGGCGTGCGATGGGGTGATGCCACGCGCGCACCGACGGCTCAGCGCCCGGCCGGACTCGATCGCCTCGTCGTGTCACGCGTGGCCTCGGATCCTGATGGCGACGGCATGCTCGATGCACCGGTCTGCTTCGGCGGTCGCAGCGCGTCGCTCTGGCGATTCGTGCCCGCCGTCGACGGAGCCGCCGCACGGCTCGAGCTCGCCTGGGACAGCGGCGACGCCTTCGAGCGCTTGGTCGCCGAGCGGCACCCGGCGGCCTTCAATGCCGACCTCGATGCCACGCCGTGGGCCGATGGCCGCAGCGACGCCAAGGGGCCCGAACCTGAAGGCCTCTCCATCGGCATGGTCGATGGCAAACGCCTTGGATTCGTGGGGCTCGAGCGGTCACACGGGATCGTGGTGATTGACCTGACAGACCCGGCTTCGCCGCGCGTGGTCGATCACGCCTTGCGCTGTGACCCGTCGGTCGACCTGAGGAAGGCCGCCGCGGATGCATCGATCCTGAGGACCGCCGGCGATCTGGCGCCCGAGGGCGTGCTGTTCATTCCGGCCGATCGCAACCCGACGAAGCGACCGCTCCTCGTGACTTGCAACGAAGTCAGCGGCACGACGACGGTGTGGGCCGTTGGCCCGTCCAAGTGATCAAGCTCAGGGGCAATCGCCCCAGCCACCGAGGAGCGCACCAAGATCGGCGCCGTCGGTCTGCCCATCGCCGGTGAGGTCGCCGGACGAGGTGCCCCACGCACCCAGCACGAAGCCCAGGTCCGCCCCGTCGACCGTGCCGTTGCCGTCGAGGTCGCCCGGGCAGCACGACGCACCGACGGTGATGAAGCAGGCCTGGGCGACCTGCCACTCGCCGGACTCGGCATCGCCGTCAGCATCG
>Ga0208009_1000583_pt1 | contig 10466 bp, 14 predicted proteins | sample Wag4_2014_7_16_FD_187364 | JGI IMG/M metagenome (GOLD analysis project Ga0208009, IMG submission 187364) | Fresh water mixed with fracking chemicals microbial communities from Ohio, USA - Utica-2 Time Series FC 2014_7_16 (SPAdes) (version 2) ...
TCTCTCAGGTCTATGAGATTTCTCCTCTAGGGTCTCTCGAGGTGGGAAGCACTATCTTGGTGTACTACTACCAACAAGAAGTAGACCCGAACACGGTCATTAACTAGCAGGGAAGTCTAAGTTTGCTTCCCCAAAGCGAAGATAAACTTGAAGAGTTGTCAAATACAGATTGGAGCGATGAATGAGCGAGAGTAAGCGCATCATCGCTGGCCGATATGAGCTGGGCGAACTAATTGGCCGCGGCGGTATGGCTGAAGTTCACTCCGGAATTGACACCAGACTTGGCAGAACTGTTGCCATCAAGCTACTCAAATCAGATCTAGCAGCTGACTCAAGTTTTGAAATTCGTTTCCGCCAAGAAGCTCAAGCCTCTGCTCGTATGGCACACCCAACTATTGTTCGTGTCTATGACGCGGGCGATGAGGTAACTCTTGATGCATATGGTGTTGAGAGACACCTGCCATACATCGTTATGGAACTAGTAACTGGTGAAGTGCTTAGAGATATTCTTCGTCAAAGAAAACTAACTCAGCAAGAAGCTATTTTCTATGCAACAGGTATTCTCACGGCTCTTGAGTTCTCTCATGCTGCAGGAGTAATCCACAGAGATATCAAGCCTGCCAACGTAATGATCACTCAGTCGAACGCAGTCAAGGTCATGGACTTTGGTATTGCTAGAGCTGTTAGTGATTCTTCAGCAACACTTGCTCACACCAATGGAATTGTTGGTACTGCTCAATACTTCTCACCAGAGCAGGCTAAAGGTGAAACAGTAGATTCAAGAACTGATCTTTATTCAACCGGTGTATTGCTTTATGAAATGCTCACAGGCAAGCCACCTTTCACAGGTGAAACTGCTGTTTCTGTTGCTTACCAGCACGTAAGTGAAACTGCTCCTGCCCCATCACTTGTTAACCCAAACATTTCTTCTGCAATTGACTCTGTAGTTATGAAGGCTTTGGCTAAAGACAAGAACGCACGTTTCCAATCAGCAGAAGAATTTAGAACTGCTCTGGCTGCTGCTGTTACAGGTAAAGCAGTTGAAGTATTTGAAGATGGATCTCAGCCTCCAACAGCTCCACTGCAACCTATTGTTGATGTTGCTCCAACTGTTGTGGTTCCTGAAGTAGATCCGTTTGCTGAACTATTGAACTCAGCCAATGAAGAAGCAACATCCCCTGTCACCAGAGTTGCTGAGGTTCAAGAAAATGAACCAGATGAAATCTACGAAGACAGTTTCTCACTACTAGGTTTTGATGCTGGCCTCGACGAAGATGATAAACAAACTCGAGTTCTAACCAAACCTAAACAGGACAAGCCATCAGCTGGTTTGATCTGGGGTGTTGGTAGCGGTATTGGTGTGCTAGTTGTAGGTCTAGTTATTTGGCTTATTGCTGGAGGAGCTGCTCTTATTTCCTTCAATGGAAATACTGACTCAAAGATTACAGTTTCTGATGTTGTCGGTAAAACATATGACGAAGCAGTTGCTACCCTCACAGCTCAAGATCTTCTTGTACTAAAAGCACTAGAAGTCAGCAGCACTGTTCCTGCAGGAACTGTTATTTCAACTGATCCACCTGCTGGTGAGGAAGTTGGAGCAAAGACAACTATTACTGTTCTAGTTTCCTCAGGACAAGAACTATCTCTGATGCCTGACGTTTCAGGAATGACTGAACAAGATGCCATCCTGGCAATCACCAATGCGAAACTAATTCTTGGAACAATCACTCAAAGTGATTCACCAACAGTTGCTAAGAACATGGTTCTCTCTAGTGAACCAGCTGCAAACACTCAGGTGTCTGCAGGAACTGTAGTGAACCTAGTGCTTTCAACAGGAAGTGTTTTAGTTCCAGATGTAGTGAACCTAGACCTAGGCGATGCTACCGCTCAGCTCACATCACCACAGATCGGTTACACAGTTGAAACCGGTGTTGATGTGGCCTGTGAAGAAGCTGGTGGAACTGCAGGAACTGTTGTTATCGCTCAATCAATTGGAGCGGGAATCCAGCCTCAGATGCAGACAATTGTTCTGACTCTTGAGTGTGTACCTAACTAGAGATTTACAAGAGGGCTAAGTTTCTTAGCTTTCTCAGCTGCACCTTTAAGTCCTAGAGATTCCAACCAGTTACCAAGCATTTGATATCCGCCTTGGGTAAGTACTGATTCAGGATGGAATTGAACTCCATAAATAGGAAGTGTCTTGTGCCGAATGCCCATGATTACTCCACCAGCAGTCTTACTAGTAACAACTAAATCTTCTGGAACCGTGTTAGCAACTACTGCGAGTGAGTGATATCTAGTTGCAGTGAAGGGTTCTGGAACATCTTTATAGACCAAACTGTCATCGTGGAATACCTGACTGGTTTTACCGTGCATTAGTTCTTCAGCGCTTGTAACAGTTGCTCCCATTGCTTCAGCAATTGCTTGGTGGCCTAGGCAAACACCGAATATGGGTTGACCTGACTTTAATGCGAGTTTGACTGTTGGAACACTCAATCCTGCATCACCTGGTGTGCCAGGTCCAGGAGATATCAATACGGCATCATATTTAGCCAATAGATCTGGTAGTTCAGCCTCATTCACGACATCGTTACGCAGAACCTCTGTTTCAGCACCAAGCTGCTGAAGGTAGCCATTCAGCGTATAAACAAAGGAGTCGTAGTTATCTAGGACCAAAATCTTAACCATAAGGATTCAAGACTAACTTGCTAAGGCCCGCCTCGTAATAGAATTGTGGAATGTCTGATAACGAAAAGAAAACCGCAAAGCTTCCAAAGCGTCCAGCTAAGCCAGCCGCTCCTGATTCTGTCAAGGTAACTAAGAACAAGGAAGGCAACCCTGCTTGGTTCCTTCCTGTGACTCTTACATTCCTAGTCGTGGGACTTGTTTGGATCATGGTTTACTACATCAGCCAGACTGTATTCCCTCTAGGTTCAGGAACACCAATCAACCTAGGTGCAGGAAACATCATCGTAGGCTTCGGTCTAATGATGGTTGGCTTCGGTCTTCTAACCCGCTGGAAGTAATTAGTTATACAAACTATTTATTGGTGCATTAGCAACAAACCAAATAACCAATAGCGCTACACCTATTCCAACTAGAGAAATAGTTTGAACAGTTGGCTTAATGTGATTTCTAGTGGCAACCAAAACATATCCAACGGCTGCTCCAACAACTAATCCACCAACGTGAGCTTCCCAGGCTATGCCGGGTAAGAATCCTAGAACTAAGTTAAGTCCGATGATGATATACATCTGTCCTGCATTTAGTTTCATCACAACTAGGAAAACTAAGTAAGCACCCATCAAACCAAAGACAGCTCCGCTAGCTCCGATGACGTATCCAGGGTTAGCTAGAAGTAAGAACCCTAGCCCTCCACCAAATATTGATAAAGAGTACAGGACTAAGAATCTGAGCTTGCCAAGCATTGGCTCAAGCAAAGTTCCTAATACAAACAATGAATACATGTTAAAGAGAATGTGAGTGAAGCTAGATGTTGAGTGAGCAAAACTCGACATGACTATCTGAGCCAACGAATTGTTTGGGTCAAAAGATTGATTTGAGTAGCCAATGAAGTAGTCAAACTCTGGACTTAAGAGTTGTCCCCCATAAACGACAATATTTACAGCGATGAGAACGAGAGTAATTGGTGCTGCACTTATAAGCGACTTTTGGAAAGTTGCTTTTTGAATCTTGACTCTATCTTTTGCATCTTCAGGACATAGGAAACCTATTGCACCTGGAGAGGAACAATCAACGCATATAAATCTTTCGCAGCGTTGACAAGACACCCCGGTCTCGCGATCGGGGTGTCTGTAACAGTGAGTAGAAAGTTCTGACACTAAGCCGCAACTGTTTCGATTGAGATGCTCTCAATTACAACTGGCTCTAATGGCTTGTCCTGAGCTCCAGTTTTTACTGCAGCAATCTTGTCGACTACTTCCTTAGAAGCGTCGTCTGCTACTTCACCAAAGACAGTGTGCTTGCCGTATAGCCATGAAGTGTCTGCAACAGTGATGAAGAACTGAGAACCGTTGGTTCCAGGGCCAGCGTTAGCCATAGCTAACTTGTATGGTTCGTTGAAGTTCTGCTCGCTGATTTCATCTTTGAAGTTGTAGCCAGGGCCACCCATTCCAGTTCCTGTTGGGTCTCCACCTTGAATCATGAAGTTAGGAATGATGCGGTGGAAGATAACACCGTTGTATAGGGGCTTATCTGTGTGCTTAGCTCCTGTGCGTGGGTCAGTCCACTCTTTAGTGCCGCCAGATAGGCCAACGAAGTTGGCAACTGTTACTGGGGCGTCTAAGCCGAAAAGATTGATCTTTATGGCTCCGTGGTTAGTGTTTAGGGTTGCGATGTGAGTTGTATTTGTCATGTAATCATTCTCGCACGACTCTAAACAGTCGAAATAACGCCTATATCTCCGCCAATGTCGGTGCCAGACCATACAATGTTTGAGATGTTTCCAATCGGGGATATTAGGGCTCTAGGTAATAGGTGGGCATGAATACAGAAGTTCTGTTGGCACGTGGGGAGACTGTAACATCATTCGAGACACCCGCTGCTGGAAAGATCAAAGTAGCCTGGCCTGAGCCAAAAGTAATGAAGATCCTTGTCCCAGTGGGGTTGAAATTGGGGCCTCTAAAATCAGACTTCCAAGAAAATTTCAAAGAAATTCTCAATCCTGAGCTGATTGAGCATCTGGATGAGGCCTGGCCTAGAGACCCAGACATAAAGATAGAGCGAAAGCCAGTGGTTTTAGAGCCTTGGGATGACATTCAAATAGAGATTCTTCCTCAGAAAAAACCTCGAGCAGATAGCGTAGAAACAGAGATTGAGTTAGACAGACCTCGTATCACCATTCAAATGGGGCAAAGAGTCGATGAATTTAGTGACAATTGTAAGCAGCACCTGAAACCAGAGCTATTTGAGCACGTCGTACGTCTGTGGTCAGACCCTGACTACTGCCGGGCCGTTGTTCCTATTGGCAGAAATATACTTATCCGCGGTTGCGCTTAGGCTTAGCTGGCCAACCCAAAGCTCCAACAGCCTTTAGAAGCTCTTCTGGAGATACCTTGAGTTCTTGGCAAAGTCTTCCAACTGTGCCTGATGGGATCTCACGCTCTAGGTGGAAATATCTGCTCAAGCTTGACTTCTGCATGCCTGTGGCGATTGCGAACTGATTTAGAGATCTATAGCCTCTAGCTTCGTACTTAGATACGAACCAGTTCCATGCTGATTGAATGTTTTCTGCTGATTGCTTTTGAACCATTTAGTCTGACTTACCTGCTCTTTGAAGCCCCATGCAATTGCATCCAATACACACTTTATACACATAATCGGGAACATGCACAAACTCTCCGCAGTTTGTCAGGCTATATTTCAAAAAGTTCACCAAAGCCCTCATATTCATAGAATCTGATGTAATCCACCAGCAGTTTGTTGGACTCAGGTAGTTCTGAATCTAAAGGACCGCCCAAATTGCCACCAACAGCCAGGTTTAGAAGGATGTAAAAAGGGTGGTCATAAACCCATTTGTTAGGGGCAACACTCTCTGGCGTTGCTGAGAAATACTCTTTATCGTCTACAAACCAACTAATCTGCCCCGGTTTCCAGTTAATTGAGAATTCATGCCATTCTCCAGCCAGAGTCTGATCGAAAACTAGCTTTCCGCCGCAGCCGTTATCCCCAAAGTAACCAGGACCATGAAGAGTCCCAAGAGCCTCAAGAGGGGCCTTGCCCACCCATTCCATAATGTCTATCTCGCCAGCTAGTGGCCAGCCTTCAGTGTCCATTGTGTCCCCAAGCATCCAGAACGCTGGCCATAAGCCTGCCCCTGCTGGAACCATTGCCTTGATGGCTAATCTGCCGTACTGGAAGTGAAGCTTGTTCTTAGTAACCAGCCTTGCACTTGTCCACTCAACGGGACCGTAATAGGCCTCTCCTGCTGACCCGTCAGTTACTCTGCGGGCTTCAAGTTCTAACTGGCCATCTGCATTAACAAAGGCATTCTCTGCTGTGTAAACCTGAAGTTCATTGTTGCCCCAGCCAGGTATCCCATGGGATGTTCCGTCACCTAAATCTCTGCCCCAAATCTTTGGATCTGGAACTGACCCTTCCCCACTAGAGAACTCTTCGGACCAAATAAGTCTGTCTTCTGGCATGATTTCTTTCTGTGGAAAATTAGGTTGGTTCCCAGTTTAACTCAACCCAAATGTTACTAAAACTCCTTTAGGCTAGAACCGAGTCGAAAGACTTAAAAGTAGCAAGTAGATTTTTGCTTTTGAAAGCAAAAGTGTCATAAATGCTGAAAAGCTGACATTAACTAGTTACATAGACAGAAGGACAGACATGAAGATTTCAAAGATTGCAGTCGCGGCTCTATTCGCTGCCGGTTTTGTAACTATCCCAGCAAGCCTAGGTCTGGCAGAAACACAAGACCAAGATGACCTGATGGTTATTCACTGTATCAACGAGTACACCGAAGAAACGGGTTACAAGTGCATTGAAACAACCCCAGAAGACGAAGCCGTGGCATACACAACTGAAGTCGGCGATGTTGATGTCAAACCAATTGATTCATGTTGGACCAACGAAGACGGATCAGAGGTTTGCGCTAGAGGTATCACTGAGCCAATGCCTGTGAGTCTTGAGGATGTTCCAGTTGATGGAGGCGACTGCACCGTTAGCACAGACCCAGATGGCAACGAACAAAAAGCTTGCTATGACGCGGTTCCTTATGAAGTAACAGGCGAAGAAGGCGAAGGCGTAGTTGTTGACGAAGGTACTGTTGATGAGACGTTGATGTATCAGAGTGGTGTTACCAAGTCTGGTGCAACACCTAATGATCAAACAGCTTCAAGCACACTTGCTGCATTCGGTGTTCTAGTTGGAGCACTAGGTGCTCTAGGTATTGCTCTAAGCAGAGAAAAAGCAGCTAAGTAAAAACTTAAATCAAAAAGGGTCTGGCTATAAAGTCAGGCCCTTTTTGTATTTGCTAGTTAGTTACTTCTCTGCTCATTAACCCAACAGGGTTGCCTTCAGAATCCTCAATGAAAGCTAGCCACTCGTTACCTGGCTTATCGAATAGTCCTTGAGAATCAGGAAAGACTATGTGTGGTTCTTCGGAGACTTTGACTCCTAAAATTCTCAGCCTTTCGATCTCGTGCTTCACATCCTCAACTTGAATATAAATCAGTGATGAACCGCCGCCTCGTTGAATAAGAAGTCGAGTTCCTTCAAGATCATAGAAGATCATTCCGGGTGCTGGAAATACTACTGTAGGTTCCAGCCCAAGTAATTGCGAGTAGAAAGCTTCCGCTCTCTCGATGTCTACGCAACCAATAGAAATCTGTCTAATCTTCATAAAGTCAAGATACACCGAGATATGCCAAGTAGATTTGACTGGTGGCTAAAAGTTCAACGTTGAGATCATTCAAACACCGGAACTTCCGCATACTATACCCAGCTAATGCCATGTCAAACATTGGTACTTGGAGTCAAAGAGTTGCTCAAGACTGGTTGGTTCTAGAGCTAACAGACAAGGACGCAGCGATGCTGGGTCTTGTTACTGCAATTCAATTTCTCCCTGCAATGCTGCTTAGTCTTTACGGCGGTCTACTAGCTGACCGTTTCAATAAGCGAAAGCTTCTTATCCTCACCAATACAGGCGCTGCTCTCACATCAGTGATTCTAGGTTTGTTAGTTATTGCTGGTTCAGTTCAGTTATGGCATGTGTTTGTTTTAGCTTTAGGCCTCGGTGTGTTCACAGCGATCGACTCGCCAATCAGAGTGAGCTTCACAAGTGAACTGGTTGGTAAGGATGATCTAGCTAACGCAGTTAGTTTGAACTCAGCGAACTTCAACGTAGGACGTCTAGTTGGTCCTGCTCTGAGTGGATATCTGATTTTCTTCTATGGCACAGGGCCTTCATTCCTAATAAACACCGGCACTTATGTGTTCATGGTGGCAACGCTCCTATTCCTCAGAGATAAAGATCTACACATCACCTCAAAGCCAGCTAGAGATAACAAGCTGTCAGAGGCGTTCAAGTATGTGAAATCTAGGCCTGATCTAATGCTTGTGATGCTGACTGTTTTCTTCACAACAACATTTGGCTTGAACTTCCAGATCTTCATTGCTCTAATGGCAACTAAAGAGTTCGGAATGAAAGCGGATCAGTTTGGTGCGCTTGGAAGCATTTTGGCGATCGGTTCATTATCAGGAGCTCTAGTAGCGGCACGACTAGAGAAAAGCAGGACCACTAAGAACATTCTTATGGGAGCCACGATTTTTGGAACCTTACTAATGCTCTCTGCTTACATGCCTAGTCCGCTGCTGTTTGCACTCATGTTGCCAATCATGGGGGCAACAGCTTTGTTAACGCTAATCTCCGCTAACACTTATGTGCAGAGCAACACCTCTAACGCTCTCCGTGGTCGTGTGATGGGAATTTACCTAATGATCTTTATGGGTGGCACACCTATCGGTGCTCCGCTGATTGGATTTGTTGCAGCAGCTGTTGGAATACGACTAACTATTGTTTTGTGTGGTCTTGTTCTCGTAGTTGCTGCATTCCTGATCAGGAGAAAGTTCAAAGGGCTTGAACCTGTAACAATCTAGTTACTGGTTCATTCTTTCAATCTCAGCATCGACAGCATCTTTAAGAGCTTGCATGTCTACCTCTGACACAGGTCCATACTCGAGTGCCCTGGTGTTCTTAACATCCTCTGGGGTCGCTTTAACTAAGAGACCGTTTGCTACTTCAAAAATAGTGTCTTTTAGTTTTGAGCCCTCTTCGGTGTAGGTAGCTTGTGTCCAAACAAAACTTCCATCATCGTTCTTCTTGACATAGTGCTCATAGTCACCAGTGTTGTCTTGATTCGCTTCTTCCATCATGGAGATCAGATAACCAGGACCACATGCTGTTGTTTCTAATTCATAAAGAACTTGGGCAACACCTTTTTCATCGATGTAGATCGCGCTGTAATCCAAATAGGCATCTTCTTTAGCAAGAGCAATAATCCTAGAAGGAACGTTGTTTATGAACCGCTCAACAAGGCCTTCGGTCTGACCCTTGGCGCAGGAATCATCTGCGATCTTATAAAACTCTGCTTCTATCTCAGCTTGGGTTTGAGTAACAGTAGGCGTTGGAGTTGGGGTAGCAGTTGGTTCTGGCTCAGCTGGAGCACAACCAGCTAGCAGCAAGAGAAGGCCTGAAACGGCTAGGACTTTGAAAGTATTTTTTGTTCTCACTTGGGACCCCATTCTATTGATACAAGATTACTAGCCTGAATGGCCTGCGGCTTAGCTCTTTCGTTTACTTGCTGGGCCAAAGAATACTAGGACCACAGAAATCAAAAGAATTGACAAGGAGATAAAGAAGATCATCTGAGTCAATTGGAATGTGAAAACCGTAAGAAGAGTTTGCACACCTACTGCAATGTAGCCAACTACCTTAGGGATTTTTCCGATCCCAACGAGAATTGACAGCACGATCACTGCCAGAACTATAACGAGCATAGCTAGCAACAGGTAGCCCACAAAGATAGCTAAAGATTCCATGTCTTGAGTCTATGTCTGTCTTGTTAGGTTAAGAGCTATTTCTTTGCCTGATCCAAGAGAGAATTCTGATAGTCAGACAGTGGGCCATATGTTATTTCAGCGGCATAAGCTTCGTTGGCTCCATAAGCAGAAACAAGCCCGTCTTGAACTTCATAAATGATCTCATCGAGATTTGCTCCTCCACCGTGCTGGGCCCAGCCGTAAGTATTGTCGTCGATTTTTCTCACTTTGTGCTCCCAGTAAGACTCCTCTAGTAGGCGGGACCTTGCCGCTGCTTCCAGGTCACAAGGATTGAGATTTGCCGGCCAATAGTTGCTGAATAATGTGCTGTCGCCTACAACTGTGTTTCCAGAGATGACACTCACCTCAAGAAACGGCCAGTTAGGAAATCTACCGGTCTCAGTTGGTCGGAAGTAGGATTCTCCAGAAGAAGTTTTTGCTACGAAACCATGTGTCTGAGCTTTTTTGCAACTATTTACAGCAATGGTTAGAAATTCCAATTCAAGATCATCTTTTGCAAGGACGATTGGTTGCGTGTAATCAAGCACAGATGTGAGAGGTTGAGCTTCATCCTCTGTGGGAGTTGGTGTTGAAGTTTCTGAGGGTGATGGTGACATCTTCTGTGAAACTTCTTCATTGGTATTCGTACAACCTGTTAGTGCGCTTAGTAAAACAATTCCAGCAATTACATTGACGCTAGATTTAGCAAACATTATTTTCCCCTTCTGCAACAGAAGAATACTCCTTAAAGAGAGAAGCCCGGTCATTTCTGACCGGGCTTTCCACTTGCGTGGAGACTAGGGGGGTCGAACCCCTGACCCCCTGCTTGCAAAGCAGGTGCTCTACCAACTGAGCTAAGTCCCCATTCGGAAGGCCACTCTGATGAGTGAGTACTTCCTGGT
>Ga0208009_1000586_pt1 | contig 10452 bp, 17 predicted proteins | sample Wag4_2014_7_16_FD_187364 | JGI IMG/M metagenome (GOLD analysis project Ga0208009, IMG submission 187364) | Fresh water mixed with fracking chemicals microbial communities from Ohio, USA - Utica-2 Time Series FC 2014_7_16 (SPAdes) (version 2) ...
GATCAGCCACTTTGATCTGTTGTATCAATTGTTGTATGGGTGCTGTGTTAATGGGTGCATTACTCATTTGTTGTGTGTCCTTCCTGTTTGTTGGCACTGCTGAGTTCTTGTTTCATTTCCAGCAATGTTTTGAATGGTCCTTTGTTGGGATATCTGTCTATGGTGAGCAGTTTGGGACAGAAACTTTTGACCCACCCTTTTTCAAATTTAATAATGTAATATCCAGCACAATACAGTGATTTGGATTTTTTACTTTTGGTGAACAATGGCAATTTCTTCTGCACGTCAAACACTGGATTACAAGGTTCAAATTTAGTGGGATATCCATACACTGTGTTGATGTCTGCAATGGATTCTTGAGTAACAGTCACAGTGGTATTACCCCACAACCAATCACCTTTGAATTCTTGTCGCAATTGTTGTTCAGTGTCAAACATTTTTGTACCAGTGGCACAACTGAACATATATCTGTGATCTTCTTGACGACACAGTGTGCCTAACTTAATACCTTCAGATTCCAGTATCCAAAATTTGCCGTCCAATATAGGTTTAGCAATCACTGTCATGCTGTGACCTCTTCTGTTGCTTTGTATTTTGCATTCAATGGTTCAGCATAACTCTGTGCTTGGTCCACAATTCTTTGCATGTCCCATTTGGCACAAAATTTAATCAATTTGATTCCCACTTGTTCTATTGCTTTGGGTTGGGCTGCTTCTGCCACAGTTTGGGCCATAATTTGTTTTATTTCATCTGGTTGTGCTCGTAAATCACACAGTATAACGTTCCTATTGTAATCATCCAATACTCTGTGTTCCACACCTTCGTGATCCATCCATCTCTGTAACATCATATTGTTCCAATTGAATCCTTTGTTCTTTCTATCTTCATATGCTTCACGCAGACCCACTTTGGTCTTGGTACCTTTGGTTCTCACTCCTGGAAAAGCAGAAAATATATTGTCTGTGCTGTCTCCACGCACACATTTTTCAAACAATTGCCATTCTGGTTCAGGTGCTGTTTTGTTTTCGCCTGTTTTGTTGTCTTTCACAGCATTGCCTTTTTGATCAAAGTACCCTTCATGAGTGATGGTTACTTCTGAAATACCATTGAATTGCTTCACATTAGGAGCAATCAGTTGAGCAAAATCACTGTCTGTGCTGATGATCACATGCTGATCTTTGGGATGAGCTTGTATCCAAGCAGATATTAAATCATCTGCTTCCAATCTTGGATTTTGTAACACTGTACAATTGGTTTTGTTCTGTATAAATTCTTTAAAATTATCGAAAGTTTCCCAAAATACTGTCTCTTCTTCTTTCTCTTTGGCAGTGAGTGCTGCACGTGCATCACTTCTGTTGCGTTTGTAAGGTGCGTAAAAATCTTTGCGCCAACTGCGTCCTTCCAAACAAAATACCACGTGATCACCTTTAAAGTCTTTCCATACTTTTCTTACACCATTTAAAGTAATATGTAGAGCCATACCTATTTTTTCCGCCACATCTCCATTGGTCACATGGCGTGATCTAAAAAATACATTGGCTAAATCCACAAGTAAGTAAGTCATTAACTAATTTCTGATCTATCTTTTCCTAATTTATTAACATTGATATAACCAGCTCCACGTGTAGCATCTTGTCCTTGTTCCTGTAACACATTTCTAGTGACTTCTCTAAACCATCCTTCCACTATTTCTTCATTGGTTTCACCTTTGTATCCTGCTGTGATCAGTTCTTCTATGAAAGCATTGTTCCAATCCAATTCAAAGAATCCATTTCTAATGTTTTCTTTGTTCACATGAGTTTCCAACACTGCCACCCAAGGCTTACCTGCTTTGGTTGCTGCTTCCTTTTCACGCAATAATGCTTGATGTGATTCGCTTTTGTTTTCAGTTGCGTCTTCTTTTTTAAATATTTTTTTAACTTTATCAAATATTCCCATATCTTTTCCCTCCATTATGTACCCCATGCATTTTTAAACAATGGCACCTGTAATCTATCACTGTATCTATATCCCATCTTCATTGCCAGTTCTGCCACTGTTCTATTGTTCATATGATAGACACTTTCTACTCCACCCACAGGCATCAGATACACTGATCCCGAGAATCCTGCTGCTCGATAATCTGCCACTGCTTGAATTGCTTCTTCAGCATCTTCTCGGGTAGCCACCACAAATTTCAAATACACATGACCCACTTCACCATATTCTGCCACCACTTCAGGCAGTATGGCTTCTTCTCTTTTCTCTCCACTCACACTTAATTTTGCACTCACAGAGAATGTTATGGATTCTTTGCTTCTACCGTTTTTCTGACTCCATTCAGTGAGATATTTTTTAAAATCTGCATGTAATTTTTGTGTGCCATTGGTTTCAAAAGTGATTTCTTTTAAACCTTGCATCTTCACATGTTCCAATACATCTGGGTATGATCTCTGCCAACCCAACAATGGTTCACCGCCTGTGAATATAAAATGTTCATCCACCCATCGTTTATGAGGCAATATTTCCATTGTTCTTTCCACAATGGCATCTGATGTCAGCATGGGAGATAAATCTTTGAATCGTGGATCCCATGATGCATATGAATCACAGCCTGTGTTTACTAAAGGCAGCTCTTCATAACTCTTAAAAGGAAATTGTTTGTGCTGTTCGAATACTTTGTCATTCTCATCACTACGCATGCCTCTGGGCAATCCAAATCCAGCACAAGTAAAATTACAGCCAAATGTTCTTAAGAACACCGAAGGCACACCCATATAGCGACCTTCTCCTTGTATGCTGTAAAATAATTCTGCTATTTTAATTTTGCTCATTATACTAATTCTTCTGCTATTCCTAATAATTCTGCCAGTATGAATAAAAATCCAGCAGTGACAAAATGTCCAAATACTAAACTTAATCCTGCAATGATTCTAAATCCACTTTTGATCAGTGATATGTAAAAATGTCCTCGGCTGGTATCTTTAGGCTGTATGTTCATGTTTAATTTCTCCCAATGGGGTTGAAGTGGATGAATCAATATAATCTTCTCCTGAATTGTTATAATCTCTCTGCACAGTTTCTTTAATTAGAATGCCATCTTTAACTTTGTAAGTGACTAATTCTTGTTTGATAACACCTGTGGTATCACCTCGGAATGCTGCGTAGAATGGTCCTTCTTTATTTGTCATCTGTGTCTCCTATCTTGGTGCAAATTGTTGTTGCAGGTTAATATTATCCATAAATTCTTTTTTAGTGCCAGCATCATCTTTGAAAGCACCTTTTAACACAGTAGTCTGTGTCAATGAACTGTGTGCCATAATGCCTCTGTTTTCACAACAGCCATGTGTGGCTTGTATGTACACTCCTATATCTTTGGCTCCTGTGGCCATTTCAATCTCATTGGCAATGTCATTGCACAGAGATTCTTGCAGTGTGCCTCTTCTAGCACACCATTGAGCTATTCTTGTGTATTTGCTCAATCCTATAACTTTACCATTGGGTATAATTCCAATATATGCCACGCCACTCACTGGTTGATGATGATGACTGCACACTGATTTCAATTCAGAACGCACCACTAACATGCCTGTGTAAGCATTTTCTCCCACATTGGGAAATGCTGTGGCATCGGGTCTAGATTCATATCTTCCACTCATTAATTCTTTCAAATACATCTTGGCCAATCTATGTGCTGTATTTTTGCTATTAGGATCGTTGTTGGTATCAATCACAAGACTGTTCAGCACAGATGAAAACGATTCAGATAGTTCTTGTTCCAACAGTTCTAATTCACCTGGTTGAATGTGATCTGAAATATTGTCATCAGCATGATAATTCACGCCAGCCGCAATCAGTCTTTGTTTAATCTTTTCTGATACTTTCATTATACTCCTTATATTGTATTATTTTAACAGATTTGTTCCAGTTTGTCAATGATTTGTGCCAAAACAATTTGATTACCTTCATCATTGTAATGATTGATCTCCCCTCTGTAGTTAGGCCAGATCATGCTGAAGTCCAGCAGATTCCGTTCCTCTACAAAATGGTTACTGATACCAAAATTGTCTATGTGTAGACTGGTGATTTGCTCCAATCTTCTGTGTATTTCTCTGCGTAGCAATCTGTAGATATCTTTTTGGTACTGATCATCATAGTGATATCTAAACCAATTTTTGGCAGTATCTAAACTTTTATTAAACCAACTGTTACGAGATTCAATGTCATTTAGAATGAGATCACAATCTTTGTGCAATCCTTCTTTGTGTATGGGATGGTTTGGTGTGTGTACTCTACTGGGACTGGTATGACTCACAATCACACAGTTATAATCATGCTGCCACCAAGGATTAACTTGGGTAAAATCCATCAGCTGTCGTAGTATTTTGTATTCACTCACACCTGCCTGTGCAAGATTAGTCACATGATATTTTGTAGCCAATTGACTGGGCCACCCTGTGATACCATTGGGCCATTCACAGGCAAAGCTATCACCAATAATTAAGATTTTTTTTGATTTTTCATCCATGGTATATATTTCTCCACAATCAATTTGTGATAATCAAAATTGTAATGTTCTTTGTCATGCAATAGATAATCAGTGGGATTCACATTATTGTCCAGCATGAATTGTTCAATGGTTTTTTCTGCCACAGTGGTATTTTTTAATACACCATAATATTCCAAACTCTGGGGCCATCTTAATCTGTTCATGAAATTAAACACATAAAGTTTAGCGTTATTATCTGCGCAAATTCTGTCCCAAGCAAACACGTTCAATAGAAAATCACGACGTTCCAAATGTGTGTTCAATTCAAAAAACAGTTTGATTTCCATAAAAGTATTTTTCCTTATGTCTGGCTGTTGCAAACCTTCTGTTTCATTGATCTGCAAACCTGGAAATCGATTGTAGTCTTCTGCTGTGGGTTTATTATACAATTGTACTCGGCCTTCTTTCAATAGTAGATCCAAATATTTTTTTACTGATTCTGTGCTCTGTTCACATTCATGTACAAAATAATCCAATGGTAATGCTTCATCTGTGAGTTTCTCATCAAAAGCCAACACAAATCTATTCAATGGTGCCAAACAAACAAACACTTCATCTGTGTCTGGAAATATATTAAACATGTGTTTCATCCAATCAGTGTACATTCTGTTGGTTGTGCCTGCATGTGCATAGATACACACAGGTTTATCGTTCACTGTGTTGTAAATTTCAGCATAGTTGTTATCATTCCAATAGGTATAACTGCCTGGACCTATTTTGTTAGGCACAGTGACATATCCACAAGTGTGACTGTCTCCTATGAAAAGTGCTCTGCTCATTTTTTATAATTTCCTTTGTGAGGTATCACATGACGCACACCACCTCTGGGATCTTCCATATCTCCTTTGCGTCTTGGAATCAGATGCACGTGTGGATACATGCAAGTCTGTCCTGCTGCTTCTCCCACGTTAATACCAATGTTGTAACCATCTATCAATCCTTTTTGAATATTTTCGTTGCCAATCTTCAGTGCCAATTCAAAACACTTGGTGATATTCTGTTGACTGGCCACCTTGGGTACCAGCAATGCGTGTCCTTCAGTCACAGGATAACCATCCTCGTACCACACACAATCTTTTAGATCATATACTATTTTTGACCAAGGAGCTCGGCCTTCTTTCTGTGCTTGTCCCAAAGTATCTGTGGTGTCCATTCTACCATTGCTCCCAAGGAAACACAATCCATCTAGGATCTTCCAGTTTGTTAATCACGTACCCTTTGTAATCTATTTCTTGATAGGTGCTGGCAGTGTTGTGCAGTATGGCAGCAAATCGCAATCTTTCAGGCTTGCCAAAATTATTAATGATATAATTCCAAGTGGCTCCTGTGTCATTGATATCATCCAAGATCAACACCCTTTTCTGCCAAGCATACACCTTTTCCAGTGTGCGTAGGTCAGGAGTGTCTGAATGATCTCGCAAGCTCACGTTTAATGCTTGATGCGGCACATCCAATTTGTGTGATAGATATATGGCTGGTATACAGCCTCCTCTGTTCACACCCAGTATCACTTGCGGCAACCATTGCTGATCCGTCAGTTGTTGATGTATGTTCAACAGTGCTGCACGCATCTGGATCATAGTAAAGTAATTTTTATTGGCAGTTTCCATTTAAAAAGGCATTTTCAGTTGCATTTTATTGTCATAATCATCCACCACAATGTTGTAGATGTTCTTGAATTTTTGAAAAGCAATATCCAATGTGGGATATAACTCGCACATTTCTTTCACTCTATGCATTTCAGGCATAATGTCTTCGAATAAGATGGGTAATTTGTAATCTTCAAAATTTACGCCTTTCATTGCATCTGCTTCAAAATCAATGCCTGTGGTGGTGACCGATGAAGCTCCAAATCCGTAAGGCACTGCCACAGTGCTGGCTGTCACAGTGTTGCTGCCTGTGTTGGCAGTATAATTGAAATCTGTTTGATAGACATTTTGTTTTGTGTTTTTATCTTCCATTTGTAATCCTTTGGTAAAGTTGTTTGCCACTGAAAAAGTTTTCTGCCAATGATATTTTTTGTTTGTGTACCAAAGGAGCGTACTTTTTGTAGTTGATCATGTAATCATCTATTTTTGCTTTTAACAAATCTTTGTGTTTCTTATATTGCTCAAAAGATTCTGTCCATTCAGAGGGATATTTGAACTCCTCATGAGCCATTTCTTTGTAACTTAAACGATCAGGAATCATTGGAATAACTCCTAATACTGCACCTTCATACCAACTGATTCCTAATGTTTCTTGTAAATTAGCACTGAAAATCAGTTTGGCTTCTGCTAAAAGATTATGATAGTCATTTTTTGTTTGGCAACGTTCCAAACAAGTCACAAATTCATACTGTGGCATTTCTTTGGCCAAGTCTTGAAATATATTATATTGTTTTTCAGGAGCCAATCTATGAGGGAAAAGAATAATATTCTTTTTTTCAATGTTTTTATAACTGGTTAAATCAGCGTCCAAATATTCCATAGGCCATCCACATCTCACTATCTTACCTGACTGTAACATTTCATCCACTATTTCTTTGTCAGCCAATCTGCCTAAATCTAATAGATTATGCAGGAACATATCAATATGAAAGTCTGTGGCAAAATAATTGTGATCAAATGATTCAAACATGCTCTTTTCTGCCCAACGTACCCAAGGTTTATCACCTATCAGTCTACCCAAAAAGTCTTGTGGGTCATAAGATCCTGCGTGCCACATGCCACCTATTTTGATTTTTACATTCAATAATTCTGCCATGTACTTGAGTTGCAACACAGTGGGATTCCAAGCATCTGTGTATAAGAAGTAATCACCATCTTTGATGTCTCCATTGCTGAACATTTCAGCAATCTGTTCCAATTGTCGGCTCTTGTATATGTTGGTGAATCCAAAGTTTAAAAAAGCACCTGGAGTGGTACTTTTTACAGCATCTCCTCCACTGATTACTTGAACTTCAGTGTTGGTGTGTCTTTTTAATTGAATGGGTAGATATTTTTTCCATTGCTTGGTATATCTAGTTTCTACTTCTTCTAGATCCACAATATAAATCTTCATCTTCTGACCTAGTTAATTGTTACAGACTGACTGGCTATCCACGTCATTGTGGCACCATTTTCTCCATCTTCACTCACATCAATTGTTACTTCTCTATTGGGATATCTAGCATTGATCTGTTGATAAAGATCAGTGGCAATCATTTCACAACTTTTATAATCCAATTCCAATGTGCCTTTGCCATATAAGTTTTCCAACCATCTTTTAAACTGTATAAACTCAATGTCTCTGTCATCGTGAAACACTTCAATAGCTACCTTAAAATGAAATATGTGTCTGTGAGGATAGCCCAAAAAACTCACATCATATTCGTCACCAGTTTTTAATTTTGGATCTGTTAATGCCGCAGGATATTTGTGCGTGCCTTCTCTACGAAATGTTACCCAAATTTTAGATTTCATATTGCTCATGTGTTTCAGTATTTAGGCTTGTAGTATAACAATTTTTTCAATGGCTGTCAATGTCTACAGGATAATCGCCCTTGTATTCACTCCAATCTGTATAGGTTTTTTTGGTCATTAATTTGTCCAAATCATGTGTCCAAACTCCTGTATTGGTAGCACCCCATGTGATATCATCCAACTTGATCACTGTGTTGGCATTGAATGTTTTGATGTTGGGTATCTTCACAGATATCATATTGATAAAATGATTATTCAGATGCCAATTCATTTTGCTGACTTTTTCAGCATACTGCACGTCATAATCCAATGTGACCCAGTAACCACCTTCTAATAATTTGTTGATCAAGTTGTTCCAATCACGCCAATCTTCTTTTGAATTAGGAGTAAAACTTTGACTGGTTCCTAAATACACATGTTCCACATCAGTCTGCATGATATATTTTATGATACTTACTGCGTTTTGTACGCCTACCACAAACAATGTGGTTTGATTTTTCATAGCAGTGTTCTCCACTTCTTTGCCTATGAAAAATTTTACTTTTTTTCTCGATTGTGTGTCCAACATTATTTTCTCCAATCTATATACCCTCTGGCATAATTGTTTGATCTATTCACAGCATCCGCAAATGCATCACGCCATTCAGTGCTTCTGCTGTAACCTTTGGTCCAAAAATTAGAAACATCCAGTTTGCCTGTGCTGATAAAATCCACTGCTTCACGCATGCATTCTATGAATTTTTTATTTCTAGGACTGGGAAATCCCACAGTCACAGCATTCCATAACAGATGAGCAAAATTAGTGCGAACTGAATCTGTTTTTTCAGCAGCCAGTATTAATAATGCTTCAGCATTGAACATATCTCTATCAAACACTTCTGATTTAGTATTCAAATCTATTATAACATCAAACAGTCCTTCAGCATTGTGGGTAAGTTTGTCTCCCCAAAATTCTTTGTTATGATTGCCCAACACCGTGACATCAAACTGATAATTCTTTATTTGTAAATAGGTATACACCACATAAGATAAAAACCCACTGCCTATGATCAACAATCTATTATTGTTGCCTGCTTTATTTTTGATCGCTGTTTCAAACTGTTTGATCACATTGATGCCACAAGCCACAGGTTCCACAATGTATTTAGGATCTGCTGTGGGAACTTTAACATAAGTTTCAAAATTACAATTGTACTGATCAGCATAAGCAGGTTCTCCTCTAGTGGCCACAAAATCTCCCACTTGAACATCGCTCACTTCACTGCCCACTTGTGTCACTTGACCCAATCCTTCATGTCCTTGCATACTCAATGGCAATGTTTTGAATTTACCCAGCATCATGTCCACATCACTGCGACACACTCCAGTCATAATATTTTTTACTCTAATTTGATCGGGATTTAATTCAGGAATATCTATGCTGCCTTCATGAAACATGCCATCTCCTTTGGTGTACAACAGTTTAGTTTCAGTCATTGATCGTATTATGAATCCAAATATCATATTCTTTGTGTTGGTTCCAAAACTCCTCGTTATTAATATTATCGAAAACATTTCGAATCATGTCAGCATAAACTGATTCAGGACACAGTCCTAGTTCAAAACTTTTAACTAATTTTTCTCTCTGATAGCAATGGATTGCTCTGTCATCTTTGTCCATGCTGCGCCAATCAGCAGTTAGAATATATTTTTTCTTACCATCATTCAGTGTGATTTCATTCCAATCATCCACATCATATGTGCCATCTAGATTGACCGAACCATATTCTGTGCTGGTAAGTTGATCCAATTTCCAATTTTGTTTAACAATATTGCTTTCTATTTGAAATTCTTTGTAGTGATTGGGGTTCATATTAATGAATATGCTCAACAGATGTGGCATAAGATCTCTGCTGACTCCACCAAATGATAATTTTTTAGTGGTAAACCAACTGCCTGGTGCTGGTACTCTATCACGATTGATCCAATTGATATGAATCACTTCTGCTGCTTCTGTTCTAATATGAAACTCTTCTTCCCATGTTCTCCACATGTTGTTTTTTATCATTATGAATCTAGTTTGAGGATATGTGAGTTGCAGTGTCTGCCATCTTTTGGAATTGAGTACTCCTGGTTTTTCCACAAATACTATTCGGCAATGTTTGGCAATCTTTTGAGCAATCGTATCATGTGTATAGTTGGGAGTGCAGATGAACGCAGCATCCAACTGAGGATGTGCATACAAGGCTGTGTCAAGATTGGCAAATGTGGCTTGCTTGTTTTGATCTGTGTCCATGGTGATCACTTCATGCCCCAACTGTGTCAAAATTTTTGCATACAGTTGTCCCATGCCCAAACCTATCACCAATGTTTTCATGCTTTTAATTGTTTTTTGTATTCTTCAATCTGTGTTTTGATTGCCAGTTTAATTTTTTTGTAATTTTTTAATAATGCTTTGCTCTCCCAACTTCTATCATGTTCTCTTTCCTGTTCCATTTCTTC
>Ga0208009_1000590_pt1 | contig 10399 bp, 9 predicted proteins | sample Wag4_2014_7_16_FD_187364 | JGI IMG/M metagenome (GOLD analysis project Ga0208009, IMG submission 187364) | Fresh water mixed with fracking chemicals microbial communities from Ohio, USA - Utica-2 Time Series FC 2014_7_16 (SPAdes) (version 2) ...
TATCCGTTGTCAAGATTGATCGCGCTCCAAATGTTTTCGGTTGCACTAGCTATGGTAAAACACCTTCTACTTCCGCTTGCGTTAATCACGAACCAACTTACGCCTGGATTGACGCCTGAAGTGTAGCGGGTTAGTTGAGCCGTGCTGTTATTTGACAACCCTCCAGTAATCGCATAGCTGTAAAAAAAGTTATTCTGATTTGTGTTGGTGTCGAAATAGTCGAGATACTGAGTCCCAGTGGGAAGATGCGTAACATTGTTCCACCCCGTTGCAATGTTTAGTGACGCAGGGTGACCGCCTGGTCCGAACTTGAACCAATAGTATGTTTTGCCGTAGGCCTTGGTCGCATCGTAAACAACCTCCAAAATCCTATTCTCGAAGCCGCTGCTTACGAACGAGTCATACCAATCAGTCATCAGTCCCGCGTCGATGAACGCATCACGAAACAGATCGGCCACCTGGCTTAGTGTCCAGGTGGCGGTGGCGGTGTAGGTTTCCTTGGTGCAGGCCATGACGACAGATTCCTAAGTGGCAATGATAAGAGACAATGGGAAATGGAAAGACCTAGCCTTCGCCATTGCCAGCAACAATCAACTGAGTGGAGCTATTTTCAAGCGTTGTAAGCACGTCGCTAGTAAAGGCTTTCATCATCAGTTCCTGGAGTAGGTGCGCTGCACAGTTGCAATGCCGCTCACCCAGTAATAGCGTTCTCCACTTGCATTGGTTAGGCTCACGTCGTAACCATAGCGTCCAGATTCCAGGCCGGAAGTGGTAGTAGCTGCCATTACCATGTCAAACAAGCCATTCGCCGCATCTGTTGCAGTGCAACTAAACGTTGCCACTTGCGTGCCGCTAATCTCTTGTGCCAAGTCAGCATCAATGGTATAGCCGCTCAAGTTGACGGGAGTGGCAACATAGAACGTGCCGCTGCCGGCATCATCAACGACGATAGAAGTCCCGGAAGAAGTGGTGCTCACATAGAACTCATCGTCCGTGAGTCCGCTGCTCATGACGTAGTAAACAGTGTTCGCATCAACGTCGCAAGGCAGGGTTGACGTGCCTGATGGAGCAAACACCACTTTGCCGCTAGCCGTGAGTTTGTGGCATGGTGCAACAAACTTGGGCACGCTCAAGGTGACCACTACACCGGTGACAGTCTTACGCCTTTGCGTCACCCTCAGAGAAGTCTTGTAGGTGGAGTTCTGGAGGATGGTAATGTCGTAAGATGCGGGATAGATCATCGCTTGCCAGGCAGTTCCACCATTCTAAGCATAGCTATGAATGAAGGCGTTATACCACCTCTCGCCACCCCAGAAGGCCCGTAGCATTTTCCGACGAGCTGCATTGAACAGTCAGCGCGATCACATCGCTAACGCCGCTGATGGTTTGCCCGAGGGCAAGCTCGATGCCGCTTTCAGGATCAAACTCAATCGAGCTTCTCGATGCAACCAGTCCAGCGCCAACGATGGTGCCGCCGCTGAATGTTCCGCTGCTCATCACCTCCACATTGCCACGACCATTGCTAGCAGGAAGCCAAGTGCCGCTGATCGTTGGATTCAGCCGCAGCCTCCACTGCGCCACCACGTTGGACGCAGGATTGCCGCCAACACTTGCATCAACTTGCGCGGGAATGATCACATTGTCAGTGCGGCCACTTGCCATGCGAATGGCAGCCACCATCGTCTCGCTTGTAATGGCAGTAAAGCCGTCCACGCCACGTCCTGCCGTGTAGATGGGACCAGTCGGCTGATAGCCACCCTCGCTGGTCACGTTGGAGCAAATCTGCTTCAGTCGAGCCGGAGAGGCAATGGTGGAAGTAGTGGCAATCCTGTAAGACAACGGCAGGATGGCTGAAGTCATGTAGACGGTATCAATGTTATTGGCATGATTGAACTCATGGCAATAGCGCATCTCACCATCAATGACAAACCCTGCTCTTACGCGCCCCACGCCCAACCATTCAAAGTCCACTGCAAGAATGTTGGCCTTGGAGAAGTCAAAGCTAGGGAATGTGTCGATGTTCCATGCACTCTGCGCTACTGCCGTCTCCACTGGAGAGCCAGTCACTGAGCTGCGGATGACCAGCTCAATCTCTTCTCCATCCGCCCTGAGGATGATGCCATTTTCATCATCAAAGTAACCAAGCTCTTGCACTAGCCCCTGCATAGGCTCATTCCCAACAAAGCTCGTCAGCACCAGCATGGACTTCCCAGGCTGATAAGGAAAGTGCCTGCGAGTGCGCCGCAATGCACTGTCGCCAGATGCAGTAGTTACTGTCAGCTCAAGAGAGCTTTCGTTTGTCAGGTAGTTGGTCGCCCCAGAACCAACTGTCTTTTCGTCCCATTGATCTGTGCGCTTGCTATAGCGCAGCATGGAATCAAACAGTTTGAATGGCTGGCTGAAGCGTTGCCTGCCAAACGCATCAAACATGCCGCTGTCAGGGCCTTGCTGAAGCAGTTGTCCGCGATGGTCTGCTTGGATGTGCGTTTCAAACTGCTCTCCACCGCGAACAACTTGTCCCATTTTTTATTCCATGGCGTCAGTCTTCAGTGTAACGTCTCCGCGTCGCAGGAAGCCATACTCCTCTTCCATGTCAATGAAAGCGTTGAGGATGGAAATAGGCAAGTAGCCAGTGGCCATGGCAAACCGAAAGAATCCTTCGCACAATGCGCGTGCATTGTCGTTGGAAATAGTGATGTTCACTTCTTCGTAAGAAGGGCCAAAGTCTGCCTCTTCAGTGGAGAAGCGATGGGAAAAGGAAACAGTGTTGACGAAGGCCATGGAAAAACAAAGGGGCCACCAAACGGTAGCCCCCTGTATGTCCATTGTCAATCAGTTTTTACCTTGGCCGATCCGTAGCTTGCGAGTGCCGCGAGGCTTGCTATTGCGCCTGCTGTTGCCTTGCCTAGTGGTCTTGGGCTTGTGGACGATGATCAGCTTGGTGCTGGAGGTGCCTGCCTTGCTCTTGACTGCCATGGAGGGGCGACGGAAAGGAACAGTTTAAGCCTGTTCCAGCTCACTGATGCGGCTGTCAAGGGCTTCCACCTTCTCGATGGCTTCCTGCAATGCGGCCACTAGCAGCGGCACAAGTTTGGCAGCGTCCATTTGCTGATACTCCTCGCCATCCTTCGGGCCAGTCACAGCCTCTGGCACTACAGCCTGCGTCTCATGCGCCAAGAAGCCGTCCATCGTGCGTCCAGGCTCGGCGATGAAGTTGAAGCGGCATGGCTTCAGCAGCAGCAGTCGATCAACGGCGGCGGAAATAGGCTCAATGTTCTCCTTAAGCCTGTAGTCAGAACTGGTGTTATAGGACGTTGTGGAAGTAGTAACAGAAATGCTGCCCACTTGATTACCACTGCGCCGCATAGAAACCACCGATCCATCGCCGTTCCTGTTGAGGCTTTGCGGGGTGTCTCCACTGGCAGTGGAATGATGCACCATTCCATTGTCCCGAACCGCATGGCCAACAGTGGTGTTACTCAGGCCAGGGGTGAGCGTTGTATCTTGACCGACATAGACCACGCCATTGGTCTTAACGTCTTGCGAGCCAAAGTCAGGATCGACTTTTGTGCCGGCAATGGCTGCGCTGGCATTGATGTCATTGTTGACAATGGTGCCATTAAGGATCATCGTGCTAGTCACCACTCCAGAGCCTGCGCTGGTGATAACAGTGCCGGTTTCGTTGGGGAAGGTGATTGTCTGGTCTGCCGTTGGATCAACCACTGCGAGGGTGGTTTCAAAGCCGTTGTCAGTGGTGCCTTCAAACTTGAGACTGCTTGCGCTGCCAATCAGCAGTTCGCCGGTCATCGTGTCGCCGCTCTTCTGCAGCGCAGAACTATTCACCTCCTCGATGGCGGCCTGCACATTGGTGCTGCTAATCGTCCCGGAAGGAGTGAAGGACGTGCTGACTGCCGACTGCGCACCATAGGTGCTGCTCACGTCAATCTCGCGCCATGCTGTGCCATCCGACAGAAGCAGATCGGGCGGAATCAGGGTGCCAGAGGGCGCAGGAGAGCTGCCGGTGCCAGACGCTGAAACGACAACGTAGTAGCTGGAGTTGGTCGAAGATGCCGCAGGCAGGCCACTGCCGGCAGTGAGGCCGATTGCAGTGCCAGCAGCAGTTGTGCTCTCCACTTGATTAACGGAGGCATCGTAAGTACCAGCAAAGACGATCTCGCCAACAGTTACGCCAATTGGCTGCCAAACGTTTGCGTCCCAGAGGTAGAACGCTTTGTCCAATGGATTGAAGAAGATTTGCCCAACGAAGTCAGCAACAGGCGTGGTTTCTCCAATCTTGGCCGTGGAATAGTCGGCCAGTTTTTCGCCCGTAATGGCATCATTGGCAATCAGTGCGGTGCCGAATGTGCCAGTGCCAATCTTGCTTGCATCGAGCGTGGGCAAGTCCGAAGACGACAGCGCAACTGCGGCAGAGATGTGTCCTTCGTTGTCGAAAGTGAAGCCATTGATGGTTTGCCCTGATACGACATTCACATGGCCAAGAACTCCACTAGCCACGGCCAAGCCTGTACCAGGCTGCACTGCGCCAGGAGAGCCGCTAGTCGCAAGCGGCAAATCAGAAGCGGCAATGGAGCGGAATACAGGAGCGGCATCGTCCCCGGTTTCAGGGCCAGCCCAGAATGTTGTTGCAGCCTGCGGACTTCCACTGACATAGATGACAGCACTAAAGTTGTCAGGGTAAGAGCCGGAAAACACCAGCGGAGTAGAGCCAGAAAAGCTGATTTCAGAAATACCATGGAGACGCTGCCATTCGCTTCCAGTCCATGTGTACTCAAAGCCCGTGCCACTATTGACGTGCTGCTGACCGACAAAGGCTCCGCTCCCCACAGGAGTAGAGGCGGCCACTACCACGGCAGAGTTGTCTTCTAGCTTGTCCGCCGTCACTGCATTATTGCCGAGCTTGGCAGTGATCACTGCCCCGTCAGCAAGCTCTCCAGAGCCCACTGCGCCACTGGCAATGGTAGTGGCAAAGGTGCCGCTTCCCGTGCCGGTAACATCTCCAGTGAGCGTGATGGTTTGATCGCCCGTGTTAGTGCCAGTGCTGGTGCCGCTGAAGCTGCTTCCATCCGTCCAAGCACCGCTTGCTTGAGCCAAGTTACCCAGTCCCAAGGTGGCGCGTTGCGTTGCCGCATCAGCGTCATCCAGGAGCGCCCTTCCTGCTGCTGTGCAAGTTACCTCCTCAACAGTGCCACTACCTGCAGAGCTGCGTCCCAGGAGCCGGTCGGTTGAAACGTTCTGAATGCGGTCGTAGGTGACGCCACTGGGAGTCAACTGAGTGGTCCCAATAGAGCCTGCAGCCACTTGAGCAGCAGCGATCGTGCCACTAGCAATCTGAGCAGCAGTGATGGTGCCGCTGGCGATCTTCGCAGCCGTTACGCTGCCATCGGCATACGCTGCAGTGCCGAGCCCCGAAGCACTAATCTGAGCCGTTGTGATGGTGCCGCTGGCGATCTTTGCCGCAGTGATCGAGCCATCACTGATTCCTGAAGCGCCCAGTACAACCTGTTGATAGGCGCTGCCGTTGTAAACCTGAAGATTCCCAGTGGAGCTATTGAAGAAGCCACGCCCTTCAAAGTTGTCACCACTAGGAGCCGTGGTTTGAACTGCAATCGAACTGTCGTTGGCCAGCTTCGCTGCAGTGATGGCATCGTCTGCAATGCCACTTGTTCCAATCTTCGTTGCACTAGCTTGGTCAAGCAAGCCCAGGTTAATGCTGCCGCTTGGCACTAGTGCAATGCCAGCGTTCATCAAGTCGCTAACCGTTACCTTCTTGGTCTGCGACGAAGAAACATCGGCAATGGGGAGGAGATCGCCAGAGGCTACTGCCGCCTGAGGCAATGACGGAAGTTGCGAGATTCTCTGATCAGCCAAAGCGACTCTCCAAGGCGGCTATGTTAAGTCTAATCTTCTTCTAGCGTGAAGATCAGTCTTCTACTTCCTTAAGCAGGAAGTCTAGCGATTGCTCAAGCTCAATGAGCCCATCGTCTTCCTTCAGAATGTAGCCACTTGGTTCGCCCACCAAGAGCTTGATTTCACCAGTGCTTACAAAGTCAATGGTACAAGCGACGATTTCGTTATCTTGCACGGTGATTCCCGCCCTTGTCACCATGGCCGCCACTTCGTAGTAGACACTGTTCACGGCTGGATTCAGGCTGCTGTCCGTAAGGTAGAGCGCAAGATCAAACTCGCTACCAATGTCCAGGCGCTGAATGAGCTGCAGCATTAACAGCGGCATCTCATTGACACCGCTAGTCCTATAGTCAAACAAGCAGTCAATACTGCCACTGCCGCTGATCAGCCCAGCCGAGTATTGCCGTCGAAACTTATCAGCAAGGGTGGTGGTATCAATGGATTCACGATCGGTGTTGAATGTATAGCCACTGACGTTGCCGAGCACGTTGTAAGCAGTATCTTTGACTCGCGCTTCAACCGGCAAAGGGTCGCCTGCAAAGCTCGCTAAGGCCACTTCGTTGGCTCTGACATTATTCACGGCATCTTCAAAGGATGCAAAGAAGCGCAGTCCACCAACAGCATTGACATTGACATAGAGGCTCACTTGATCGTTTACCTGTCCATCAATCCATGTTGAAGCAGGAAAACACAGCAACTTGCGCGGGTCACTGGTGGACAGTTCCAAGCGGTCGCCTGTCAGGAGATTGTCAATGGCATTGTCAAAACTCAAGCGATTCAGGCTGGTATTGACATCATCAGGAGCAATCTGCGCCTCCAAGAAGCCGTAGCCAATGCTCGACCCGCGCCTCAGCCGGATGTTGCCCTTGTGACCAACGAAAACCGTCATACCTTGCTCTATTGAATCACATCGATAAAGTCGCCATCCATGGTGAACTGAATGGAAACAATGCTAAGCTCGCCAGTGCTACTCCCTAGCTGAGCGGAAGTGATGAAAGCATCAAGGCGAATGTCATCTTCTGCCTGATTGCCCACGTTCAAAGTGAGCCGCACCTTTTGATTGTCTGTAATCGCTCCAGTGCGCATGATGTTGCCAAGCAACTGCGTGAACTCGGTGAGTGTTGCGCTTTCACCGCTCTCAAGCCTGTAATACAAAAGCGTGGCGCTACCAGTGGCACCCTTAACGCCAGGCGTGAATGTATTGGCAACGCTACTAATGTCGTTCGTTGACAGCAGCTCAACGCTAGTCTCCAAAGACCAGTCACGGATCTTGGCTACGGGCTTTCCGTTGAATACCAATGATCCAGTGCGCCCAGTATAGAAGCCCATCTCAACGGTTGTTTTTTACTAGCTTAGCCACTTGACCGTGAAACAGTCATGAAATACTGGATGACTGGTCGGGTTAGCTTTCCGGGGTTAAGCGTTTAGAAATGGTGCAGTAGGTGGCGTGAAGTTGGCTGTGTAGCGGGCGATGCCTTTGGTGACGCGGAACTCGTCTACATAGCCAGCCATAGCGTAAGCACTGGTAAAAGAGTAGCCAATCTTTAGGCTGTTATCGACAAGATTTGTTGTCTCAGTGACTGTAGATCCAAACTGAACTCCGTCGATAAAGCCACGCAGAGAACCACCCGACCTTGTTATGGCAACGTGGTGCCAGGTATTTAAGATTATGTTTCCACCCCCAATGGCGGCTGGATCACCTCCAAGCAGTCCAACTCCCAGGTTCCATTCGTCCATTCCGGCATAAAGCCCAGACTGTGTGGCGCCAAACGTAAAAATGCCTTGGTCGTTATTGTTTGATGTTCGGTACACAAAAAACTCGACAGTAAAATCGCCAGTACCCAAGACCAGCGCAGACGACGCCTGCGTAGTTATAAAATCAGCCGATCCGTCCAAAAGCAAAGAGCTTCCACCAAACTTGCTCTGTGCGGTGCTGATCTGCGCGTTGCCACTCGCAGTCACGGTAAGCGCATTAGAGCTGCTGTCTGTAAACGTCGTGCTGCCATTGCTGCCATCCATGTGGAGCAGCAACCCGACATTGCTAAAGTTGGGATCTCCTGCAACATTGATTGGCCAAAGCGCGTCACGCTTCGCCACGCTTTGCTCGTTCGGAAACCATAAGCCCGGAGCCGCTGCTACGCTGGGAACTCTGCTTTTTCCGAGCAGCCCGCCATTGAACCCCAGCATCAGGCGATCTCCTCGTAGCAGATCACCAGCTCCAGGTCACCAGCGGCACTCGCCTTGGCCCTGAGGCTGTGCCCCTCCTCCAAGTAGATCGGCGCCTCTCGCGTCACCAGAACCTGCGTTGCATCCGCCGGCACGGCAATCGTCTTTGCCAAGCTAAAGCCAGTTGTACCATCATGGTGCGTCAGATCAATGTCTGCCGCTGCTGAGCCATCCACATTGGCGCAATACACCGACACCACCTTCAGGGCCTTTCCCGACGCAGCGCCATTACTCAGTGCTGCGGCCAGTGAAGTCGTCACGGCATAGCCAACAGTCTTGCCCTTGACAGTCGTTGGGCTTTTGAGATTGGGAGCGGCCACGTTACCTACAACCAGTTCTTCTCATCTTAACCGCAAATCAAAACGTTGCAGCATTCGGTCAATCAGCCCACCAGTCGGGATAGCTTTCAGCCCACCAACCGTAAACTTGCTCGCCCCAGTCCGACCAAAAAACATCGTCGTTTTGGATCTCTTCGTCTACAGGTGTCAAATAGAGAGCTATAGCAAGAGGTAATAGCATGACTGCTTAAACCACGAAATAGCCAATGCTCAGCCTGACTGTAGAGCCAGATGCTGGCGTCCATGCCGATAGTGTTTGCGGGATGACATAGACACTGCTGGCTCCAGAGGCTAGAGCGCAATGAAGATTGCTGGTATTGCTTTGATAGTAAACAAAGGCACCCAAGTCCACGGGGCTAGTTGCATCAATGAAACCCTGATAGGAAGTCATGTCGCCGCTACTGACGATCAGCACAACGTTGTCTGCGGCTCCGCTAGGGGGATTTGAGTACAAGTGAAATCGCATTGTTCCAATGCCAGCAGGCGTGCCACTTGCAGTAATTGCAGCAGTAAAGTTCGACACATAAATGTCTCCCCCTTTGTTGCTGATGCCACTCACAGTGACGTAGCTGCTGCCGCTGGGGAGAATGGCGTCTCCGGCGTCATACTGCAATGCGTCCGCTGGTCGGTTATACGTCGCCGTCACCTTACTTCCGTTGCTTCTAACGGCAAGACCTCCGTCGCTTTCCTCTCCCCGAACCAGCACTGATTCGTACTGCTCTCCCTCCAGGATCCTTTGTGCCATTGTGCTTTTTGTTCAGTCTATAGAGTCATTGTCGCACATGAGATTAACCAGCCCACCACACCGGATAGCTTTCGGCGGTCCATGTGTAGTTCTGAATCGCCCAACTGTCCCAATAGGACTCCTCTGGTTCGACTGGTGGCTCGATGGGAGGCTCAACAGGAGGCTCAAGCACTGTTTCCACGCCAGTATTGTCTGCTTCCACCCTGAACAAAGATGGCGCAAAGTTAGCCACTCGACTCAAGAGCTTGCTTCCCGATTCCTCGCACGGATGCTCCATTGCCTTAACCGTCACCTCACCCTCTTCGTCCATCGCAACCTCTGTCACCCGGAACACTCGTTTCTTGTTGCTCTTGATGCCAAGCACAAACATTGCGCCCTTGTAGCCAGTGAGCGCAGATGCCGTCACCTCTCCAGTGGTGCCGTTTGTGGCTACGGTTACACCAGAAAAACTCTTAACCTTCTCTCCGGCTTTGTAGAGCAGCACTGAATACTGACCATTAGTGATTGAGCTTTTTAAGGGGATGTTCAGTTTGCCGCCTTCCATCACCATGCCAGAAGACACTCGGTCCCAAGTATTGAGGCCAATGTCAACATAGATGTAGTCACCAGGGGCAATGGGAGAATCAGTGGGGAAGGTCTGAAACTCAACCCCTCTGCGCATCCATCGCCGCTGATTGCACAGCAGTTTGCCAAATAGAATGGCTTGCTCTCGTTGTGTTACGAACTGAGACAGATCGAAAGTTTGCCGGATGGCAGTAGCTTCCCGCACGTCAGCAAGGCTCACTTGCACGCTTGCATTGCGAGGGAATACATCCTGAACTTCAGTGTCTCGATAAATGACGGTGGCAATCAAGTCTTGCGAACTGTCGCCATAGTCAACAAACTCTTCCTTGTAGCTGCCTTCAAGAATGTTGCCTGCAGTGAACATCGCGCTCACTGTCACTTCACGATTGGCAACACCATTCTTATTGGTCGGCACTGCTGGGATGAGTGTTTCCCTGCCGCCGATCTTTGCCATCTCCAGGAGGCTGTAAGGAGCCGCCTCGGCCCAGAACTGCCGCCAAGATGACAGGTCGGCAATCACGCCGTCCATGAACAATTGACAGCCCAGTCCATTGTTCTTGCAAAACCGCTTAGACAGCGCGAGCATGTCCCAGTTGAT
>Ga0208009_1000592_pt1 | contig 10373 bp, 13 predicted proteins | sample Wag4_2014_7_16_FD_187364 | JGI IMG/M metagenome (GOLD analysis project Ga0208009, IMG submission 187364) | Fresh water mixed with fracking chemicals microbial communities from Ohio, USA - Utica-2 Time Series FC 2014_7_16 (SPAdes) (version 2) ...
CGGTAAGGCCACCACAGCAGCCGCAGCGCTCCCCAGCGACGGGTGGGATTGGAGCGGGTGTCGAGATCGGGGGAGAGCAGCAGACCGCCCAGCAGGAAGCCCAGGCCGGCGCAGCCCACCCCCAGGGCTCCCAGCCAGGGCCACCAGAGCAGGCCGAAGGGCAGGGCCAGCAGGCAGGTGGCGCGGTCGTGGGCGCGGCCGCTTGCCATGTCAGTGCTGCCGGGGGGGCGGCAGCTGGCGTCGCCGCCGGCCGCTGCCGTCGCCGGGCCGCCAGCGGCGGTGGATCCAGTAGTACTGGGCGGCATAGGCCTGGATCCAGGGCTCCTGCCAGTCGCACAGCGCCTGAGCCTGCTGCTGCAGACCGGCCGCGCCGGGTTGGGGCTGGAGCGGCGTTCCGCAGATCAGCCGGAAGCTGCCATCGGGCTCGCGCACGTGGGCCACGGGAAACAGGGCGGTACCGGTGCGCTGGGAGAGGTTCACCGGGCCTGCGGCCACCTGGGTGTCGAGGCCCAGCACATCGAGCAGCAGGGCGTTGCGACCGCCATAGAGGTCGGTCATCACCACCAAGGCGCCCCCCCGGTGGAGGCAGGTGAGCATGGCGCGCCGGTCGAACTGGGAGATCCAGCGGCAGCGGCTGTTGGCGCTGCGGGCGGCATTCAGAAGCCGGTCAGCCTCCGGATTGTGGGCGGGCCTGTAGATCACGGCCAGGTCGTCGAGCTGCTCGCTCAGCCAGCGCAGCCCCAGATCCCAGCAGCCCAGATGCAGGGAGCCGATGATCACCCCCTGGCCGGGGCGCCGTCCCAGGAGGGCCGCCAGTCCATCGCCCTCCACCCGGATGCGCTGCGGAGCCACCGGTTCGATGATGGATTCCAGGCAGGAGAGAAAGAAGTTCTCCAGCGATCGTCTGGCCAGCCGTTGGCGGGCCGCAGGTGGCAGCGCAGGGCCGTAGACCCGCTCCAGGTTGGCCTCGGCGGTGGCCAGCCTGCCGGCCAGCAGGGGCCGGCCCAGGCCCACGGCCCGCTGAATCGCCCGTTGCACGGTGCCGTGGCGCCGGCCGCGCAGCAGGGCGAGCAGCAGCTGCACCGCCCCGGCTTCCAGCCGCCAGCGCAGCCGCTGAACTCCGGAGGCCTGGGCCTGGCGCTGGGCCCGCCGCAACCGCGGCGCCGGCCTGGGGGATTGCGGTAAGGTCCGGGTCACGCGCGATTAGCTCAGCGGTAGAGCGCCTGCCTTACAAGCAGGATGTCGCTGGTTCGAACCCGGCATCGCGCATCGCAGGCAGGACTTGAAAAATCGGCTGAAAGCCGCTTCTGCACTGGCTTTTGGGACTCCAGTGCGTGGTTGGCTCTGCACGGGCATGCCAGGCTTTGAGGGCAACCTTCTCACATACCTTCTCACGTTCCTTCTCACATGGCTGCCGCCCTTGCCTGGGAGACGGTGCTGCGTGCGGGGGTGTCTCACTCTCTGTCTCGACTCGGTTGTCGGCGGGGCTGGAGTGTCGCCAACCACCGCGGCCTGGTCCGACTCAACATCACGGCCCATGCCGGCGGCGGTCGACGTCGTCAGCTGCTGCTGCCCATTCCCTGGGACGGGGACCATGTGGACCAGGTGCGGGATGCAGTGGTGGCCCTGCATACGGCGTTTCAGGACGGCGAGGATCTGGAAGACGCTTTGATCCGGCTTTACCCAGGGCAGCTGCCGCTGGCCTCCACCGCCAAGTCCTCCTCGCCGCAGTCTGCGCCAGATCCCTCCAGGAGTCCTGCCTGGCCTGCCCTGGTGGAGATCTACCGCGATCACAAACTCTGCAGTGGTGAGGTGAAGGCCGCCACCTGGGAGCGGATGTACCGGCCTCGGATGGGTCTGCTGCTGGAGCTGTTGACTGCCGGTGGGTCAGAGGATGCCGATGCGCTGCTGCGCCTGACAGCGGAGCAGTGGGCCGAACGGCCTGGCTGTCGTACCCGTCAGCTGCAGGTGCAGTACACCGCCGCCTTGCTGCGCTGGTTGGTCCAACAGGACTATCTGCCAGAGGCGTGGATGCCTTCTCAGGATCTCGGCCCATACATCGGTCGCTCGCGGCAGCAGCGGACGGTCACGACCCCCATTGCGGTCGAGCACATCCTGGCGATGGTGCAGGCCATCCCTGATCAGCGTTGGCGGCTCTGCTTCCAGCTGATTGCTGCCTATGGGCTGCGACCGGAGGAGATCCAGCATCTGGAAGTGAGGCGGGGCCGCCTCTGGTGCCTCTATGAAAAGGTCTCGGCGCGTGGCAAGACCAAGCCCCGGCCCCTGCGCTTGCTCCCATGCGACCAGTGGGCCGCGGCCTGGAACCTGGAGGCAACCTTCTCATCGGACCTGCTGCCGCCGATGCGGCCGGGGCATGGGGCACAGGACATCAGCCAGTACCTGCGGCGCCGCTCCCTGTGGATGCAGCTCAGGGGTGACTACGAGGCCCAGGGCGAAAAACTGGTGCTCTACTCATGCCGGCATGGCTACGCCCACCGGGCCCACGTGATCTGCGACCTGCCGCCCAAGGTGGTGGCTGCGGCAATGGGCCACAGCGTGCAGACCCACCTCGCGGCCTACAGCCGCTGGTGCGGGGATGACGTGGTGGATGACGCCTTCGCCAAGGCGGAACAACGGCTGGGCCAGGGGCTACGTGCTCAGAGCTCAGCGGCGTAGTGCCGCACGGCCTGCGAGAACCTGCACAACCCTTGCTCCTCCATGGTTGCCAGGTACTCCTCGACCGTCTTGGGTGGGTTCCTGAGGCTGGCCCGGTGCTGCCGCATCGCCAGGCAGACCCGCTCGGCATCCAGGTTCAGCTGATCCACCAGAAACGGATCGGGATGGCAGGCGCCAATGCCATAGCTCGCGAGGGCCTGCTCTGGGAAATCATCCAGGTTGAAGGTGATGATCAGATCGGCTCCGCACTGGATGGCGGCAGCCAGAACATGGCGGTCATCCGGATCTGGTAATTCCAGAGCTGGAATCAGGGGCTGATGGCCCTCCACCAGCGCATCACGCACATGGGCATTCATCAGTGAGCGGGTGCGCTCCAGCTGCGCTCTGGAGCGATCAGGCCGGTTCCGCAGCATGGCCGTGATCCACTCCTCATGAATCTGGTCGCTCCAGCGAGCCCGGTAGAGATCCGTGAGCGCCAGGCGCATCAGCAGATCGCGAAGTGGAGCTGGATAGAGAACGCAGGCGTCGTAGACGACGGTGAAGCGATTCACCTCAGTAGCCCATGCCCAGCTCCTGGGCCTGGGCTGCCAGCTCATCGAGGGCCGCGGCCCGCTGCTGGTCGATGCTGTGCTTGTAGGCCATCAGGTCGGTCAGGCGGATGCGCCGGTGGGTGCCGACCTTGCGGAAGGGGATCTCCCCTTGCTCCAGCCGCTCGATCAGGAAGGGCCGCGACACGTTCAGCAGATCAGCGGCCTGCTGGGTGGTGAGCTCGGCGTGCACCGGCACCAGCGTGACGGCATTGCCCTGGGCCATCTGCACAAGGATTCCCTGCAGCAACTCCAACACCGCGGCTGGGATGGGAACGGATGCGCGCTGGCCACCTTCCAGATCCAGGGAGAGGCTGGCTTGCCGCAGGCCATGGCTGGCCCGGAAGCCGGTGAGATCGCGCAAGCTCGCCCCTGCGGCCTCAGCCGCCTCAGCCGTGGGGATCACGGGCTCAATGGAGCCAGGGAGAGCGACGGCCATGGGCAACGGGGTAGGGGCCACTTGCACAGTAATCGAAATAATCGCAGCAGCCGAACCACCGCAAGATTGTTGGGTTGGGCTGTCCTATGCCAGCTGAGGCCTATGCCTGGTCAACTGGTGAGCTGCTCCTTGGCAGAGGGCGGCTCGATCCATCCGATTGTCTGGCTGAGCTGCGAGAACAAGCTCAATGGCGCTCTGATCAAGGTGATCAGCTCGCCCCTGGTTCCCTGATCGAACCTCGATTGCTACAGGTGGCGCCGGCTCCACCCCGTGATCGTGGCCTCCACGTTCTCGAGGTGCCACTGCAGGGGCCCCCGGCCCTGGGTGCAGCCCCAGCGGCGGTAGTGCTTGCCGGGAGTGAGCACCCCCCGCAGCCGCAGCTGGCGGAGGGTCTCGCGGCTCATGCCCAGGGCAGTGCAGGCCTCTGCCGTCGTGACCCAGACCCGCTGGCGGGTTGGTTTTGTGGCGGTGTCCATCAGGAACCTGCCAATAGGTAGCGGATGCGCCTGTGGGTGATCCCAACACCGACGGGGGTGCCTGGCGTCAACCTCATGGCGGTGGTTTTGACGTCGCCGCCGGAGGTGCTCTTTGAGACCGGCTTGGCGATCAGGCAATGGGAGCGCTGGGCGTGGAGATCCATCGACGCGGATGGCATTGCTGGAGAGGAGAAGGGCATGGCTGTGGTCATCGCTCTGCGCGCTGTGGGGTGAGCCCAGCTCCATCGCCAGCGGTGCCGGCATCGCGGGGCACGTCGGGGTTGGTGCTGACCTGAGGCCGCGGCGGCACTGGCCCGGCGATCACCAGCAGGAGGGTGCTGAGCTGAAACAGCAGCACCAGCAGCAGCAGGCGCTGGAGATTGCGCAGATTGCTGACGCTCACCAGCTGGCTGCGCGAGCTGCGGCTGCGGCTGCGGCAGAAGGCCGGCAGCTGGGCACTGCGGCGGCTGGTGTCGCCGCGGCCGGAGCGGTGGTTGTGGGGGCTGCTCATCAGAAACGCCCCTCCTCGTCGTCGCCGAACTCCTCGGCGAAGTGATCGCCGCCATCGAGCTCGATCGCCTGCTGCTGGCGCTGCGCCGCCTCATCGCTGCGGTAGGCCTGCTCGGCGGCTTCGATCCAGCGGCCATCAGTCCCTTCGCTGAGGGAGAGGGGTCCGTAGAAGCCGACGGTGACGTGGCGGGGGAGTGCATCGGCCGCGGCCTGGTCGGCGATCTTGGGGCCCTTGGCGTTGCCGTCCTGGTCGTACTGCTGGGCCCAGCGGGTCTCCAGCGTGAGTACATCGCCCACATTGAGCTTGCCCTTGAGGTGGCCGCGGCGGGCTTCGATCCAGTCGCCGAATCCTCTGGCCTTGAGGATCAGGCGCACCCGATCGCCCGCCGCCGGCACACCCCCCTCATCCCCCAGCCGGGCCTCCATGGTGGTGCCGGGCAGGGCCAGGGCATGGATCACCATCTCCTGCCTGAAGCGGGGCCGGCCCTGGCGGTCGCTGCCGTTGGGGATCGGCTCCATCTCGCCGTTGCTCTGGTTGCGGCGCAGGCGGTCGCGCTGCTCGGTGCGCACCACCGCCAGATGGGCCACCTCCCCCAGCCGCTGCTGGCGGATCACCGGTGCACCGATGCGGGCACTGTCCTGGAGCTCAATGGCCATCGCGTTGCGCGCACCGTTGGGTGCGGATGAGGTGATCGAGAGGAGGAAGGGGCTCCAGGCCGGCCCCCAGCCGCATCAGGTGATGGGCGGCGCCGCTGATCGAGAGGCCGTGCTGCTGCCTGAGCTGCTGCAGCACGCCCCAGACATCACCGCGCACCTTGCTGTGCAGGTAGTGGCCGGTATCGGCCGCGGCGGGCCGCTGGTGCAGGCGGTGGCCGTAGGCGACCTGCCGCGGGCCGGAACGGGACGGGCTGGCCATCAGATCGCCTCCGCCGCACCGTCCGCGCCGCTGTCGCCGCTGGCAGCCAGCTCCCGTTCAAAGCGATCGATGAAGTCGGCGTGCCGCCGCTGGCTGATGCGATCGGTGATGGTGCGGGCCGTGCGCGGCACCGCGAAGTGCTCACGGAAGGCCAGCGAGAACTGCTTCCAGGCTTCCCTGTCATTGCGGGCCAGCTCCTTGAGCATCCCCGTGAGGGTGCTGATCTCCTCTGCGCTGAGGGGCTCCAGGGCTGGATCCAATTCCTCGGCGCTGCTGCCAGCCACCTCCCCCTGTGCTCGGGCCTGGATGCCTGGTTCAGGGGTGGCAGCAGGCGTGGCGCTGGTGCTCTCACCTGCTGGCGCGACCGCCGCTGTGGACCCGGAGGGCGGAGCGCTTTCCTCTGCGCAGGATTGCTCCTCGGCCTTGCTGGGGCGAGGGGCTTCAGCCACGGGAATGCCCAGCAGGCCGGCCAGCAGCCGGGCGCTGAGGGTGAAGTCGTCGTCGGGGCCCTCGCCTTCGGCGCTCTGCTGGGAGCCGCTGCGGTGCCGCAGCAGCACGGTCGTGCCCTCCTCGTTGCTGCGCACCGAGAAGCTGAAACCGAGCCGAAAGGCAGGCTTTGCAGCTTCTACAACGGCCTGCAGCGTCAGTTCGGCGGCGGGTTCCACCTGGCTCTGAAACGCTGAGAGGGCATCGGCCAGCTCGCAATCGGCCTGCCAGTGCATCGCCTCGGGGGAGAGCAGCTCGCTTGCTGCGCCCTGGGGCCTGGGGTTGTCCATCGGGAGCTCATGCGGGACCGGCGCCCGCGCCTGCCGATCTTATGGGCTCGCTAACGCTGGGCGCAAGTATTCCTCGGAATCCCGGGGCAGGTGGTTAGGCGGCCTCTCGTCGGGGGTGCTCCTCCTTGGGCGGCTGCTCCGGCCTGGCCTCTCCTCCCTTGCCGGCGTCCAGGCCGGCCAACCAGCTGTCGATCCACTGCTGGGGCAGCCAGTCCCCATCCCACAGCTGCTGCAGCTCGGCGGGGCTGTAGTCCCCGAACGAGGAGAGCACCGTGCGCAGCTGCTTGCGCTGGGCCATTGGTGCCAGCCGGGCAATCGCCTGCAGGGCCTGGAGCGGATCCAGCCCACGGGCCTCGATGACTCCTCCGACCTGCTCGCGCCAGCGGCGGCTGAGCTCCCGCGCCTTGGCCGCACTCAGCCGGGGGGCCTCGCCGCGCTGGGGCTGGCGGTAGGCCTCGGGCACCTCCAGCAGCCCCACGTAGCAGGACCACAGCTCCTGGGGGCCCCAGGGCTGGCCATCGGCGCCGAGGAGCGGCCGGCCGGCCTGGATCTTCTCCCGCAGGCCCTTGTCGGTGATGGCGCCCAGCTCGCCGCTGAACAGGCGCTGGTTGGCCTCTGCCAGCTGGAAGAAGGCGGGGCGGCGCAGCTCCCCGGCCTTGCCCTGCTCGATCGCGCTGAGGTTGCCGTAGCTGATGGCGGGAAAGCCCGCCTGCTTGCCCCAGTCGGCCACGGTGTACTGGGTCCAGCCGTTGCGCTCGCGCCACAGCCGCAGCATGCGGCCAAAGGCGACACGGGCCTCACTCTGCCGGGCCTCCATCTCCGCAAACCAGTTGGCCATGGCTTGAAAGTCCGAGGCGAATGGATCAAGGCTAGAGCATCGCCCCGAATACGGCAGGATGCGACAAAACCCCCTCGGCTTGCTGGGCTGACTGCCGGATTGATCGGTTCGCGGGACGGGCTGATTCATTGCCACCGCTGAGGTCATCGCCCCTGGCGGCCGCGGCCTGCTGCCGGAGCCAGCGGTGTTCTGCCAGCCACCCGAGCGATCTGCATGGAGACCACATGGCGTCACGACACTCGATTGCAGAGCTGCTCAAGCCAGCCCAGAGAGCCCGGGGGAAGTACATCCATGCTCCTTGCGTTAGCGAGCCAGTCTGATTACGCTGCCGCTCCCCGCTTTCCTGAGCCTTGCGGCCCACTGTGATTCGCCTCAGCGACGACGTGCTCGATTGGCTCGATGCCCACCGCGGCGATGAACCCCGGGTGGCGCTGATCCGCTCGATCCTGCGGGAGCACATCCGCCGCCACGCCCGCTCCGCCGCCCGCGCTGCCGCCAGGGCCAGAACCAGAGTCCACGCCGCCTCAGCCTCAGCCCCAGACCAACACGGCCCCTCCCAGGCGGCGGCGCCTTGCCGCGCTGGCTCTGATGGCCAGCCCTGAGGACGCCGAGCAGCAGATCTGGCGCCCCCGCGTCCCGGCCCAGCAGCGGCTGGCGGCCCCTCCCCAGGACTTCCGCCACTTCCGCCGCGGCGATCGGGTGGGCGTGTTCCTCGGCCGCGCCTGGACCGGTGGGGTGGTGGACCAGGTGGGCAGCGCCCCTGCCGCTGGATCCCAGGGGTCCCAGGGAGGGGTGCTGTGAGCGTTGGGTGCATGCACCCCTGCCTGCGGCCGTCAGCCCGCTCGCCAATTGAGGGGCGTGGCTGCTGATGGTGCTCGCCCCTGGTGTGCTCGAGAGCCTGCGCGGCCTCGATTCGGACTGGCTGCTGATTCCAATCGATGGCCGCAAGCGACCCGTTGATCCCGGCAGCGGCGAACCATTGGGCCAGTGGGCCAGTGCCGGCCTCAGCCTGGAGGACTTCACGGCCGCGGCCGCCGGCAGCCCCCATGTGCAGGCGGTGGGACTGGTGCTGGGTCCGGCCTCCGGCGTGCTGGCGGTGGACTTCGATGGCCCCGGAGCTGCGGCCTGCTTCCAGCGGATCTACGGCTGCCCTCCGGGGGAGCTGCCAGCAACGGTGGGCTGGAGTTCCGGCCTGCCCCAGCGCGCCCAGCTGGCCTACCGCGTCCCCCTGGAGTACTGGGACTGCCTGCGCGGGCGCCGCAGCTGGGGGCCGCTCAGCGCAGATCACACCCCCACCCCACCAACGCCTGCCAGTGGCCCGGGCGGCAAGCGCCGCCGCGCCACGGTGCTGGAGCTGCGCTGGGAAGGGCACCAGTCGGTGATCGCAGGCGTCCACCCGCTCAGCGGTTCCTACCGCTGGTTGGAGGGACGATCCCCGGCCGAGGTGCAGGTGGCCGATGCGCCGGACTGGTTGCTGGAGCCGCTCTTCAAGAGGCCGGAGGAGCCGGTGGAGGCCGACTTTGCGCCACGCAGCGATGACCAGGAGCGGGCCATTGAACTGCTCGCCCATATCCAGCCGCGCGAGGACTACGACGGCTGGCTGACCGTCGGCATGGCCCTCCATTCGATCGACCCAGGGCTGCTTACCCACTGGATCGCCTGGTCGCGGGGCTGCAGCAGCTTCAACGCCGAGGAATGCCAGGCCAAGTGGCGCTCCTTCAAGGGGCGTGGCGTGACCATCGGCACCCTCTTTCACTTCGCCGGCCTCGATGGCTACCGCCCCTGCCGCCTGACCTCCAGCACCAGCAACCCAGTTCCAGGAGGGGCTCCGTCCTCTTCCCCGGATCGCCCCAGGGAGCACCCCGCCGAGACCGGCTACCAGCAGCAGCCAGCATCCCGCCAGGCGGAACCGCCCCGGGACCAGCAGATCGCCGTGCTGCTGGAGCAGCTGCTCGATCTGCTGCTCGACACCCAGGACACCTGGGCCCAGGAGCAGGCGGTGCGCGCCTCCCTCTGGAGCCTGGGGGTGAACGGCCAGGCGGTGGATGAGCGCCTTTACTACGCCCTGGCCGGCCGCTGGGACCTGCCGCTGCAGACCTGCCATCGCGGCGGCAACCGCAACCGCAGCCTCGCTGATCCGATCGCTTCGCCTGCAGAAGACCTGCTGCCCGGCTTTCTGCTCTGGCGACGGGACCACCTGCTCTTTGGCGCCGGTGGCACCGGCAAGACCATGGCCGCGGCCGCCATGGCGGTGTGCTGCATCAAGGGCCTGCCCTTCCTCGACCAAGAGATCCCCCCCTCCCGCACCGGCCGGGTGCTGTGGATCGGCACCGATGGCGGCGAGGGAGCCCGCGCCATGGTGCGCGAGTACCTCGAGGACCTGGGCCATGCCGATGACCCGGCTGTGATCGAGGGGCTGACGATCTGGAGCGCGGAACCCACCGAGGCCCTGCCCTCCTGGTGCTGCACACCGTCGGGGTTGCAGGAACTGCGCCAGGAGCTCGCCGGTGGTGCCTACGCCCTCGTGGTGATCGATTCGCTCAAGGCGGTGCTGGAGCTGGCCGGCGTGAACTTCGGCATCGGGCCGGTGGGCACGCTGCTGCGGCTGCTGCAGGCATTGGTCTGCCGGCACTGCTCGCTGCTCTGGCTGCACCATCCCGCCGGGGGCAAGAGCGCGGGCAAGGGGCTGCAGGCCGCGGCCGGCAACCAGAACATCAATCAAATTCCGTCTGCTGTGCACCAGCTCACCCGCAAGAGCAGTGACCGGGGGCCGTGCAATGTGTGGAGCGTGCACAAGCTGCGCGGCAGCCAGCAGCGTGAGTTCAGCTACCGCCTCAGCGAGGACGGCTTTGAGATCACCGAGGGACTGATCACCCGCAACTGCCGCCGGGCGCTGATCGAGCTGATCGCCCGCCGCCAGAGCGGCGGCCTGCCGACCGGCAGCGCCTATCTCTGCCATGAGTTGAGCGGCTTCCACGAGGGCTCGGTGCGCAACAACCTCACCTGGCTGCGCAAGCGGGGGCTGATCCGCAAGGCGGGCATGGCCTGGTGCCTCACGTCCAAGGGTCAGCAGCTGCTGGAGCTCCCCCACCAGGGCCGCGGCGGACTGGAGAGCGCTTTGCGCTGATCCCCCGCTTCAGGCACCCCCCCTGTGT
>Ga0208009_1000596_pt1 | contig 10348 bp, 8 predicted proteins | sample Wag4_2014_7_16_FD_187364 | JGI IMG/M metagenome (GOLD analysis project Ga0208009, IMG submission 187364) | Fresh water mixed with fracking chemicals microbial communities from Ohio, USA - Utica-2 Time Series FC 2014_7_16 (SPAdes) (version 2) ...
CTCTGAACCTGCCGGAGCGTCGCCCACTCGCGATGCCGGAAGAGCGTCAGTCGCAATTGAAGCAGTTGATCGCGCTCGGCAAAGAGCAGAGCTACCTCACCTATTCGCAGGTCAACGACTACTTGCCGTCGGAGATCGTCGATCCCGAGCAGATCGAAGAGATCGTCAACACGATCAACGACATGGGCATCCCGGTCTACGAGAAAGCACCGGAAGAATCCCTGCTTGCGCCTGAGACGACAGCGCCTTCGGACGAAGAGGCCATCGAAGAGGCCGCGGCTGCATTGGCCGCGCTCGATGCCGAACTCGGTCGCACCACCGACCCCGTGCGCATGTACATGCGCGAAATGGGCACGGTCGAACTGCTCACACGCGAGGGCGAAATCAGTATCGCCAAGCGCATCGAAGAAGGCCTCGATGCCGTTCGAACGCAGATTTCTTTGTATCCGCCCACCTACGATTTCATCCTGAAGGCTTACGAGCCGGTGAAGAACGGTGGCGGGCGCCTGGCAGACATCATCGTCGGATTCATCGACCCGAACGCTCCCGATGTCATCGCGCAACCGCAGAATCCGACCAAGGTCGACCCGGCTGCCGCTGCAGCAGAAGAATCGGACGATGTCGAAGGCGGTGACGACGAAGAAGAAGCCGCCGACACGGGTCCAGATCCGGTTGAAGCGGCGAACCGCTTCGCTTCGATCCAAAAGCTCCACGCACAGTGGCTGGGCTTGCTCAGCAAATCGGGCATGGACGATCCGAAGGCTCAAAAAACCCGCGCCAAGCTCTCGAGCGAATTCATGGAGCTCAAGCTCGCGCCGAAGATGTTCGAAGCTTTGATCGGCAATCTCCGCGAGCACATCAACGAAATCCGTCAGCTCGAAAAAGAAATCATGGTGATTGCCGTGCGCGATGCCGGCATGCCGCGTAAGGAGTTCATCACCTCTTTCCCGCGCAACGAAACCGACGAGCGTTGGGTCAGCAAACACGTCAAGGCCGGTAAGAAATGGTCTGCAGGCTTGGCGAAGCTAGCCGATGAGATCAGCCGTCGTCAGGCACAACTCGTCGAAATCGAGAAGCGTCGCTTCCTCTCGGTTAGCCAGATCAAAGATATCAATCGCGAAGTCTCGATCGGCGAAGCCAAGGCTCGTCGCGCCAAGAAAGAAATGGTCGAGGCCAACCTTCGCCTCGTCATCTCGATCGCCAAGAAATACACCAACCGCGGTTTGCAGTTCCTCGATCTGATTCAGGAAGGCAACATCGGCCTGATGAAGGCAGTCGACAAATTCGAATACCGTCGCGGTTACAAGTTCTCGACCTATGCGACTTGGTGGATTCGTCAGGCGATCACACGCTCGATCGCAGACCAAGCACGCACGATCCGCATCCCCGTGCACATGATCGAGACGATCAACAAGCTCAACCGCATCTCACGCCAGATGCTGCAAGAGATGGGTCGCGAGCCGACGCCGGACGAGCTTGCCGTGCGCATGGAAATGCCGGAAGACAAAGTTCGCAAAGTGCTCAAGATCGCCAAAGAGCCGATCTCGATGGAGACGCCGATTGGCGATGACGAGGACTCACACCTTGGCGATTTCATCGAAGACACCTCGGTGGCTTCGCCGATCGATCAAGCCACGGCCGAGTCGCTCCGTGAAACCACGCATGCTGTGCTCGCACAGCTGACGCCGCGGGAAGCCAAAGTATTGCGTATGCGTTTCGGTATCGATCTGAACACCGATCACACGCTCGAAGAGGTCGGCAAACAGTTCGACGTCACGCGTGAACGCATCCGCCAGATCGAGGCTAAAGCACTGCGCAAATTGCGCCACCCGAGTCGTTCGGAACAGTTACGCAGCTTCCTCATCGAGGATTGATCGCTATGAAACGTCGTGCGTTCATTCAGAGCGCCATCGGATCAGCCGGAGCCATTGCTCTGGCTGACTCTTCCATGGCCTCGGCGTTCGCCGCTGAGACTCCGCACTACGATTTCGTCATCATCGGCGCAGGCACAGCAGGTTTGCCTGCCGCGATATTCGCCTCCCGCCGTGGCGCCAAAGTGCTGCTGATCGATGCGGCTTCGGATATCGGCGGAACACTGCACCTGGCAAACGGACAAGTTGCCGCTGCCGGCACGCGAATTCAGGCTGCCAAAGGGATCGTCGATACGCCTGATGCGCACTACGAAGATGTGATGCGCCTCTCGCGCGGTCTGGCGGACAAACACGTCATCCGACGTACTGCCGATGAAGCGCCCGCCACCATCAACTGGCTGCTCGACGCCGGGCTCGTTCCGCTAGCGGACCATCCCGTGACCGGCGATAGCCCAGGTCGCAAGGCCTACAACACGCCACGCTATCTTTGGGCCAAAGACGAGGGACGCGCGATTCTGGCTGTCATTCGCCGCGAACTCGAGCCGGAGATCGCCAGCGGCCGCGTCACCGTACAGCTCAACACGCGGGCCACAGGCTTGCTCGTGAGCGACAAGGGCGAGGTTCAAGGCGTTCGCGGTATCGTCACCGAAGCGCAGAGCGGCGCAACTCGCGATTTCATCGCTCGCGGTCGTCACGTGCTGCTCACGAGTGGCGGCTACGCGATGAATCCCGATCTCTTTGAACAACTCTGTGGGGTGCCTGCGTATGCCGCAGGTTCTTACCCCTACTCGCAAGGGCAAGGCCTCGCGATTGCAACCTCCATCGGCGGCTGGTTGCGCGGGCAAGATCTACACCGCCCCGGCAGCGGGTCCATTCTGACTTCCGAACAGTTCCCAGCCAAAGTGTATGCGCGCTTTGATATGTCGCCGAGGCGCTTGCCATGGGAAATCTGGGTCAATAATCAGGGCCAGCGATTTTTAGCCGAAGACTCACCTGATTCGTACCAGCGCGAGCGTTTGCTGCTTCGACAAGAGAAACTGCGTTACCAGATCTTCTTTGATCAGGGCATTCTCGAGAAAGCCCCCGCCGCGTTACCGAAATTTTCGCGTGAGGAGTTCCTCGCGCACTTTGACAAACATCCGATGTTCCATCGCGCCGACACGCTCGAGGCACTTGCCGAGAAAGCGCGTGTTGATCTCGATGGTCTGCGCGCTTCGATCCGCGACTACAACGCATCGGTCAAAACCGGTAGCGATGCATTCGGACGCCAACATTTCCCAATGTCGATCGGTAACAAGGGCCCGTTCTATGCGGTCACGCACCTAGGACACTCGGCCACCTCATCGGCTGGCGTGGTTGTCGATGAGCAACTGCGAGTCGTGCGCGGCAATGGCGAGCCCATTGCGAACTTCTACGCCGCAGGCGAAGTACTCGGCAGCGGCGCCACACTCGGTAACGCCTTCGCTCCGGGCATGATGCTGACCCCTGCGCTCGCGCTCGGTCGGTGGCTCGGAATGACACTGCCGATCAGTTGATGTTCAAAGGCAGTCCGGTGCGCGTATGAAATTGGCTCAATTACGCTACCTGACTGCAATCGTCGAGGCCGGCTTCAATATTTCGGCGGCAGCCGAGAAGTTGCACCTCTCGCAACCGGGCGTCAGCCGACAGTTGCGTCTACTCGAAGAAGAACTCGGCTTCGAGTTGTTCATTCGCGAGGGTCGCAATCTGTTGCGCCTCACGGCAGCGGGGCAGCGCGTGGTAGAGCGCGCACAGAAGGCGCTACGCGAAACCCAAGCCATCAAGGCCATGTCGCTCGATGTGCGCGATGCGGCGCGAGGCTCACTCTCGATTGCGACCACCCATACGCAAGCGCGCTACGTCTTGCCCGCAGTCATTTCGCAATTTCGAATCAAATACCCGCAAGTCAGGCTACATCTGCATCAGGGCACAGCGGAGCAGATAGCCGACATGCTCAATGCTGGGCAGGTCGATATCGCCATCGGCACCGGTTCGCGCGATAACCTTGCGCACTGCGTCTTGCTGCCCTGCTATGAGTGGCATCGACGAGTCATCGCGCCGATCAATCATCCGCTCGCCAAGGCCAAGTCATTGACCCTGGCCAAGCTCGGTCAATACCCGCTCGTGACTTACGTATTCAACCTCTCGGGCCCAGCATCGCTGCCACAAGCATTCGAGGCCGCCGGCATCGAGCCCGACATCGCCCTGACTGCTCGGGATGCCGACGTCATCAAGACCTACGTCAGACTCGGACTTGGGGTCGGGATCGTCGCGGCCATGGCCATCGACCCCACGGAAGATCAGGATCTCGTGTCGTTCGATGCCTCTCACCTCTTCCCGCGCCATCTGACTTGGGTCGGGTTCCGTCGCGGTGGGTACCTGCGACGATACACGCTCGATTTCATGCGCTTGTTAGCACCGCATTTGGATCACACCCGAGTGCACAAAGCCGAACGAACGACGCGCCAAGAAGAGGTTGACGCCTTGTTCGCTGACGTACGTTTGCCGCTGCACGTGTGAGCCGCGACAGTTTATTTTGGCTAAAATGACTTTTACGAATTTCGCTTAATTTCTTTTTGGGGATTCCGTCATGGCACTCATCTCGATGCGTCAACTGCTCGATCACGCCGCCGAACACGGCTACGGCGTACCGGCCTTCAACGTCAATAACCTCGAGCAGGTTCAGGCAATCATGCAGGCTGCAGACAAGACCGACAGTCCGGTCATCATGCAAGCTTCAGCAGGTGCCAGAAAATATGCGGGCGAGCCGTTTCTGCGTCATCTCATCGAGGCCGCCATCGAGAGCTATCCCCACATCCCGATCGTGATGCATCAAGATCACGGCGCTAGCCCATCGGTATGCGTGCAGTCGATTCGCTCGGGCTTCTCGAGCGTGATGATGGATGGCTCATTGAAGGAAGACGGCAAAACGCCGGCCTCTTACGAATACAACGTCGACGTCACAGCGCACGTCGTGAAGATTGCGCACGCCGTCGGCGTGTCAGTCGAAGGCGAGCTCGGCTGTCTCGGTTCACTGGAGTCTGGCAAAGCCGGTGAAGAAGATGGCCATGGTGCCGATGGTCATTTATCACACGATCAGCTTCTCACTGATCCTGACCAAGCCAAAGATTTCGTTGCCAAAACGGGCGTTGACGCGCTCGCTATCGCCATTGGCACCTCGCATGGCGCCTACAAGTTCACGCGCAAACCCACGGGCGATATCCTCGCCATCGATCGCATTCGTGAAATCAACGCGCGGATCCCGAACACCCACCTCGTCATGCACGGTTCATCGTCTGTGCCACAAGAGTGGCTGCAGATCATTCGCGAGAACGGCGGTAATTTGCGCGAAACGTACGGCGTGCCGGTCGAAGAAATTCTCGAAGGCATCAAGCATGGCGTTCGCAAGATCAATATCGATACCGACATCCGCCTTGCGATGACGGGCGCGATTCGCCGCGCCATGACAAAAGATCCGGCCGAGTTCGATCCGCGCAAATATATGAAAGAAGCGATGCTTGCCGCTCGCGAAATTTGTATCGCGCGCTACGAAGCCTTCGGTTGCGCCGGCAAGGCTTCGACCATCAAGCCTCTGTCTCTCGAGGTGATGGCGAAGCGCTACGCCGCCTGAACTCTTAAGGCGTGAACACCGCCCGGTGCTCGCTGATGAAGTCGGCGAGTCCGGTCGGGGCACGTCCGGTCACCTTCTCAAAAGTATCTGTCACATCGACGACATAGCCTGCCGCGATTTCGGCAAAGATGTCGCATACGGCATCGAGATGCCATTGGCTGCTCAAAAACTTACCTAAAAACGCCTTATACGCGGTCGGATCCTGCGGCACGTACTCAATCTTTCGGCCAAGAACTTGGCTGAATACAGCGGCGACCTCGTGGAAGCTCAAGCGATCACGGCTGGTGATGTCGTAGCTTTTGCCTTCGTGACCGGTTGTCGCAAGACAATGCGCAACAAAAAATCCAGCGTCGCGCGAATCTGTCATCACCGCAGCGCCCTTCTCACCAAAGGGATAGTAAAACTTGCCCTCGGTTTTAATGGTGTAAGCGTTCGACAAAAAATTCTGCAGATAGAAACTCGGCCGAACCATCGTCCAAGCCTTGCCGCTCGCGCGGATATGCTCTTCCGACGCCCAGTGCATCTTGTGCGTTGCGTTATGAGCAGTCGGAAGCGCCTCCATCGAGGAGAGCTTCACGATGTGAGCGACTCCGGCTTCCACCCCGAGATCGACCAGTTTTTTCTCGAGGGCCAGCTGTTGCTCACCATTGGGCAGGATGACCGCCATTTTCGTGACTCCGGCGAGCGCCGCACGCACCGAATCCGAATCGCTCGCATCACCCACGGCAATCTCGACACCGGCCGCGGCCAGCGTCTCCGCCTTCGCGGCGTTGCGCACCAGTGCTCGAACGGGAATCCCTCGCTTAGCGAGCTCAGTCGCCGCCCGATTGCCCGTTCGTCCCGTTGCGCCTGTAATCAGAATCATCCCAACCCCCGATAGAAATAGTCTGCGGCATAATGCCGAGGCACTTGGATACCACACTCGGCGGATTACGACCATGACGCGCAGCATCTGTGACCTTTCTGATGACCACCCACAGGACGTGCAAACCGGCCAGCCCCTGTTTCGTGATTTCGGGCAGCTGACAAGCTTTCACGGCCAAATCAGCACGATTCGCTGCTACGAGGACAACCTCTTGCTGCGCCAGGTGCTGTCTACCCCAGGTCAAGGTCGAGTGATGGTGGTCGATGGAGGCGGCTCGTTGCGCCGCGCATTGATCGGCGATCGCTTGGGGAGCCTCCTCATCGAGAATGGTTGGGCTGGCGCCATTGTTTACGGCGCTGCCCGCGATGTTGAAGTGCTACGCACCATGCCGCTCGCTGTACGTGCACTCAACATCTGCCCGACTAAACCTTTCCAAACGGGCTCGGGCGAACGCGATGTGATCGTCACCTTTGCTGGCGTCATTTTCCGCCCGAATGATTGGCTTTACGCTGATGAGAATGGATTCATCGTCAGCGCAAAGCCACTGAGTTGAGCGAGGGTCGACTACGGTCTGCGCAAAAGCAGCATCGGCAACCAACCGCGCAAAGCACCGCTCTGCACTGGTAGATACTCGCCGACGACAGCGCCAACCACGACAAGCTCCGTCTCAACGCCGAGCTCCGCGACTGTGGCGGCTTGCTCGGATGGCGTAACGCGCAGCAGCAACCCACCGATCTTGGGGAGAACCACCTCTCCGACCGAAAAACCGGCGGCATCTACCGTCGTCTGGTTAATGGGCTGCTTCGTCGGAATTCGACCCCGTACGTCAGACACGAGTTGATTGAAATTCGTGATCAAAGACGAGGCGAGCAACTTTCCTTCGGCGGTATTGCCGTAGCCTTCGATAGATGAATACCGGCCACGACCAACCAACCAAGCACTTAGCGACAGGTCTGCCTTTCGAGTCGTGCTTTCGGCGGCCCCCACTTGAATACCGGTTCGCGCATCGACCAATGTCAGTCCCGTTTGCGCTTCTTTGAATTTCACCCCCGGAGTCAGTGACGCCCACCTCGATCCGACAAAATCTCCGAGTCCCGCGCGAAGACCACCTGCGTCTTGATTCGAGAAAATCACGGATGGGGTCAGGATGTAGTCTGCGGCGACGAGCTGTCCCTCACCCATCGCCGACCCGTTACGCAACTGCCCACGAGATGCCAACTGTCGCTCCTGCAGCACGGCGGCAACACCCGCCCCGCGCTCCACGACGGTAAAGCAGCCTGATTGCTGAATGACCATACGAAGCAAAGGTCCGGGCGAACGCAAGCGATATCGCCACAACGTATCGAGTGCGTACTCGTCCAACTCGAGCACGGCAATGTGCCCAAGAGAGGTGTCGCAACGCGCTATAGCCGGCTCACTCGCTGAACTGATCTGCGGTGATAAAAAGAAGGCTCCAACCGCAGGCAAGACGAACTGAAAGAACATGCTCGACTCCTTTGACCCGTGACATAGCGCTCTACGCTAACGAAACGAGACAAAGAGTTCGTCCGACAAATCGAGACTATTTACAAACTAATCGGCTACAACCAAATCGTACGCCCTGCGAAATCTGCCGATCGGACCGGTGCCTTTTGCAGCGGACGCCCAATGTGAACGAAGCCGATGATCTGCGCCTCGGGTGGCACACCCAGCGCACTTTTAACGCCAGCGTCATAGGCGTGACTGCCGGTCTTCCATGCGGCGCCATATCCTAAAGAATGGGCTGCTAACCAAAGATTTTGAATCGCCGCTCCTACCGAGACGACTTGTTCCACTTCCGGAACTTTCGGGTGCGCTTTCGTTTCGGCAATTACGGCGATAAGCACGGGCGACCGAAGTGCTTTAGAGCCCTCCCGATCGAGCGCCTCGGCATCCACTTCTGGCATCCGCGCCTTTAACGCTGAACGCATCGCCGACGCGAGCAAATTACGCGAATCACCCTGAAGCACAATGAACTTCCAGGGCGCTAATAAACCATGGTCTGGCGCCCGAACCGCCGCTGTGAGCATGGCCTCGATATCACTGCGACTAACCGGCTCATCCGAAAACTTCTTCGTCGAACTTCGCGAAACGATCGCCTCAATTACCGGATTCGCCACACCTACCGACTCAGGCTGTTCCATTAAAACCTCTGCTCCCCGAGATGGGGAGCAGAGGATACCGAAACACTTCAGAAAATTGGAAACGGCGGAACTATAGGTAATCGAATCATCCGAGTGTCACGGTAAACATACTCTCCGCTCTCCTCTTGTTTCACGTCCTTTGGCGGCTGTGGCGGCTGCTGTGGCGGTTGAGATGTCGGCCCCGTACTACCGCGCTTAAGCGGTGCAGACACCACGGCATCCGAGGCGACACCGCCAAGCAGTATCACCGAAACAGCCAACGCAACGGTCTTGGAAATTTTATTCACTTGAAAATGCATGTCGTTCACCCCAGTTGGACTAAATGCGATGTACAGAAACGACGCAGACAAGGAAACCGGTCGACATTATTCAAATGAATATCAACTAAAGCAGGGATAGCCTCCAATCCGGATCTGATCGAACATAGTTAGAGGTCATCGCACCCTCTAGCAGGCTCTCTAACAAATGAAGATCGCGTAATAGCGCGCTATCAGCGCCGTAGGCACTTCTAATTGATTTGCCGATCCTGTCAATTTCACTCCTATGGATGTCTTCACCTGAAATAGCACCACTAACCAAGGAGGATTTGAGGATGGCAATCTTCACTAAAGAAGCTCGAGGATGCCCGGCTGGCCCAAGCTCTTCTGCAATCTTAAGAGTACGCATAAAGCGAGAACGCGCGCCCTCATAGTCTCTGCTGTAAAAGCGCTCTATACCGCTGTACCAGGAAAATAAAAGCGATTTTTCATTGAGGTGATCAACATTCTTATCTTTCGACCACAATGAGCTCCGGACGATATTTCGAAGCAGGTCCGGATTTTGCTTTGCAATCGCGACCTCTGCTAGAAATGCCGTTGCTCTGTATGAACTCTTCGGATCTAGCGTCTCGTAAAGTGAAAACGCCTCGGCCACTAAATACAACGCACTATCGGTAGATCCCGCCTTTGCATGAAAGAGCGCCATTGAAAGTAAAAGATCTGCTTTTTTTAATGAGTCTGGTATGACACTCAGATTTATCGACTCGACAACACGACGAGCGATTGATAGCTCACTGACGCGGATGGCCCATACAATCACATATGAGTAAATCTCGACCTGGGACGGGACCCAGTTGCTAGATGCTTTTTTCGCGTCTTCAAATACCTCCCACATCAACGGCCAACCATACTCATACTCTCCGAGTATCGCCAGGCAGCTAATCAACTCAAATCTTCTTTTTAATTTTTGCCAATCGTCTAGGCCTGACTTGCCAATCTTCTCAAGACCTAGCCGAATAAACTCTACGGCTTGAGCGGGATCATCAGACCGAACAGATGCAGAAGTAGCGCCGTAATATGCCCTCGATATTCGAAGTTCGTCTTCGATTTTCTCCGCCGCTACTTGCGAGGCTCGAAAATACTCTTTCGCCTGACCGTTATTGCCATCCTCTAAGGCTACCCAACCCAAGAGCCAATAGCGATCTGCTTGAGAAGCCGGAACATCGCGGTATTCAGACTTATATCTTCCTGCAAAGATGATCGCCTCGCGTAAACCGTCCATATGAAAGGTATGCGCAGCAAGAAGACCCTGATCAAGCTTTGCTTCAAGTTGCTGTGATGAAGAACCAGCACTCGACAGACTGTCGAACCTCTTTCGTAACGCAATCACGGCGTTAGCCTCATTACCAAGCTTCAACCAAGCCGTAGAAATCGCCGCGTACGTTTCTGCGGCAAACTCGGGATCTTCAGACTCTTTTCCAGATAACTTTTCCATCGCGGCTGAGAGCAGCTCCCTCACCGTCGCCTCTCTACCCCCGTGCAGT